>Ga0209537_1004045_pt1 | contig 12861 bp, 11 predicted proteins | sample BioPla4DNA1_FD_187698 | JGI IMG/M metagenome (GOLD analysis project Ga0209537, IMG submission 187698) | Biogas fermentation microbial communities from Germany - Plant 4 DNA1 (SPAdes) (version 2) | ecosystem: Engineered > Bioreactor > Anaerobic > Digestate | place: Bielefeld, North...
CAATAATATATAGATTTTCTGGAATTCTTAAATTGGCATATAGATTATCTTCAGGCAAATAACCTTTGGAAAATATTCTATCTGTAAGTAATCTATTATTATCATCAAAATATCTCGATTCTATAATGCTTAAATATTCACTAAGATAGTACTCAACTCTAGCTAAATTCATTTCATCTAAACATACAAAATAAGGTTTATTTATATTTTCAGGCTTTGATGCTTCCCTAATTATTCTAGTTAATTGACCTGGAATAAATTCATCATTAATATTTTTATATCCAAATAGTTCCGTACTATCATTCCAATCTGGCTTTACACTAATAATATTATATTGATTGTTTGAAGTAGTAGCCCCTATGGCTTCAGCAAACAATTTTACTAATTTAGATTTACCCGTACCACTGATACCAGCTAAAATAAGAAAAGGTTTCGTTTTTAAACTTAAATAAAAATTACTTAAATCTTCATATGAAAAAATAAAACCCTTAGATTTAATATTTCTATATATCTTATTTATATTATCTCTCATATTTTTCTCTCCAGATTTTTGTGTATGTGACTTGATCTCAATATGATTGCCCGTAGGTTCATTATCTTTAAGATAAATTAAATTGTAATAATCATTATAGATTCTAATCATGTCTTTTAAATCTTCAAGAAATTCTTCCTCAGTTGGAAAATCATCTCTCAAATATTCTTTATAATAAATTGAGCCAATTTCATAATCTACATTCCCAATAATTAAATCATTGTCTGTATTAAATCTAGTATTGTTTAAAGTATTTCTTATCATTTCTCTCGTGGCCTTCATTGATTCTTTTGCCACCTTAGTACCCAATTCCTTTTTTAGATTTGTACATCCTTGATTTAATGTTAAATATACTCTACTCATATCTTCAGAAAATAAATATACTATATATACTCCTCGCTGAATTGTAGTAGTAATCTCTTCATTATATGCAGCAATCCATGGATATCTTGTCCACGTGCCAGCACCACAGGAGCCCCTTGCACTAAGACCATATTCTTTTACAATCTCATTTAAAGCATCTGTAGTTGTATAATTAATTAATTTAAACATTTCATGATTTTTATTAAATCTGCCTGTAGTTTTGCTTTCAAGATAATTGTCTAGGATATCTTTGAAATAATTTGTTAGCAATTTATCACCACCTGTTTTTGACTGGGTTATTTTTTCTTTATATAACCAAAATGATATTGAGATTTTGTAATAACATCCGATAATAAATTCCCTGTGCTAGCTATTATAAAATCATTAGCACTTAAACCATCAAAAGGTTTAAGATTTTTTAATTTAACCCATATCTTATACTCAGAATCTATCCATTCTTCTGGAGTTAATAATTTATCTGGGGAAAGTAAACCTTCTTTTTCTGTCTTAATATCTAAAACTTCACCTTTATAAACTATATCATTTTCCCCGCCTGAACCTTTACTTACTGCAAAATACATCTCAACAATATTGCCATCTTTAATTTCCTTTAAAAATTCTTGCCTTCTCTTTTCCGCCATTCCTGAAAAATGTGCATTTGTTGAAAACCATGTTGTTCCATTTTTATTACAAAAGTCCTCATATATTTCCAATGTTTCTAAACCATTATACTTATTGGTAGAATCATATCCCAATTTCATAAATAAGGCTATGTCATACGTATTTTTCATATCTAATTTCCCTCCATTATAGAAAAATAATTTGTTCATCTATCCTTTAAACCATTCTCTTTAATCTAATCAAAATTTATTTCGAGGCTAAAAATTATTCGACAAAAATTGAAATTGCTAAGGCAGAATTTATTTTATCTGATATTTCGTTATAGGATATTTAACCCCATTCTTTTTTATTTTATCTTCAATAGCAGTAGATACATCTATATCCAATTGATTTGCCAAGGACAAACAATATATCATCACATCTGCTAATTCTTCTTCTAGATGAATAGCTTCAGTGGAATTCATAGTATCCCAGGATTCCTTTTCATTTAGCCATTGGAAAATTTCCATTAATTCACTAGCTTCTATGGCAATACTCATGGATAGGTTTTTTGGATTATGGAATTGTTCCCAATTTCTTTCTTTTGTGAATTTTGATACTTGGTCTTTTAGTTGTTGGATATTTGTGTTTTGGTCAGTCATAGAAATAGTCCTCATTCATTATATTAATATATTCCACAAAATTCGGGTGGTTCCAGGTAACATTTTTAATAGGGGAAATTTACAGGATTATCAGCTGTACGGTTATACTCTGGCACTAAGATAAATAATAAAAGAAATTCTATATTTATTCCCTTTTTATACATCCGATTATTAAAAATCTCTATATTATCTTCCATATATTTAGCAAATCCCATTGTGGCACCCCCTTTCTTATATCTAGTTTAATATTATATAAACTTCATTATACTCCTACTTCAGCATAATTATTCTTTTGTTGAATTTCTAATCCTTTTTCAACTAATATATCCTTTAATTCTTCTTCCCCATAAAAATCTATTATGCTTATTCCACCAAGTATATTTAAATAGCGTAATAGTTCACGAAACTCTTCTCTAGATACCCTTTTATTTATTTCCTCTATTTCAATTGCTGCAGATACTAAAGCCCTAGCTAAAATAGGATTATTAGAAAAATTACTTGAAAGAAAAGTTAAAGTAGGTGTAACAAAGTCTCTTTCAAAGTACTCTAATAATTCAAAAGGATTGTCCCTACTTTCATCATACATTTTATGAGCTGCCCACCAAAGTCTAGAGATTGTATGAGTTAAAAGTGATCTTTGTATTCCATATTTGAAAAAATATCTTAACCTTATAGAATCTGTAGAAGCATCCCCTTTATCCATTTCCCACCTATTGTGCATATATTCCCAAAATGTTCCATGAGCTAAACCCGCCCAAAATCTTTCATCTGAAGCTTGACTTGGAGTTAATATATCTTTTAAATTTGTATATAATATTTTTGCATTTTCAACATCTATTTCTGCTTTTCCACCTCTATGTTTATTTAACTTAAAATCTGGTGCCTTTTCTTTAAACTCAATAAATGGATTTTCTCCATCAAAAAAATCATATATCCAATCGTTAGTAGGCTTCGAATAATTATGAAGATTATTATCAATATTTGCACGTAATGCTTCTAATGCATCTTGTTTTAAAAAATATAAACTTCTCATATCTCCTCATCTCCCAAAGCTAGTGAACTTAGCGCTCTATTTATTGGATTATCCAAAATAATTTGTGATAATTTATATGCTCCATACTTATTTATGCTATCTTTGTCTAATGCTATTCCCATTTTTCTAAGAACTCCATCTATAACTTTAAACCATCTTTTTTCAGATAAAACTTCTATGTATTCTTCATCAGTCTCTTGAATAAGTTTAAATATATATATTAGAGCAGGCATTATTATCATTGCATGTAGAACAGGTTGAAACTTAGATACTGTAACTAAGTTTTGCTGATATACATAATCTTCCTTATTTAAAATAATATTAATTTTATCTCCATCTAAATTTATTTTCATCTCTTTTTCATCTTCATTTTTGTTTTTACTTATTGTAATTATAGACGGTATATTGTAAAGTTCTTCAATATCTTTATCTAATCTTATAGTAATTTTTTCACCTATGCCCATTATATTTGCTCTATCTATATCAAAACTCAAGCCTTCATAATCAGGATGAAATAAATCATTTTTATAATTTTTCAAATCCTTTTTAGCTACTATATAACTAGATATTTCTATTTTCCCATTTAGATATGACTCTTCTATAAAAACTTCATGTTTGCTTTCTTTGGTCGTAAATATTTCTCTATACATAGTTTCAGAACATTCTATTCTATATACTATTTCTATTTGATCTTCCTTTAAAAGCTTTTCCAAATTAACATTGTCCAATAAATACTCAAATACAAATAAAATCTTCCCAGCAATTTCTTTTATATCTACTTTTATTTCAAATTTAGAATCTATATAATCATCTCTGTTTTTTGATAGTATAGGATGTGGAAAATGGCTATAATTGGTTCCCATAAATCTCCACCTCCAAAGAACATGGCTCCTTATATTCTAATTCAAATATTGCTTCTATCTTATCTAATTCCTTTTCACTACTAAAATATATCTTGTTTCTTTCTATACGATATTCTATATCTTGTCCATTTTGAACATTAGAAATTAAAGCGATTTCTCTTCCTTCTTCTCTCCTTATTGAAAACTTCAAATATCCATACTTTACTTCGTCAATCAACTCTAATATTAATTTATATTTGTTATTCTCTTTATCTATTAATATAATTCTTTCCTTATTTGGTCTAACACTAACTAGTTTCTTTACCTTTGTTTTAGAATCAGAACATTCTCTATACGTTCCATCTCTTCCTTGTCCTCCATCAGTTTCATTTGATTCTCCACTAGGATTTCCCCCTATTAATTTACCATCTTCATCAAAAACCCCATTTACATCTATTTCTTCTTGTTCTCCACCTTTGGATGACACAGTTTTGCTTCTCTTAGGTTCCTCTATATCTACTATTTCTATAGATTTGGCTTTATCTACAATGCCTTCTTCTTTTTCTACATTACCCGTAAGCAATAGAAAATCATCTGGTAAATAATTACCTATTCCAAAAGCATCCATCTCTTCTGATATTGGCACATAACCTATTTCATTTACAGTTTCCCTCATAAATCTATTTACTTCATCTATTTTCTTTTTAGCGTACGTTTTTCCTCCTTTCCCGTCGTATCTATCTTCTTCCCAAGCATTATGTTCTGGTGGTTCTAATAATCTAAAAAAACTACTGACTTTTTCATCTACTAGTTTTAAAACTCCTGCAAATGGTATACTTCCAGAAAGATATCCTCTATCAAATAACTTCATCCCATTTGTTCTTGTTACTAATGCTTGCCTATGTAAGTCTAATCCTAGCTCTGGAACATCTGCACCAAATAAGGCTTTAAACTCAATTTTGCCTAAATCTTCTACTTCATATTCAAATGTCCTAGTTTTATCAGACGTTAAAACTTTATAGTAATTATAGCTTTTTTGTAAATCTTTCTCGTTTCTAACATAAAAATCATTTAAAATATTCTCCAATGATTCCCGATTTATCTTCGTATTCTCCACAATAACTTCTAATTTTCCCTCATATACACTTATTAAAAAATCATTTAAAATAGCCTTTATTATTTCGTATTCCCAATCTTCAATTTCCTTAAATCCCATAATATAAATATCTGTACCACTTTGATTTCTTTTGAATTCAGGATCTAAAAACATTTGTTTATAAATAGGAGCATTTTTATTTGGAAACGAATCATCTTTTAAGCCATAATACCCTTTACCAGCTGTTTCATTCCCTTCTTCATCTTCAAAAGTAGCTATTCTGCAAACCCCTTGACTAGCCTCGACCCCTTCTTTATCTAATGTACTGTAAAATACAGTTCTCAAATCTGTACAAGCAAATGGAGCAGATTTTCCTATTCCAAAACTTCCTCCTGCCGAGTTCGACTTTTGAGACACACCAGATGCAGTCACTAGATTAAACCAAGGAGATTTAAACTGCTCCTTAGATTTTAATAACCCAGTTGTATTAAAATCACTTACACGTAAAACTGAAATTTCATCACTATTTAATACATCTAGACCCCTTTCAAAAAAGTTTACTGCTGATTCTACAATATTTTTTTCTTGTCCCCAAAATTTCAATGCTCTCTCAAATGCATCTACTAAATCATTTATTCCCGGAAATTCATTCCTTTTTAGTTTAAACTCTTTGAATTCCACTATTACTTTCTCCTCATCTGAAAGCTTGGCATCCAGAGAGTTTTGACAGATCTCTCTTGCTAAATAACTTATTATTTGCCCTCTAAATGTCTCTATCCCTGAATCATTTATACCTAATCTATCTCCTGGATTGAATCTCCATTTCTTATGACTATTCATAGTTGTCAATTGCCTCCTATTAACATATGTCACTATTTTATAAATAATTAATATATTTATTTATAAATCCATATCATTCAAAATATCCCTTAATCCCTTTAATTCTTCTTTAGTAAATGTAATACCTTTTCCCATTTTCTCATGTTCTGGTGCCCAATCTCTTAAGTCATATTTTGGTTCTCTATTGTTCCAACTAATGAGGTTTAATTCTTTGGTCCAGCCTTTTGGTGATTCTGAAATTGTACCTATGTGTTTTGTAATTTCGTATTGGAAATTTGACATAATATCCCTCCTTGAAGGCCAATTATTCTTTTATATCTTTAATCTCTTTTTCTTCTATTTCATTTAAATTCATTCCCTTATACTTCCACTGTGTTCTTCCATTTTCTTCACCTCCAGATATTGCTGCTGCAGCATAGCTCGGACTATTAAAGATGTAATCTTCTTTAAAAATATAAAATTTATTATCTGCTGCTTTTTCCATAATTCCTTTTTTAACTAGATTGTTTCTCATCTTGATTATAGCTTCACTAGCAGATGGCCTATTATTTAAAACAGCAGTAGAACCCTTTAGTACTATATATTTTTCCTCTTCTATTTTCATTTTGGCATTGTAGATTCTACCTCCTATTTTATTATTATCACATTCGATAAAATCAGAACCTTAGCGACTATCTAGCATATTCTATGCCTATCAATTCTCCAAATTTAATTGCATTTTTGGAATTTGAGCAATATAGAATTATGTTTAGCCTAGAATTAGAATAAAGATTAATAACTCCATATTTACAAATAGGTAATTGTCTATTATCTTTATATCTTTTGTCTGGTGTTCCATTTTTATTAACCTTTTCCCATGTATAATCTATTATCTCCGTATCTTTGGGAACTGTTGAGGTTTCAATAAAATTAGTATAGCTTGTATCGATATGGATATCATCATAGGAAATTGCCCCTATTTTTGAGCCCTTGATTACAACGACCTTATCAGGTAAAAAAAACAAGAGTTTCTTTATGAAGCTTAACTTGAATTATTCTTATATCAGTTTTCAGATAAAAAGATGCTTTTCCTCACTCTAAATCCCATATTAAAGACCCCCTCTATCAAATTTCATAAAAAATTGTTTTTTATCTATAATTTAACAAATCTAATTTCCCTACCAACCCTTCTTCAAAACTCTCCTCTTCTCTCCATTATCCAATACCTTAGAACAAGATTCCCAATCTATATGTTTTACTTCTTTATTATATCTATTTTCAAAAGGATGGGTATCAGGTACTTCATCTATTAATTTCATTGCTTCTTCTTCTTCCCCTAATGCAATTTTTATCCAAACATCTTCTAATGTATCTGGTACTTGTCCAAATACATTGGAAATATGTCTTAATCGTTCTGATAATCTTTTATGAACCTTGTCTTCTATAGAATCTTTGTATCTCATATTGTAAATATAAATGGTATCGTATTCCTGTCCAATTCTTTGGATTCTGCCTTTTCTCTGTTCTAATCTAGTTGGATTCCAAGGTAAGTCTATATTTATTAACGATCCTAGGGTTTGCAAGTTTAATCCTTCACTAGCTGCATCGGTTCCTACTAAAACTCTAATACCTCTATCTTTCACTTGGGCTTTAATGGTTTCCTTATCCTTATAGGTAAACTCCCCATTTATAAATATGCCAGATTTTGTTCCTCCTGCATATATACCTATAGTTTCCTCTGGAAATTCCATAGATAGGTTTTGGGCAATCCATCTAGCAGTTTCATAATATTGGGAAAAAATAATAGTTCCTCTTTCTAGCCATTTCTCACCTCTTAATAGTTCCACAGTCTTCTCATATTTAGGGTCAACAGCATTACTAGATTCTAGTGCCTTTACATATTTAACTAAAAGTTCTGTTTCTTCCTTTGTTAAATTTTTTATTTCAGATGTTTGTTCCATATCCTTTTCATCTTTAAAATCTTCTTCTTCTAAAGCCTCATCTAAGTATGTATTCCATTCATTAAGCATTCTATAGCCAGTATTTCGCCCAGCTTCAATAGAACTTCCTATTCTCTTTAGGAGTAATGTTTTTAAAAAACCTGCACCTTTATTTCTTCTGCTTAATTCTTTACAAAATTCCTCTGCATAGGTATAGGCTTCCTTTAAATAGGTGTTTAATACTAAAGCATCTTCGTCTTCTTCTCCAAATAATTCTACTTCTATTTTCTGTAAATATGGTTCTCCAGTATCTGGATTAATTTCATTTTCCAAATATTTTCTTTCTCTTCTAATAACATGTCTTATATAAGGATTATACTTTTCATAAAATCCCCCAGAAATCAACGCTCCAATTCTCTGCTGTTCTGGATCACTTAATTCCATAAAACTCTTTCTATAAACAAATTCATCTTCTTTCATATTATTTCTAAGTCGCATAGATGCAAAAAGTGTATTTTCATGTCCCGGTGGAAAAGGATTTCTAATCCATTCCCAATTTTCTGGGTCAAAAAATTTCATTTTTTCTTTCCCCGTTATTAAATTTAGACTTTTTCGAATCATATTTCGCTTTCTCCAATAGGATGCAGGACTTCCTAATACACTGTCATTTCTTTGAGATAATATATTCATTAAATCCCATAGTTCTATTGGGTACATTTGAATAGGGGTAGCGGTAGCTAAAAGCATACTTTTAGTTTTAATAGAAATATTGAGTAAAAATTCATAGAGATTATTAGGATCTGGACTGTGTTCCTCTTTATCTTCTCCTAAATTCCTCCTTCTAGCTCTATGAGCCTCATCTACAATTACACATTCATATTCTTGTTCTAAAAGTTCATCTATAATTTTTGACTTAGCTACAATTAATCCTTGGGATATAATTCCAACCCTTCTAGGACATTTTTTTATCCCTCTCCCTACATATTCATGCCCTTCTTCGTCAATCCAATACTTACCATTCCAAACAGCAGAAGGCATATCTAAAAGCGAATTCATTTCATCTTGCCATTGCCAAATAAGTGTCTTTGGTACTATTATGAGTATTGGCTTGTCTCCATATAATGCCATTAGTTGTGCTGCCATAGCCAATTGTATAGTCTTGCCTAATCCAACCTGATCTGCAAGTATGTACCTTGCACCATAGGACTTTTTGTGATCGTGAAAAACCCTATCTACAAAATATTTCTGATGTTCCCAAAGTCCTAATTGCTCCCTATATACTGGAGATTCTACAGCCACGACCGCTGGCTCTGGATCCTTTTCCTTCCATTCTTCTACATTTTCTATAACTTCCCTTTCTGAAATTCTTTTTATATCCTCGATTATAAATTCAGAAAGTGGAACTGCAGTTTCATCATTCCAAAGAGAATCAAATTCTTCTTGAACCCATTCTATAGCTTCTTCTGAACTATCTTCCCATACTAGCTCATAGTTTAATTTCCATCCAGATAGGGATTCATTAGCACTACCTAAAAAAGATGTTTTTGTGCCATCCTTGAAGGTTATAACCCCTGCTTTACCATGAATAAGCCCAAACTTTTCATTTGGTAATACTCTTACTTCCATCTTGCCACTTGATAGCAATTCATATAATTTTGCAAACCTGCCATGTCCATTTGTTACCTTTTCTGGTTCAGACTTACACCATTCTCTTCTCAAGGCATTATTTGCAGCCTTTGCAGTTTTTACATCTCTAATATCTAAATCCGAATTACAAACTACTCTTATTTTCCCATCTATATCTTCTACATATTCCCCTGCAATCTCTAATATAGACGAATTAAAATATCCAGCAATTCTATCATAACTCCTTGCATTTTTTAACTTTTTATTAAAGAGAGAGTCGGATAATGACTCTCTCCTAGATGAATATCTTTTAATCAAAGTACCACCTCTTATACACCATCATTTCTTAGTGCTTCTCTTAAAACTTTTGCATAATAACCTGTGTTTTCCCAGTGTTCCATATGGGGTATGTTTTCTACCCTTGATATAAAATCTAATATTTCTATCATTCTAGATTTTAATGACCAATATTTATTGTCTTCTTGATAGATATTCTTTAAATAACTTATTCCCACTGAGGTTTTGCCTTCTTTTATACTATCATTTATAGCTACAAGTAAATGGCGAGTTAATGTACTGCCAAATTCTTCTCCACCTATATTACTTCTTCTAAATTCCTCTGCAGTTTTAAATCTAGTTTCATTGGCTTTTGTGGATTTAAACATATCTGTATAATCTTTTACTCCAAATCCACGAGCTAGTTCTTGATAAGCACCATTTTCATATATATTGTTCATTTCCAGCTCTAATCCCCTTATAAAAAATCTTTCAGAGGCTTCTAAATCCCTCCAAATAAATTTATCAAATCCATCTGGTATTAAATAATCATAGGCTATTTTTTGTGCCTTTTTAATTAGTACTTCTATTGGATTTTCTTCTTTACTATCTCTTCCCTGTCTTAACCAATAGTCTACATCTATTCCAGCAATTTCACTATAGGAGGTAATAGCCTTAAGGGCAGCTGCATAGGAAGCTAGTATAAAATCCGCATCATTAAAATCTGGATCTTCTTTATCATTTAAATCCTTCATACTATCTATCATGGATTCTACTTCATATTCTATTTCATCATAAAGTTCATCCGGAAAAATTACATCATCATCTAATTGTTTTTTAAGTGTTAGAAGTACAGTCCCTGTTACATAATTTCCTGACTTTAATCCCCCAGTGGCAGTTTCAGTAGAAATTGTCCAAGCTGAAGATACTCTAAGGCCCGAGGCCCAAAGAATCATTGCAAGCTCCGCCCAAACCCTAGTATCCTGATGGGTAAACATTACTACCTGAGTTCCATTATCTGGCATATTCTCTCTTAAATTAGAGTAAATCTCGATCATAGATTCATTAAATTCTTCTCCAACCCCTTTAACAGCTAGTATTCTCTTAGAATCTGTATACCATTCTGGGAAAGTTCTTTCTAAAAGTGCCTTATCCCAAGCTAAGAAAAATTCTGTTAGTTCATGATAATTTACCGCATCTGCATAAGGTGGATCCGTAATCCATATATCACAAATCTCCTCATTATCTCTTGCATCTTTTGTTTTTATATCAGTGTTTGAATCTATTTTTGTATTATTTATATTAAAATACCAACTATTAACTAAGTTAAAAACTGTTTTACTGGGTAAATTAAATAGAGTATTTAGTGCTTGATTATAAAAAGTATTTACAGAATTCTCATTAGCTTTTAAACTTAGCCACACAGATAATTTTGAATTAAAATCACAGATTTTATTGACGCCTAACAATCCTATAGCTTGTTCTTTCTGGTTACTTGCCATTTCACTAGCAGTTTTAGAAAACAATCCATTTATAAGTAATTGTCTAGGATTAAATAATTGATGCCAATACTTCCATCCCCTTTCTCTTATAGGTTGAGTAGTATTATATCCTGCTTCAATTCTTGATGATGGAATATATCCTGCCTCCTGCCATTCACTAAATCTTTCTGAAAGTAAATCTACTATTTTTTCTTCTCTTTTTAAATCCTGTTCTGTTGGTGCAGTATAATATCTGCCATTTTCTGAAACATATCTTATACAATATAGCCTTTCTTGAAAAACATCGTCTTTCCTTGGTATAAATTCATCACTTTCCCAAAGCCTTAGGCCATATACAGTCTCACCATCTTCTCCCTTTCTATCTCCTCTTATAGAAGTTATTGGAGTTTCCATTTTACAATGGGGACAGTATATATTATTTCCTCTTACCGTTATATAGTCATCTGCCTTTTTTATATCTTCTTTACTTACACCAGACTTTATATCTATATCAAATCCATCTACATCATTATCTTTAAGCATAGCTATAGTCTTTGTACCCTTTCCTATTACCCAAGAAGGAGCAAGTGGAACTTTCCACCCACATTCTGGACACACTGTTTCCATACAATACAAATATGAGTTTGCCCTGTGACCCTTTTCATTATGTTCTATTTTTAGTTCTGTTACTCTTCTATCTACTTCGTTATAAACTCTTTCTTGAAATTCTTTTAGTTCTTCTACCTCTTCATCGCTTGCACCTGCTATATTTAAACTTGACCAGGTTAAAAGAGAGGCTACAGGATTAAGATCTGATGCATATACATCTGCTCCAAGTCTTGCAGCTTCAAAGGGAATACTTCCACCACCTGAGAATACATCTCCTATTTTGGGTCTTCTTCCATATCTTTTTATTCCTAATTCTTCTACTAAAGATTGAAAACTATCTGCATTAGTATCTAAATGTTCATTTATTTCATCCCAAGTAGATTGTGGTAAATTTTTTATATGTTCAGGTCTATTGCATATTTTTAGTTTTTCATCATAAGTTAGTTTGCTAAAAGCATTTTTTTGAAGTAGTTCCTTTTCATCATCTTCTATTCCTTTTATATATACAGGCTTTCCCTTATCATTTAATTCCATATATCTTCTAATTAAATCCCTATCACATAATTCATAAAGCTCTTTTTGGGTAAAATTTTTATTTTTTCTTAAATATAGCCCTTCTTCATCCATAGTCATTAGCTTTAAGAAAATTTCCCTATCTTTTTCCGGGTTATCAGACACAGGTAAAAGAGCACCAAATATTGCAGCTCTTACAAGAACTAGTGGCTTCCTTCCCCACCATTTACCAAGGCCTGTTAGTGTCTGACCTAAATTAGCCATTCTCTCTTTATAGCTTTCCTTAGATACTTTAGATACTGGAAACTGGGTCTCTATAAAAGATCTTTCATAATCCAACATTTTTTACCTCCCTATAAATCAAATAGTGTTATTTGTTTTTTATCATCTATTGGATTTTCTGTTATTGCATATCTTATAGCTTTTCTCCATCCACGTTTATCATCGGCATGTCCCGTGGTTGCATTAG
>Ga0209537_1004053_pt1 | contig 12846 bp, 10 predicted proteins | sample BioPla4DNA1_FD_187698 | JGI IMG/M metagenome (GOLD analysis project Ga0209537, IMG submission 187698) | Biogas fermentation microbial communities from Germany - Plant 4 DNA1 (SPAdes) (version 2) | ecosystem: Engineered > Bioreactor > Anaerobic > Digestate | place: Bielefeld, North...
TCGATGAACAGGCCGAGGGTCAGGTCAACGGCTACCTGGCTCCCCGCTCGCCGGGTTCCACCCTGAAACCCTTTGTTTATCTCCTGGCCCTGGAGAAAGGGTTGATCACCCCCGCCCATTACCTGGAGGATGTGCCCGTCGACTACAGCGGTTTTTCCCCGATCAACTTCGACCGCACCTATAACGGGCTGGTCACCGCGGAAGAAGCCCTGAGACGTTCCTTGAATGTGCCTGCCGTCAATCTCCTGGCCCGGCTGGGCGAGGACGGCCTCCACCAGCTTTTATGCAGGGCGGGCTTTTCCACCATCACCCACCCGCCGGAACATTACGGTCTCTCCCTTGTCCTCGGTGGCTGTGAGGTCACCTTGCTGGAACTCACCGCGCTTTATTCCGCCCTGGCCAACGGCGGGGAGTATGTCTACCCGGTATTCCTGCCCGGGCAGGCGCCGCCCCGGCATGCCCGGAAAAAACTCTTTGACGAAGGCGCCGCCTATATTGTCACCGGTATCCTCCAGGAACTGAACCGCCCGGACCTCCCCTCCTGCTGGGAGTTTTCCACCCTTCCGGCTGTGGCCTGGAAGACCGGGACTTCTTACGGGTACCGGGATGCCTGGAGCATAGGGTATGACCCCCGTTTCACCGTTGGGGTCTGGGTCGGCAATTTCTCCGGCGAAGGGCGGCCGGGGTTAATCGGCGCGGAAGCAGCCGCACCCCTGCTTTTCGATATTTTCAGCCGGATCGACGGGCGCGCGCCGGTCGCCTGGTTCCAACGCCCCGACAACGTGCGCGAGCGGGAGGTCTGCGCCCTCAGCGGCCAACCGCCGGGGCCGCACTGCGGGACGGTTGTCACCGACTTATACCTGACCAACGCGTCGCCGGTTACCACCTGTTCCTTCCACCGGAGCACACTGCTGGATGCCGCCACCGGCTACCGGCTGCCGCCGGACCGGGTCGCCGGCCGTTCCGTGGTGGAAAAGACCTATGTCAACTGGCCGCCCCGGGTCGCCGCCTGGTTCAAGCAGAACGGCTACCCCCTTGAGGAACTCCCGCCCCTACTGCCGGAGACCCATAAAACCCTGCCCGGGGCCGGGCCGGAGATCAATTCCCCCGCCGCCGGTTCCCATTATTACCTCCGGCCGGGAATCCCTGAGGAATTCCAGAAAATCGCCCTGGAAGCCGCCGCCGGCAGCGAAGTCCGGAAACTTTACTGGTTTGTCGACGGCGTCCTCCTGGGAACAACCGCCCCGGGGGAAACCCTTTTCTACCTGCCCAAACCCGGCAAGCACCAGGTGGTTTGTGAAGACGACCATGGCCGCAGCAGCCGCGTGGAACTGGTGATCAGCGAGTTCTAAAGCCCTTCTGATGAGTCCCGTGAACAATAAATCACCCCAAATATGGGGTGATAGTTTATGGGGTGATAGTTTTTTGTTCTGAATTTTGCCAACCGGTAAGGGTTCAAAAAGGTTCACAAAATACCAGTTTTACTCCTCATGTTTCTTCAACAACTCCGCGGCGGCCCGGATATGCTCCGGGGTGGTGCCGCAGCACCCGCCGAGCAGCCGGGCGCCGGCCTGGTAACACCGGTAAATACCGACGGCAAAATCATACGGGGACATCGCAAAGACCGTCCGTCCTTCAACCAGCTCTGGTTTACCGGCATTCGGCTGCGCGATGATGAGCGGGGCGCCGGCCTCCTGCATCCTGGCGACAATCTCCGCGATTTGGAAGGGATCGAGATCCCCGCAATTCGCTCCCACAGCGGCGGCTCCGGCTTCCATTAAGGTCAGGGCGCAATCCTGCGCCGAATCGCCCATAATGGTCCGCCCGCCGTTCTCCACAGTGCTAAAGGAGATACAAACGATCACCGGCAAATCGGCCGCCGCCCGGCAGGCGCGGAGGGCGCACGCGGCTTCAGCCAGGCTGAACATGGTTTCAATGATGAAACCGTCCACCCCGCCCTCGGCGAGGACGGAGGCCTGTTCATGAAAGGCCTTGAAGGCCTCCTCTTCCGTTAAATCGCCATAGGGTTCCAGCATCCGGCCGGTGGAACTGATATCCCCCAGCACATAGCAGCCTTCCCCCGCTGCGGTCCGGGCCAGCCGCGCACCGGCCAGGTTCACCTCCCGCAGGTCCAAACCGGGATGATGGGTTTCGATATAAACCCGGTTCATCGTCAGGGTGTTGGTGATTAAGAGCCGGGCCCCGGCCTCAACATACTGCCGGTGCACAGCCAGTACCGCTTCCGGGTGGGTGAGGTTGGTCTGCCCGCCCATCGCCAGCCCGGCCACGGCCAGTTGCGTACCCATGGCCCCGTCCAGCAAAACCGGTTTCCGGTCGTCAGCAAGAAATTCTGCAAGTTTCACTTTTTTCAGACGGTCCGCCCGGAAGCTGCCGTCCGGTTCACCTCGCTTCTGGTTTTTCCATAATTTTTGGCTTCTTTATACCATGCCGGTCGCCGGTTGTCAACGCTTTTTTCAAAATTCCCCTTCTTAATGAACCAAACCCGACTTTACCGGCGAGAGACAGGATTTACCGGGCATTAACGTCTCTACCGTCCATACCGCCTCTGCCATCCTTGCCGGCGGCGCTAGTAACGGATAAGCTCCCCGTATTCCAGGGCGTCCATCAACACGGCGGAATGCTTTTTCATCCTTTCAAACTCGTCGGGCAGGTAACAGATGGCGTCGATATGCTTCTCAAACCCGATATTTTTCAGAACAGCCGGCATGCGCTTGACAAAGGGGATCCCGGCAAAGGCCTCGGAGACGATGACCACATCAATATCGGCATCCTCTTCAGCGTTCCCCCGCACCCGGGAACCGAAGAGCAGGACCAGGCTGGGGGAGAACTCGGCCACAATCTGCGGGAGCACCTCTTCTTTAAATTTTTGCAGCCATGGATCACCCATCAGGCTTGTCCTCCTGTTCCTCCAGGAGTTCCTGGTAATACTCCTTAAGCAGCGTAAAAACCCGTTCCGCCTTTGCCACTTTTTCCGCGGCAATCTCCTCATCGTATTCCTCGTAGGGAACATTTTCGCCCACATCCGGGTAACGGGCAAACATATAATCGGCGTTGATATCGATGATCTCATCGGCCACGAGCTGGAAGACCCCCAGCCGCCGGGCAAGGACATCGATATAGTGGAGCCGCGGGATCTTCTGGCCCCTCAGGGCAAAAAGGGATTTCAGGAGTTTCTCCACGGCCTGGTGGGCCAGGAAGGCGGCGGTGTCATACCCGCCGATGGCCACGTTTTTCTTGGCGATCTCCAAATCGTGCAGGGCCTGTTTGAACCATTTAACTGCCACTTCCTTGGTCAATCTCGCCACCCCTTCGCTGTTGTCTCCTCTCCGCCATGGCAGCGTCTCCTCAGCCAAACCATGTACAATACCATGTATATTTAAGATTCGGCTTTTCCTTGTTTTTCCCTCTATTTGAAGAACCAAACCATCTCAAGGATTACATGGTTCCGCCAGGGGTTCTCTCCAAAAACCGTTTCGCTTTTACCCCTATACAATTCGGCGGAGAGCTCCAGGTAGGCGTTGGCGCCCAGTAAATACCGGAGGCTCGGGTTAAGCATGTAACTCTGGTCCTGCAGGTTCCAGAGGATGCTTTTGCTTAATGTAACCTCACCGGCACGCATGGATTTACTGGTCACGAGGGAGATATAATTCTCCTGGTTTTCGTGGAAATACTCAACCACCAGAAAGACATTCCCGGGCAAAAACCGGTAAAACCCGGCAACTCCCTGAAAATATGTGTCTTCCGGCACTACCGGTTCCTCGGGAATCAAGAGAGGCAGCCCGGATTTGGAAGCCACCTCCCCATAGAAAACATAATTTCCGGCAACAACGGCAAAATCGAATCCGACCGCGTTTTTATCTTTTCCTTGGTAGAAACTGATCGAAAAATCCTTATTCGGTAACATGCGGGCGATCCGGACTGCGGCCTCCGTCTCTGCCAATTCCGCACCCGGTTTTACCAGCAAACTCCCGCGGAGGTCCTTCCGGTTGAGGCGGATCTTAAAGAGATCTACCCCCTTCTCCTCGGTTTTCTTTGGCATCAGATAATTTGTGGGGTTCCAGCCGAAACCCGTTCCCCAGGAGACCTTTTGCCTGCCTACCCGCAGCAAGAGATTGAGGCTGGGGTTGAACTCCAGGTAACCTTCTTCCACTTCGATCTTGGCTTTTCCGGTTTGATAGAGGAGAGCAAGAACGCAATTGGTCTGATCCGCACTGGTAAGTTTCAAATCCAGGTTGACTTCGCCGTCAAAAAGGAACGTTTCCCCGTTTGCCTCGTCCGTGTTGTCCTTGTCCTTCGGGTCTTTCCACTCGAAAACCAACCCGGTGGTCCCATGCAGGTCAACCTTGACCATGGCCGCCGCGGCCGCAGGGAAAAGACAAACAGCCGTCACTAATGAAAGCAGGCACAGTACCGTTGTTCTTTTCTTCACAAAAATACCTCCCTTACCAAAATACCCCCTTGCAATATAGCCTTTCTTTTCCCCTTTGTCAATATACGGGATATACGGAAATCCATCTCCGGCCTGAGGAAAAATGCGGAAGACTAGAACCAGGGCAAGAGGATGAAGGCCAGAACCAGGGTAATAAGTAATATCTTTTAACTACAGGTTGTACCGGAAGAGGGCCACATCCCCGTCTTGCATGGGGTAGTCCCGTCCCTCGATCCGGATGAGGCCTTTCTCGCGGGCAGCCGTATAAGAGCCGCAGGCCAGTAACTCCTCGACCCCGATGACTTCCGCTTTGATGAACCCGCGGGCAAAATCGGTGTGGACCTTCCCGGCGGCTTCCACGGCCGTCGTCCCTTTCTTAATCGACCAAGCCCGCAACTCCTCCGGTTCCTGCTTGGTCAGGTCCACCGTGAAGAAGCTGAGCAAATCCAGGAGCTTGTAACCGGCTTTAATCAATTTCTCAACACCCCGTTCAGCCAGGCCCATCTCCTGGAGGAAATAAACCCGCTCTTCCGGGTCCATGCCGGTCAGTTCCGCTTCCAGGCCGGCAGAGACGGGAATAACCTCCGCCCCTTCTTTCGCAGCATATGCCTGGACCGCGGCGAAGAGCTGCCCGCCGGCCGGGTCCTCCTCCCCGGTATTAGCCACGTAGAGCACGGGTTTGGCGGTGAGCAGGAATAACCCCCGGACAATCTCCTCTTCGTCATTCCGGAGCGAAAGCACCCGGGCGGGCGTACCCTTTTCCAAGGCGGCCTTGACCTTCTCGCAGACTTCCAGCTCAAACTGGTATTTACGGTCGCCGGTCTTCAAGAGCCGGCTGGTCTTCTCAATTCTCTTTTCGACGGTTTCCAGATCAGCCAGGAGCAGTTCCAGGTTGACGACTTCGATGTCGGCCACCGGGTCCGGCCGGGCGTGGACATGGGCGACCCGGTCGTCCAGGAAACACCGGACCACGTGGAGGACCGCATCCACCTCCCGGATATGGGCCAAAAACCGGTTGCCCAAGCCCTCGCCCTGGCTGGCGCCTTTCACCAGGCCGGCGATGTCGACGACTTCGACCACGGCCGGAGTGACCTTTTTCGGGTTGGCGAAGGCCACCAGCCGGTCCAGGCGCGGGTCCGGGAGCACGGCAATCCCGGTGTTCGGCTCGACTGTGCAGAAGGGATAATTGGCACAGTCGGCCCCGGCGTTGGTCAGGGCGTTGAAGAGTGTACTCTTTCCCACATTGGGCAGGCCGACAATCCCTAATTTCATACCTTCTCCACCTTCTTTTTCCCCTGCACGCGGATACCACTGTTTCGCAGGGTTTTCATGACATTCCCAGGGTCTTTTCTGGCGGGCTTTTCCTCAATCTAGTTTGACAGGTACTCCATCAATTCGCCGGCTCCCGCCGGGCTGAATTTTCCTTCTTCAAGCCGCCAGTACTGGACCCCCGGGATCTCGGCTTCCATCGTCTCAACCAGGTGCGGGTGGCAGGTAAGGACGAAGATCTGGTGGGTTCCGGAGAGTTCCTTCAGGAGTTCCATTGTCCTTTCCAGATGACGGCGGTCAAAATTGACCAGCGAATCATCGAGGATCACCGGGAGGGGAACAGGGATCTCTTTTATCCTGCTCAACCGGACGGCCAGGAAGAGCTGTTCCTGGGTGGCCCGGCTTAAGATCTCCGTGGTCTCCGCTACACTGCCATCGTCCATAACGGCTTTAAAATCCGCCTTTTTCAGGTCGTCAGGGGGTAATACCTGTTGGTAGCGGCCACCGGTCAAATGGGCAAAAATCTTCCCGGCGTCTTTTAACAGGGTATCCCGGGCCCGTTCCAAGAAGTTCTCCCGCATCTTGGCGAGGAAAAACGCGGCCGCGCTGTAGACCGCATATTTCTCCGCCAGGGGCCGCATCCCCGCCCGGGCCCGATCGATCTGTTGCTGGGCCTTTTCCAGCCGTTCGGTGGTGGCCAGGGTCTCCAGTTCGGCCTGGAGTCTTCTTTCTTCTTCTTTCAGTGCTTCCAATTGCCTTTCCAATTCTGTCGCGGCTGCTTGCGCCCGTTCATATTCCCTCTCCAACTCCTGGCGGGAGGTGTAAGCCTGCGCCAGGCGGGTAAAGGCGGTAAATAGCTCGTCATCACCGGTGACCGCCGCTCCGGCCGGGTCCTGCCAGGCCTTCCGGCCCCGGTCGGTCTTTAAGGACTGTAAAATCTGCCTTTTTATCAGTTCATACTCGCTCCTGAATCCGGCCAGTTCTTTATATTTTTCTCCCTGCCGGAGAAATCCGGCGAGGGCCTCCGCTACCGGCAGGTCTCCTTCCCCCGCCGGGGCATCCCATGCCAAAAGCGGGCGGAGTTCTTCCTCCACCGCTCTCTTTCTTCCGGCGCTTGCCTCCAGCTTTTCTGCGAGTTCCAGGAGGCGCAGGGTCTCCTCAAAACCGGCAAAGAGCTCATCCTCACCGGTAAAAGCGGGAAACACCGGAGCCAGCCGGGAAGCAAGGGCGCGCAGTTCTTCCAGGTCCGCCTCGACCTGGCAGCGGGTTTCCGCCAGGCGTTCGCCGGTCGCCCGCCACCTGCCAATGGCCCTTTTCAACTCCTGGACCCGCCGGAAATAGCCGGTAATAACCTCCGGGGGGGCCTCCTCCGGCAAATCCAATAACTGCCGGTATTTATTAACCTCCGCCGCCAGCGGCGCAAGTTCCTGTTTCAGCGCTACTTTTCTTTCTTGTATTGCCAGGTGCCGCCTTCTCTCCTCCAACAACTGCCGGGAGTAGAACTCCTCTTCCCTGCGGTGGAAAGCATCTCTCAGCAGGAGAAAGGCCATTAAGATGAGCCCGGCGGCAAAGACCCCGATCCCCAGTAATTGATGGAACATAAACAACCCGGCTCCAGCCAAGAGAAAGAGTATGGTCAGGGCCACATTACGGTTTAAGGCCGCAACCACCGGCCTCTCTCCCGGAGTCGCCCCCTTCTTTCCCCCGGCTAATTCCGCCAAACGGGCGATGACGCCTTCCTGCCCGGCTAGATCCCTTTCACAGTTCTCCAACTCCTGCCGGGCTTTCCTGTAGGCTTCCAGCCGCCAGCTGAGTTCGGCCTCTTCCAGGCTGTCGGTTTTGAGCACCAGGACGCGCCCGAAATCTCCCTGCCAGGCCTCGTTTACCTGGTCCATTTCGATTTTTAACTCCTTTTCTTCCTCTTCCCACCGGCTTTGCTGGTCCCGGTAATTCCGGACCCTCTCCCGCAAACCGGAGAGGCGGAGGCCCAGCCGGCGCAACTCCTCCTTCTCCCGGAGGAGTACTTTACTGGCAGCCGCCGGGTCCCCGCCGGGAATTGCCTCTTCAAACCGGTCCCGGTTTTCCCGGTATTCGCCAAGGGCTTCTTCATAACGTTCCCGCAGCCTCTCAACCTTTGGCAGGCGTTCCGCGGGGAAACTGCTGAGCAAGGTTTCCGCCTCCGCTGTAGCCAGGCGCAACTCCAGTTGGGAAAAGCGCTCGTAACCTTCGTAATTACTCTTCAGCAGGTCCAGCCGGTCAATCTTCCTCTTGAGAGCGGCCAGTTCCCCGCTGCAGTCCTTAATCTTCTTTGCACATTCCTTTTTTTCTTCTTTTTTCCGCTGGTACTCGTCGACTTGGCGTAACGCCTGCTCCCGCTCCTCCACCCCGTTCCGGATGGGCTGGAAATATTCTTTGAAACGGTGGACATCGGGTTTCCCGTATTTCCCGCCGATCTCCATCGCCTGTTTCCTGTATTCATCCTCCAATTGCGGCAAACGGGCGATCTCGGCAAAACCGGCCCCCAGGAGAACCGCCTGCAACCTTTCTTCTTCGCTCCGGGCGGCCTCCCCCGGTAACCGCTGGAGTTCGTCAAGGCTCACGGTGAAGACCTGTTGGTAGGTGAAGGGATCAAGGCCGCCGTAAACCTGTTGCATACTAAGGGTTCTTGAACGGTCGCCGCTGAGGTAAGAAACCACCGGTTCACTATGGCCCTGCAGGCGAAAATGGCAGTCCTCGCCGGTCTCCAGGGTCATCTCCCCTTCGACTTCATGTTTTTCCCGGGCCGGCGGCAGCGTAGCGCTGCGGGGAAAGCCAAAACCAAGATAGCGCAGGATCTGCATGAAGGTGCTTTTGCCCGCCCGGTTCCGGCCGCCGATCAAGACCAGGCCCGTGGCCAGCGGTCCCAGTTCCTGATGGGAAAAGATACCGAAATCTTTGATATATAAGCGTTTTAGCTTCACCGTTCTTCCCCCCATGCCACCAGTCTTTCCAGGATCAACTCCCGGGCGCGGTCAATGATCGCCGCCAGAGTCTCTTCATCAAGGTAAAAACGGTCCGGAGCCATGTTTTCGTGGTCGGGCGCCGGATCCCAAATCCGTCCCAGGTTGGCAAGGAGTTCCCCCCGGTAGGCCGGGTCCTTAAAGTGCGCGGCGACTTCCGCCAATTCGCGGAAGACCGGGTTTTTCTCCAGTAATTCTTCAAGGCGCGGCAAAGGCCGGGCGGTACGGATTACCACCGAATCGCTCCAGAGAAAGGGCGCACGCCCTTCCAGTCTCCGGCGGAGGGCCGCGGTCAGCTCCGCGGCGGCCTCCTCTTCCTGGCCCGCCCAAAGGTTATGCAGTTCGCCGCGGCCGGTAATCACCCACTGGAGGATGTAGCCTTCCGGTTGGCAGCCCCCGGCCGCCACCGGCAGGCCTTCAGGGATCTCTAGCGGGGTTGCTGCAAGCTCGCCGGCCTTTTCCACCAACCGGTGTTCAAGGCCGGTCAGATTCTGCAAGTCCGGGTCGCCGGTAATGGAAAACTCCACCCGCTTCCAGACCACCGGGGCCACAGGGAGATAGGAAAAATCCGGGGGTTCCCCGGGCGCCATCTCCACCAGGAGGCACCCGCCCGGTCCCGTCTCCCCGAAATCACGGCCCTGGGGGATCCCCGGATAAGCCACGGCGGGCACGCCCCGGCTCAACACCCGGCAGCGGTGGATATGGCCCAGGGCCCAATAGTGAATATCATCCCTGGCGGTCAGTTCCGCCAGGCTGCTGGGGACATAATTGGCGTTACCCGGTTCCAACTGGGTATGGAGGAGCGCAATATTACAAACCTCCTGATCCGGAAAGGCATATGCTTCGTGCATCTTCCGGGATTCGGAACGGCTGCGGTAGGACTGCCCGGCCACCCGGGCCACCAGTTTACCCTTGCCGTCCCTTATCTCCCGGCATTCCGGCTCATCGGCACTGAAGACCCAGACATTGCCGGGGAGATCAAAAAACTCGCCCTCATCCCGCCGGGGGTCGTGGTTACCGGCGATAATAAAGACCGGGATCCCCTCTTTCTCCAACTCCCGGCATTTTTCCGCAAAAAACCGGGCGGCCCGGATCGAGCGGGCCTCCCGGTCGTAGAGGTCGCCGGCTAAAAGCAGGAAATCCACGCGGTTGGCCACGGCCGCCGCGCAAATCCAGGAAAAGGCGGTCATTGTCGCCTTCACGGCCAGTTCCTCCAGTCCGGCCGGGAGCTTCTCCGCTGTATGTAACAGGCTGCCCAGATGGAGATCGGCAGCGTGCAGGAAACGGATCCTTCTTGCCATCGCTTCTTTCCCCCCGGTAAAATCAGGCGTTTTGTTATATAATTAGTCTTTTCCCTGCAAATACCTGCCGGCAACCTTTTAATTTCTGCAGGGGAAATAGCCCTTTTTCAGAGAGGGAGAAGAGGATAAGTAGAGAAGAAAAAGCACCAGACCGTGATGGCAAGAAAGTCCCGGCCCGCCCTTGCCAGGAGAGGGCACTTAAGATAAAATGTATTAAAAAGACTGTAGTTATGCGGCGCGCTTTTCGCAACAGCGCCGGGTGGCTGCGTGGAAAAGAGTGATATCTCTTGCAACAAGTTATACAGATTCTTTTTCTACTCGGTGCTCCTTATTTGATCATCCGGCTCTCAAAGAGAACCAGTTTGCTCAGTCCCATTCTCCTCTGTTATCTTGTTGGTATTATCATTGGCAATCTCTCTTTTATCCCCGTGGATAAAGAGTTGGCTATGACCCTCTGCGAACTGGCTGTCCCCTTGGCCATCCCCCTGATCCTCTTCTCCACCGACCTCAAGAAATGGCTTCACCTGGCAAAGAAGACCAGCATCTCGTTTCTCCTGGTCATAATAAGCGTTCTTGCCAGTTCTTTTCTGGGCGCTGCCGTCTTTTCCCCTTACACGGAGGAATTTTGGCAATTATCCGGCATGCTGGTGGGGGTTTATACCGGCGGCACCCCCAATTTAATGGCCATTGGCATGGGCCTTGATGTAGCTAAAGAAACCCTGGTCCTGATCAATACCGCCGAAGTCATTACCGGCGGGATATATTTCCTCTTTTTAATCTCCGGGGCCAAGTGGCTCTGGGGTAAAATCCTTCCCCCGTTTCAGAAAGAAGAAGAAACCGTACAAGCCGGGGCCCAGGCCGCAGCCGCCGGGGAAAAACCGCTGGTGCGCTTCTTTAATCTGGCCGGTCTCTTCCTTCTCTCCGTGGCCATCGTGGGGGTCGGCGCCGGTGTTTCTTTCCTGGCAACAGGGGAACTGGAAACCAGTATTGTCATGTTGATTATCACCACCTTGGGGCTTCTTGCCTCGTTTAATAAGAGAATTCGCAATACCCCGGGAACTTATGAAACCGTTGCCCGACTATAACCAGGTGCTGAAGAAGTTGAACGGGCGCTTGTTCCCGTTCGGCTTTGCCAAATTCCTCTGGTACCGGCGGAAGATCAGGGGCATCCGCATTTTCATGCAGTTTGTGGTCCCCAAATTCCGCAACAAGGCGGTGAACAGTGCGATTTATCACCGGCTAATGGTTGAAGCCGCCAGAAAAGGCTATACCTTCGGCGAAGGGTCAACCATTGCCGAGATGAATAAAGAGTCCATCCGCAATGTGGAGCGCGCCGGCGGCCAGCTCTACCGTATCTACCGGATCTACCAGAAAGAACTCTAAAAACCTGTAGCCTCCCCCGGAAAGAAGCGGGATACTTGCCGGACTGTTGCCGCTCTGCTGTTCATACTCTACTATAACCCAACCCCCGCCGTCCCCGCCACAGGGATGGCGGGTTTTTTTAGATTTCTAAAGAGTGTGCATGCTTTCCCGGCCCGCATCCCGCAATAAATTACCAGCCGGAGCTCTTTCTCCCGCGTCCCCGCTTCTCTGTGCTCCTCCCTTCCCTACTTAAGCGAAGGGTCCAACCGTTTCCAGACGCCAACCGACAGGTAGATGAAGGGGGTATCCAGGAGCGCGGTAACAAATTTAAACAGATAGGTGGTGACCAGCACCGACCAGAAAACCTCCTGCGGGTAAACACCGGCAAAGGCCAGGGTGCAAAAGAGAACGCTATCGATTAACTGGCTGATCATAGTACTGAAGTTATTCCGGACCCAGAGCCACCGGTTCCCCGGCAAAACCTTTCGCCACAGGGCGTAGGCCCAGACGTCATGGAGTTGGCTGATTAAGTAGGCAATGAGGCTGGCTGCGGCAACCCGGGGGAGAAAGCCGAAGATCTCCGCGAGGGCCGGTTGGATAAAATCCTCCGGGGCCGGGGAGAAAACCAGGCAGAGCTGCATGATTATTGTGGTGGCGATCAAGGCGAAGAAACCGGCATAGACAGCCTTGCGCGCCTCTTTTTCGCCATAGAACTCATTTAAGATATCAGTTACCAAAAACAATGAACCATAAATGATATTCCCCATGGTTGCAGTTAACCCAAAAAGCTGTACGATCTTCAAAACCTGCAGGTTGGCCAGGATGACACCCATTGCCGTCCAAATATAAAGGCCTGTCCGGCCGAAAAACCTGAAGGCCAGCAAGACCCCGGTGAAGGTGGTTAACATAAGGGCAAGCCATAACACTTCATTCATTCCTCTCCCCCCTAATGACAAAAGTTATCATTTGACTTCCTGGATAAATCCTAATAAAATAAAATTACACATATTATCACATTACTAGGAATTTAACAAAGATTTTCCACATTTTTTCTGGAGGCGTCCGCCCATGAGACCTGCAAAGAAAAGACCTGTTTTTCTCGGATTTTTCTTTTTCTCCCTGCTCGTTCTCTTTTCCCTGGGGATCAGGGGGCCGGGGCTGACCGGGGAAGCGAAGGGCCCGTCAACCGATGAGGTTGCCGCTGCCGTCAACCTCTATTACCAGGGAGATCTTGAAGCGGCTATTGCCGGGTACAGCCGGCTCCTTGACCGCTACCCTTCCTCTGCCGAAATCCGGCTGGACCTTATCCGCTTGCTCCGGGAAAAGGGGGATATGCCCAAGGCCCTGGAACACCTGGCTGCCCTGGTTGAAGAGTACCCGGAAGAAACAAGTTACCGGCTGGAACTGACCATCACTGCTTACCTGGCCTGCGAACCCGGGTTGGCCCTGGAAAGCTTCGCTTTAT
>Ga0209537_1004055_pt1 | contig 12839 bp, 9 predicted proteins | sample BioPla4DNA1_FD_187698 | JGI IMG/M metagenome (GOLD analysis project Ga0209537, IMG submission 187698) | Biogas fermentation microbial communities from Germany - Plant 4 DNA1 (SPAdes) (version 2) | ecosystem: Engineered > Bioreactor > Anaerobic > Digestate | place: Bielefeld, North...
TGCACATGATTTTATACAAAAACTACATGGTGGTTATGCTCACGAGATAGGTGAAGGAGGCGCAACCTTATCCCTAGGGCAGCGTCAGCTAATATCCTTTGCCCGGGCTTTGATACGAGATCCAAAAATACTGATTATGGACGAAGCCACCTCCCATGTTGACACCGAAACTGAAATCCTGATTCAAGATGCCCTAATAAATCTTATGAAAGACCGAACTACAATAGCTATAGCCCATCGCCTCTCTACAATTCAAAGCGCGGATAAAATTATCGTTATTCACAAAGGCAGAATAAGAGAAATGGGCACCCATCAAGAGTTGCTAAGGAAAAGAGGGCTGTATTATAATCTATACAGATTACAATATGACCAGGAATACAAGGTGGTTTAAAGTCCTATTGATTTCCAATTAACAAGATTTTATCAATATTTAATAGGAATAGAGGAGAAAAGAAATGACCAAGCTTCGATTTATCCACACAGCAGATATTCATTTGGGCAGTTTTTTACATGTAGGAGGTGATTCTTTACCTCCTACCATAGAGAGAGCAATTGAAACGGCTACCTTAGAGGGGTTTAGGAGAGTATGTGATGTGGCTATTTCCCAAAATGTAGATTTTATGGTTATATCAGGAGACCTATACGATAGTCAAGCCCGTTCTGTTAAAGCTGTAAGCTATTTTATAGAACAATGTAAAAGGCTTGAGGCAGTCAATATTTGTGTGTTTGTCATTGCAGGCAATCATGATCCTTTAAGGGAAAAGCCAGAATTATTCCGAATGCCTGACAATGTAAAAGTACTTGATGGTAGTCAGCCTGAAATATGCCAGCTATTGGACCAAAAAAAAAGACCTGTAGCCAGGATAATAGGCCAATCCTACACCAGTAGATGGGAGCGCAAAAAGCTGCATTTGGATTATAAGGTGCCTGACAAGGATATATGGAACATTGCCCTTCTTCATACACAATTAGAGCCTACAAAATCTAATTACATTCCCTGCTCCCTTGGGGAACTTAAAAGCAGGGAAGATATTCACTATTGGGCCTTGGGGCATATCCATCAGCCTAACATATTAAATGATACCTATCCCCTCATAGCATATCCAGGAATTCCACAGGGTAGAGATTTTGGGGAACAAGGCAGAGGGGGATGTATATTAGTTGAATTGGATCCCTTAGAAGGAGCAAGTATCTCCTTTATTCCTACAGCCCCTATTGTGTATAAAAGAATAGATGTGATCATAGACCAAGATCCCGACAAAATTCCTGAAGATCTAGAGGATTTGGTAGATTTAATTACTGAGTATGGCCGCAGGGTACTCAAGGGAGAAGGGGAAGAGGATGATTATCCTGTAGAAGGTTATGTAGTTGAATGGATCCTAAGAGGTAGAGGGGGTATTCATGATCAGTTAAAGGAGCAGGAACAGGAATTCCTAGAGGAACTAACTGATAGGCTAAGGATGGAATTTAAATCCAACACTCCATTCTTATGGACAGACTCCATAACTCTTGGGACTCAGCCACCAATAGATTATGATAGCTTAATGCAAACCAGCCCTATAGTTCAAGAGCTAGACAAGGTCATCAGTAAATGTTTAGAAGATGAAGCTATGAGATACAAACTTGTCAAAGAGCTAGGAGATATATGGAGTGGGGATGGGGATCATGAAACTGTGGATGAATTTCGCTTTCATATGGATCAGTCTACTTTAGAAGAAATGTTGTGGAAGGCTAGGCAGCTGATTATTGAAAAGCTTGCAGAAAGGAGGGAGTAGGTTTGAAGATTCAGAGGCTACATATAGGAGACTTTGGGATACTCAGAAACCAGACCTTGGAAGACCTTCATCCTGGCATCGTGGTGATTGGCGGATTAAATCGAGCGGGCAAGTCTACCCTCATGCAGGTACTTAGATATTTAGGATATGGTTTTCCTCAATCACAAGATCTACCTCCTGCAACCAGTAAATATATGGCTGAGGCAGATATAAGATTGGATACAGGAGATATATACAATATAAGCCTAAGCGGCTATGGTCAGCCAGTACTAAAAAGGATATTTGGAGCACAAGAAGAGATATTGAGTACTGATGAGTTATATGGCATAGATGCTTTTACTTATAGACAGCTTTTTACCATAACTTTGGACGAGCTAAATAAAAACTATGGATTGTCCGGCGATGAAAAACGCAAATTACAATCTATACTTTTAGGAGCAGGCTTTAAGGATATGCTGCTAATCCCCCAACTAGAGCAGGAGTTTTATAAAGAGGGAGATAAGATCGGGGGAAAGAGAGGTAGTCCACAGGTTAAACAATTTAAGCCCTACTATAATGCCATTGAAGAGGGACTAAATATTAAAGAGAAGGCTCTACTTCAAGTAGAAGAATATCAACAAAAACAGCAAGAATTAAAGGACAAGATAAGCTTATCCCAGCAAATTAGCAAGGAGCTGGAAAAATTACAAAATGAGATAGTACAGCTGGATATTATAAAAAACAACTATAAAACTTATGTAAAAATTAAAGAATTAGAATCATGGTTACAAAACAATGAAGATAAAAGCTGGGAAGAAGCCCCTTCGGAATATGATCTTAGAAGAATTGAATCCTTGAGAGAAGAGTACTCTCAATTAAGAAAGGATTTACAACAGAAGGAAAATGAACTGGGAATAGCTCCTGAAAAGAGGGAGCTGCTCTTTGATAAAAAAGAAGAGATGGCTATCCTAGTTGCGGGGATATCGGGCATAGATGAACGAATTAGGCAAAACACGCAGCAAAGTCAGGAGTATCAAAGAAAGAAGAACTATCTAATTACAAAGATAAAAGAGACCAATGCTGCATGGGATGAAGATAGTATCAGAGATATTGGGGAAATAAGGACTGATAATATTAGCCACAGTAGACTGGAGGATTTGTTAGAGAAATATAAGGATTTAGTATCTGAACATAAAAACCGCAAGTCTAATCTTATTAGGATGCAAGAAGAGTATAAGGGGCTTCAGAACCAGACTGTAGAGGTAAGGGACAAAAAACCCTGGCAAGAAGTAAGGAAATATTTTTACTCCTCTTTAGCCTTTATTTTACTAGGTATTGTCCTTATATTTATAAACCCTTTCCTAGGGATCTTGTTAGGATTAGGCGGAATTATAGGGACCGCTGTCTATTATATTATGAGTTTCTTAAACTCTAAGGAAACACGGACTGTAATTCAAGCACAAAAACAGCAGATAGAGGACAAGAAAAATGAAATCCAAGCTGAAGAGAAACTTATAAGAGAATTAGAAAGCCAACTTAATAGCATTAAGCTAGAGTTGGATGAATATAAGAAAAATCTTGGACTATCTGTTGATACGCCTGATAGTGTCCTGCCTAGGCATCTATTAAGAATAAGAGATATACAAGAAGGTATTATAGAGCTAGGTGAAATATCTAATAAAATAGAAAATGATGGAAAGTACTTAGAGAAAAAATACAATGAATATGTAAAATTTATTAGCTTATTTTCCAAAGAAGGATTCTACCACCAAGATATAGAAAACCATCCTATAGCTGAAAGATGGAATAGGGTAGTAGCTGAATTAAACCGCTGGAATAATTACCTTAAGGAAGTACAGGAAATCCATATTTTACAGCAAAAGATAGAAACTGTGGAGCAAGAAATTAGGGGGATAATGGATAAGTATGGATTTAATGATGAGTCCATAAATTCCGTGGCCAGTTTCTATCAGGATTTAGGGAACAAAATTGATCTATTTATAAACAAAGGGTATAAGGCTATGGAATACAATGACGCTGAGACCTCCTTAAGGGAGATTAGGCAAGCTGTACTTATATCAATGAGCTCTGATGGAATACGCCGGGCTTTTGGATACAACTTACCTGACATTAATGATGCTGACGTACAGGATGACAAGCTATTAAGTACCTTTATGGATATCTGTAGTGGATATGCCTCTCAAGAAGAAGTAGAAGAAGTTTATTATAGTAAATGCCAACAGAGAGATGAAAAAATTAAACTACTAGAGGAGCTAAGAGAAAGCAAACAAAAGTTAAAAGATGCCCTTGAGCGTTTAGCAACTACTGAAAACCTGTTACGAGGTCAGAGGCAGATAGACAAAGCTAGGTCAGAATTAAAAACCCTTGCCAATAACTATGCTGTTAATATGATAGCTGCATTTTTATTGAGGGAGACTGGCACCAATCTCCTACAAGGCATGAAGAATAGTATTATGGATAGTGCAGGAAATATCTTTAGCAGAATGACTAGCGGGGATTATAGCGGTATATTGCCTTCGGAATCCTTATTGGAAGCGGATTTTGAGGCCATACTTCCTGAAAATGCCCAACCTCAAACCATAGATATGTTAAGCAGAGGGACCAGGGAGCAGCTTTATCTATCCGTTAGACTCAGCCGTATAATGGATATTAGGCCTAACCTGCCAGTTATCATTGACGATTCCTTTGCCAACTTTGATTGTATGCACTTAAGCCAGTGCATAGGGATTCTATCTCAGCTAGCCCAGACCCATCAGATTTTTATACTTACTTGCCATGCTGAGTTGGTAGATGAGATAGCCAATTCAGAGTGTGAGGCTCAATATTGGAATATAGAAAGAGGCAAGCTGGAGATTAGTGATTGGGAAAAATTAAGTAGGCATTTAAGGGCTTCATAATTTTTCAAAGGCGTTGGGATATGAACTCAACGCCTTTGAAGTTATAATCCGAAAGGCTTGATATCTATCTATCATCTTATTAGCCTACTTAGGTCTACTATTTTTAAATTTCATTCTATATTCACCAGGTGTCATACAAGTAAACTTTTTAAAGACTTTGGAGAAATGCTGACTAGAGGAAAAATTCAACTCAACAGCTATTTCTGTAACTAACATGTCTGTGTATCGGAGCATGTCTTGTGAAAGTTCAATTTTTTTCCTTACCATGTACTCGTAAGGTGGGACACCTACATGATACTTGAATTTCTGCTTAAATCTTGAAACTGATAGGCATGCTATATCAGCCAACTCCTCTATGCTTATATTAATATGAGGATTTGCACCTATATATTCTAATGTAGTTTGGATATCCTTAGGGATAGAATGTGTTTTTTCATGGGAAGCTTTTTCACAGGCAATAATCTGTTGAAAATATTTTATAAGGAGACTTTGGATTAGCACCTTTTTTATTGGAGAGTTAGAAAAATAAATATTGAATATATCTTCCAGTATAGATTTTATCATAAAATTACCTCTAAAATGCCTATTTTTCATTGTAAGCAAAGAATTAACTATATAATCTGAAGCTTCATCATCTAGTCCAATAAAGTTCTTGGTGCTACTTACGCAATTGAATGCAAAATAATAAAACTCTGACTTATCTTCAGGAAAACCTCCAGAATCATGTACTTCATTGGGAAAAACTACGAAAACATCTCCACCTTTTGTTTCATAATCTATCCCATTTACAGAATAAACTTGCCTACCAGATATATGGTAGCATATTTCAAAAGAGTCTTTGTGTAGGTGAGGATTCATGCTGGGTTTAGCTTCTAGAAAATTACATTTCCCTAACTCACATGTATGAGGGATACCAATATTTATTAGATAAATAACAGTCCTTTCCTTGGTTATTATATCTGGCTTTGGGCTGGTTATAACATCCCAAATATCTATGTTATTCACATTCAACCTCCGAAAGATAGTATTCTTAATTTGTTTATTTGTGTCTATTAGAATTATAATACAGAACAGAAAGGCAAATTACAAGGAAGGATGTTATAAATAATATTAAGAGCTTTATCATTGTTAAAGGGTTACTTAAAATTAAAAAATGTTATTTAGGAGGAGAACTATGAGTATAAAATCTAATCTAATAAAGGCCATTACTTATGATTATCCAACAGAAATTCCTGTTTTCATTAATTTTTTACCTGCAGCGTTGAAAAAATATCCCGATGAAATAGGAAGTATTATACAAAGATATCCAGACCTATTTGGAGATGAATATAAAAATTATATCTACGATGAAAGTAATCTTGCCCCCACTTATCGATTAGGTGAAACCGTAGATGAATGGGGCTGTGTTTGGACAAACATTGAGGAGGGCATGGAAGCTTATGTAACAGGTCATCCTATAAAATCACCTGAGGATATACTGGATCTTAAAATTCCAGAGAACAGGGATGGTAGGATTCCTCATGGCTTTATGTATCTTAGAATATTAGATTTGATGGGATTTGAAAATGCAATGATAGAATTTGCAAAAGAATCCCGTGAAATACAGATACTTATTGATAAAGTGGTGGAGTATAACTGTTATCAGATTGAAATAGCCGTAAAAGAAGCTGATGAAATTATGTTTTTTGGTGATGATCTTGGTATGCAAAATGGAATTGCTATAGGACCGGAAAGATGGCGAAAATACTTTAAACCTGCTTATAAAAAAATGTATGATATTGTTCATAGGGCAGGCAAATATGTCTACATGCATACCGACGGCATGGTTTATGAAATAATGCCTGATTTAGTAGAGGCTGGCGTTGATATGATTAATCCTCATTCCTTTTGCTACACCAAAAGAGATCGAAGAACATGTGAGAGAATGTGTTGAAGCATTATACTTACCAGAAGGGGGCTTGGCACTAAATATAGAAATTGGTAAGGATGTACCTGTTGAAAATATGGAAGCTTTAGTTGCAGCAGTTGATAAATATAGATTTTATAAAGGTTAATATGTGATATAATTGATTTATCAATAAGTTATAGAAAAAAATCATCAAAATTTTGCCCACTAGTATATTGAGAGGAGTTAATAAAGTGACGGTAAATGAAAAGTTAAGAGTGTTAAGAGAAAAGATGCGGGAAAATGGAATTCATGCTTATATAGTTCCCAGTACAGATCCCCATTTAAATGAGTATGTTCCTGATCACTACAAGTCTAGGGAATGGATATCAGGTTTTACTGGATCAGCAGGAACTGTATTGGTCACCTATGATAAAGCCATCCTTTGGACAGACGGCCGCTACTATATTCAGGCTGCCAAACAAATTAAAGATAGTGAGTTTGAATTATATAAGATGGAGAAGGGTATCCCCAATTATATGGAGTTTATAGAGCAAAATTTATCAGAAGGTCAAGTTGTTGGCTTTGATGGTAAAGTAATGCCCTGTGCAGATGTACTTAAGATGAAGGAAAAGTTTGATAGGAAGGGCATATCTATAAATAGTGATATAGACTTAATAGGTGAAATATGGACAGAGGACAGGCCTTCCTTACCAAAGGAAAAGCTATTTATCCATGATCTAACCTTTGCTGGCCTATCTGTCAAAGAGAAATTAAAGCAGGTTCTAGAACAAATGGAGAAAAACCAAGTGGATTACTATATCGTTTCAGCCCTGGATTCCATTGCTTGGTTTTTGAACTTAAGGGGCGATGATGTATCCTATATCCCTGTCTTTATCTCCTATCTTTTAATATCCGAGAATTCGGTAACTTTATTTATTGATCAGGAGAAATTGACAGATGAGGTCAAGGTATATCTAGAGGAAAATAATATTTTAGTTAAAGGATATGAAGAAATTTTCCATGAACTTGCTGGTATTTCTGCTGATCATAGTATATTGGTGGATAATAAGAAAACTAGCTATTCCATTTACTCAGCTATTAAGAATGCTAAGATAGTGAACAAGGATGATATAATAACCAAGCTTAAAGCTGTAAAAAATTCTGTTGAGATAGAAAACATCAAAAAAACCTACATCAAAGACGGCGTGGCTATGGTAAATTTTCTGTACTGGTTGGATACTAATATAGGGGTCAAGGAAATTACAGAGCTTGATATAGCTGATAAGTTATTGGGATTTAGAAAAGAACAAGAACACTGCCTAGGTGCATCCTTTGATACCATAGCGGGATACAATGCCAATGGTGCAATAGTACACTATAAGGCTACTCCGGAAAATTATGCGGTACTAAAACCCCAAGGGCTTTTGTTGGTGGACTGCGGAGGCCAATACTTAAGTGGAACTACTGATATAACTAGGACTATAGTATTGGGGGAAATTACCCATGAACAAAAAAGAGACTTTACTTTGGTGTTAAAATCCAATATAGCTATGTCTACAGCAGTTTTTCTAGAGGGTACTACTGGTAAGGCTATAGATGCTTTGGCAAGACAACCTCTGTGGAAATATCATATAAACTATAAGCACGGTACTGGACACGGAATAGGTTTTTGCCTTAGTGTTCATGAAGGTCCCCATGGATTTGGCTCAGATGTAGCCCTGGAACCAGGAATGCTGGTAACCATAGAGCCTGGGATCTATAAGGAGAATAGATATGGTATTAGAATTGAGAACAATGTAGTAGTGGTAGAGGATAAATTTGATGAGGAGGCAGGACAGTTCTACGGTTTTGAGATGCTAACTTACTGTCCTATAGATATAAGAGCTATTGATGTATCCCTGCTAGATAAGCATGAGATTGATTGGATAAATAATTACCATAAGGATGTTTATAACGTGCTAAGCCCATACTTAGACGAGGATCAAAAAAATTGGCTCAAGAAAATGACAGCTCCCATATGATCACATAAAGAGAATCACCGTTCATGAAAAATTAATATGAATGGTGATTCTTTTTATTAACTCAATATATTATGCTGGTTCAACATCTATTATTTATAATAGCTGTTAATAAGGGAACACCTTTACTTACTATTTATATGCATATTACTTATCCCAAAATCATTAATTTAACTTTATTGAAATTATTAGTAAAATGAAATATATTTAATTTAATACATGTGAAAATTACACCGAATATAATAAAATGACTACTGTAAGATAGAGCAAACTATTATACCATTATATATAAAGGACAGGTAAAGTATAATGGCGTATATTATTTATAAGATAGGAGTGTGTTTATGGCTAAGTTAAAAGTTAAAATCAACGACCCCTTCTGGTCAAAGTATGATGCTTTGGTTAGAGATGTAGTTATACCCTATCAAAGAGATGTATTAAATGATAATGTAGCTGATGCAGAACCCAGTAGTGCCATTCGTAACTTCCGTATTGCAGCAGGCGAAGAAGTGGGTGAGTATTATGGAATGGTGTTTCAGGATAGTGACGTGGCCAAGTGGTTGGAAGCTGTAGCTTATAGCCTAGAGAATCACCCCAATCCGGAACTGGAAAAAGAAGCAGATGAAATTATCGACCTTATTGGAAGAGCCCAGCAGCCAGATGGATACCTAAATACCTATTTTATAATAAACGGACTGGATAAAAGATGGACAAATCTCCATGAGTGCCATGAGCTATATTGTGCAGGGCATATGATAGAGGCTGCTGTAGCATATTATGAAGCAACAGGTAAACGCAAACTATTAGATATAGTATGTAAATTTGCTGACCATATGGATTCTGTATTTGGCCCTGAGGAAGGAAAAATTAAAGGTTATCCAGGTCATCAGGAAATAGAATTGGCTCTTGTAAAACTCTATAGGGTAACAGGGAACAAAAGATATTTGAATCTAGCCAAATATTTCTTAGATGAGCGTGGTAAAAAGCCCTACTTTTTCGATATAGAATGGGAAAAGAGAGGCAAAAAAGAATTTTGGCCTGGTCATCGTAGCAGAGGACCGGAGTATGAACAATCCCATTTGCCAGTACGGGAGCAAACTGAAGCAGTAGGACATGCTGTAAGGGCGGTATATATGTACTCGGCCATGGTAGATGTAGCCATGGAAACTGGTGATGAGGAGCTTCTCCAAGCCTGCCGTAGGTTATGGAATAATATTGTATATAAGAGAATGTATATAACAGGTGCAATTGGTTCTCAGGTCCATGGGGAGTCCTTTACCTTTGACTATGATCTACCCAATGATACAGTATATGCTGAGACTTGTGCAGCCATTGGATTAGTATTCTTTGCTAATAGAATGCTACAGGCTGAACCCAAGAGCCAGTATGCCGACGTTATGGAAAGGGCTCTATACAACGGAGTAATTAGCGGTATGTCCTTAGATGGTAAGAGATTCTTCTATGTAAATCCACTAGAGGTTGATCCAGAAGCCTGTGAAAAAAACGGTAATATGGAGCATGTTAAGCCTGTCCGACAAAAATGGTTTGCATGTGCCTGCTGTCCTCCCAATGTAGCTAGACTATTAGCTTCACTGGGTCATTACATCTATGGAGTAAAGGATGATACAATTTATACCCATTTATATATTGGCAGCAGCACCGAACTAGATATGGGGGGTACCAGGATAGGAATAACTCAAAATACCAACTACCCATGGGATGGCAAGGTTGTTATCACTATTAACCTGGATGTGTCTAAGGAGTTGGGTTTAGGTGTTCGTATCCCTGGATGGTGTAATGAGGCCAAGGTATCCGTTAACGGGGAGCAGGTAGACCTAGCCAAGGTAACAGTTGACGGATATGCTATAATCAAGCGTAATTGGCAAGATGGAGATAAAGTAGAACTTGACCTACCCATGAAGCCAGTACGAATGAGAGCTAATCCTTTAGTCAAAGCCGATATAGGTAAGGTAGCAATTCAAAATGGTCCTATAGTTTACTGCTTGGAAGAGGTAGACAACGGCCCTAACCTTCACACTATAGTACTGCCTAAGGAAGCAGAATTAGAAGTATCTTACCGTAAGGATTTGCTAGGTGGAGTAAATGTGATAAGGGCTCAGGGAGAAAAAGCAATGATAGGGGAATGGGGTTCAGCACTTTATAAAGCCAATACTTCCATTGAGTATCAATCAATTAAGCTTACATTTATACCCTACTATGCATGGGTAAATCGTGAGCCTGGTGAAATGCTGGTATGGATTAGAGAAAAATAAAAGCCAAGACAATTTAATTAAAATCCTTTAAGGAAGTGTTTTTATGTTAACCAGTTTTCTATAATCTATAGGTTATAGGGAAAACATGTTTAAATATACAATTTTGTGGTATATAACTCTTTGTGATGTTAATATATACTAGTTTTTTGTAAGTAAAGGAGAGGATTGCCATTAGTAGTTCTATCAATTACGAGCAATTAATTACAGAAATAAGCAATTGCTGTTTGGGAGAGGAAGTATGTGGTGAGTGCCAAATGGATAAATGTCTTATAGGGTATTGCAAAGATTGCCTTTTAACTGTTCTCAAACAGCAGGATAGATTCATTGATGGCGGTGCAGATGATATACCCTATTGGGATGTGAAAATATATGATAATCAAGAAAATATAATTGAGGCTATTGGCTTTTTACTTAATCAATGCCGCAACTGTAATTTTTATCATGATGAAGATTGCATTATCAACATTATACGGGAGTGTCTTGAGATAATACTATTTGGTGATTCTCAAGAGTACAAGGGAAGCACCTTTATGTATCTCAATGATATAAAGTTGATTAACAGCCAACTAGCTGATAAGATATTTGAAGCTTACAACAGAAGAAAGGAGTAGTGGTCTATGGACAAAATTACCCTTACTGTTGAAAATGTAATTGGAGAAACCAAGGGGACTCCCCTTGAAAGGGCGGTAAAACAAAATTTTAAAGGCGAAACTACCGAAGCAGGCGTCTATTTGGCTATAGCCAGGCAGGCAGAGAGGGAAGGATATCCTGAGATTGCCCAGGTATTAAAAAGCATTGCTTGGGAAGAAGCAGAGCATGCTGCCAGGTTTGCAGAACTAAATGGTATGATAAGTGATAATCTGTTTGACAATATTGCCCAGATGATTGAAGGAGAAGTTTTTTCCAATAAAGATAAAAAGGAGGCCGCTGATAAAGCAGCGGAGCTAGGATTGGACACAGCCAGAGATTATTTCAATGAATCAGCCAAGGATGAGGGACGTCACGCTAGGATGTTGGAAGGCATACTAAATAGATATAAAAAATGAGTTAGGCTCATAAAAGCCTAACTCTTTTTTTTGCAATTTTTTATTATTTTCCTTATTCCTTTTAATTATCTTCTATACCAATTAATAAAGGATGGTACATCTGGCAATACTAACTTTTGAATAATATGGATAAAGGGGGGCAGCATTGGTGCTTAATGTATTTAGAAAATGGTTTGGGAAGGGGGGAGGTAAAAAGACAGGAAATCATGAAGGACAAAATAACAAAGGGAATCAGCAAAGTCAGAAGGATCAGCCTATATATGACATAAAGTTCCGAAATATTAAACTAACGCGAAACTTACAAGACAATATAACTAATATTAAAAATGCCATGAATAACAACTTTGATATAAAAACAAAGGAATTTAGGCTAAGGGGACAGGAGATGCGTGCAGCAGTAATATATATACAGAGCGTTGCAAATGAGGATACAATTTTGCAGCATATTGTTAATCCTCTTATGATTGAGTCCTCTTTAATTATAGATAAGGATGATCCAATTCTTTTTAAGACCATAATAGAATCAATGGTAACTGCTGAATATGTAAAGGTTGTGGAGTCTCTAGATGAGATAATATTTGCCATTATGTCTGGAGATACTTTTTTATGCATTCAAGGCTATGATAAAGGATTTATAATCAGTACTAGGAAATATGTGGGCAGACAGGTTGGAGAACCAATTTTGGAGCCTTCTGTACAAGGCTCTCAGGAAAGTTTTACTGAAACAATAAAGGATAATATCGGCCTTATACGCAGGAGATTAAGGGATCCTAACCTGGTTTTCAATGTACATAAGTTGGGAAGAAGAACTCAATCAGAGGTTGTAGTTATTTATATAAAGGATATAGCCAATCAAAATATAGTTGATGAGGTTATTAGAAGAATAAGTTCTTTAGATATAGAAGGGGTTCATAATGCAGCACAGCTAGGGCTACACATAAC
>Ga0209537_1004060_pt1 | contig 12819 bp, 11 predicted proteins | sample BioPla4DNA1_FD_187698 | JGI IMG/M metagenome (GOLD analysis project Ga0209537, IMG submission 187698) | Biogas fermentation microbial communities from Germany - Plant 4 DNA1 (SPAdes) (version 2) | ecosystem: Engineered > Bioreactor > Anaerobic > Digestate | place: Bielefeld, North...
ATGTAGTCAAGCTGGAGAAGGCAGTATTCACTGGACACACTTATGAGAGTACTAACAGACCTCAAGTAGACCCAGCACCACAACCTGTACCAACAGCACCATCACAGCCAAGCTACACTATGTACCGTATTGTTAGAGGAGATACCCTATGGGGTATTGCCAGAAGGTTCTATGGCAACGGAGCTCTGTATCCCAAGATATTTGAAGCTAACAGGGATACTGTTAAAAACCCTAACCTCATATATGCAGGTAACTGGCTAAGAATACCAAAATAAGGAGGAAAAATAATGCTTACAGGAATGTATAGGGCAATAGTAAAAGAAACTAATGACCCAGAGAAAAGAGGTAGAATTAAAGTAGAATGTCCTGCTGTCTTAGGAAGGCAACTATCTAACTGGGCTCTTCCATGCTTACCTCCTAATACTTTTAGTGTTCCAATACTAAACACAATGGTATGGATAACTTTTGAGGGAGGAAGGAAGGATAGTCCTATATGGATGGGAGTGTTCTATACTACAGACCAAAGGAAATTATTATTCCAAGATGTGTATAATCCCAAGGATTTTATTATAAGTACACAAGATGGATGGGTAAATATCTACTCTAAGAGAGGAATACTCAATAAGAGTGGAACAGACTTCTTAGTAAGGAGCACAGGCACAGCACGAATAAATGAGACTTCTGACACTGGCTCAACTAAGATAGGAACAGTAGATGCACTAAAATATACTGAAAATGGAACTAAAGTGGCTCTAGTAGGATACCCAACTAGTGATGGAAGTTTTATAATCCAGAGATAGGAGGAATACCAATGGCTCAGACAGGATTTAAGGGAATATCCTTCCCTTTCCGATTTAATGGCAAAGGGGGAGTGGCTACCTCAACAACTACTGCTGATGACTTCTCACACATTAAGGAGGGATTACAACAAATAATAGGAACAGCCATAGGGGAAAGAGTTTTTGAAGTAAACTTTGGCTCAGATGTTAAGAAGTTCAACTTTCAAAACCAAGATGACCCTATTGAAATATCAAGGCTTAAGTTTTATATAGAGGATGCTGTGAAGAAATGGGATAACAGAGTGGAACTAATATCAGTAACAATCACACCTATGTCCACAGAAGAGGGGGAAGGATACACTCTAGTAGACATTGACTTCCATGTAAAGAAATACATGAAGGATGATTCAGTAACTATAAAGATAAGATAGGAAGGTGAAATAGATGAAAAAGCCACTAAAATATGTAGACTATATAACTAAAGACTATGAGGGATTTAGAAAGCTGATGATAGACCTTATCCCCAGCAAGACCCCAGAGTGGACAGATACCTCTCAGAGTGATTTTGGTATAGTAATATTAGAGCTTCTGGCTCATGGATTAGATGTGCTCTCTTACTACCAAGATAAGGAGTTTAATGAAGCCTTCCTGCCAACAGCCAGAACTAGAAGAGCAGTAATTTATCACTGTAGAGGACTTGGCTATGAATTAGCTCCACAGATACCAGCCAGATACAAGTTGACATTTACTAAAAGCTCAGAATACCTTGACCAAGAAATCACTATTACAAAGGGAACTAAGATAGGTACTGACCCAAATTTAGGAGCTCCAGTAGTGTTTGAACTAGATGATGACTTAGTAATACCAGCAGGGACTCAAGTTGGCTATCAGACAGTAACTCATGGGGAAACAATACAGAAGGATATAGTAGGAGTAGGAGATGACACTGAAAATCAGAAGTTCAAACTCTCTTATCCTGATGTTCTAGTAGATACTTTAACAGTAACTACCTACCTTAGTGTAGGGGATAATTCCTCTGTAGAAGTAGGAACTTCTCAATGGACTAGGGTAAAGGACTTCCTTTCATCTACTCCAGAGGATAGGCACTATATGGTTGAAATTGATGAGTTCAACAATACCTATTTACTTTTTGGAAATGGAAGAAGTGGAATGAAAGTTCCCTCTGGTTATAATGTTCAATGCTCCTATAGAATTGGGGGAGGATATATAGGTAATGTCGGATTAAACACTATTAATACCTTATTAAATATGGATATAGCAGGGATAGCTAGTATAACTAATGCTGAACAAGCTATACAAGCAGGAGTAGATTCAGAGGATATAGAACACGCAAGAATAAGTGCTCCCAAGATTTATAGAACTCAGCAGAGGGCTATTACAGCACAGGACTTTGAAGATTTAGCCTCAACATTTAGAGGAGTAAGTAAAGCTAAATGTGTGGAAACTTTCAATCCTCAAAATGAAGTTTATATTTATGTAGCTCCAGAAGGATACTCACCATTAACTAACCAACTTAAAAATGACTTACTGGCTTACTTAAATGAAGTTAAGCTTATCCATGTCAAACCTGTAATATTTGATGCAACATACCTTGAGTATGATATTGATGTTAGTGTTACAGCCTACTCAAACTTTGTTAATAGTCAAGTAAAGGGGGCAGTAGAAGCCCTACTACTAGAGTCATTTGCCCCAGAGTACATGGAGTTTGATGAGGATATTCTTATAGCAAATATATATAAGACAGTATTATCGGTGGAAGGAGTAAAAAACCTTGTAATTAATACCCCTAATGCCGATATTCAGACCCATGACAGTGTTAATAACATCCCAAGACTTCCTAAACTAAGAAATGTTACAGTTACAGTAACGGGGGGAGTTGATAAGTAATGATAAACTTAGGAAAATACTTATATAACAAATTTCCAGACCTATACTTATCTGAGGACTCCAGACAGGGATATGCTCTAAAAAGATTCTTTGAAGTACTTGGAGGAGGATTTGATGAGCAAGAGAGATATATTGCTGATTTTAGTAATATTCATAATGTTGACCTTTGTCCTGCCCCCCTACTCCCACTCCTAGCTGAACAGTATGGATTTGAGTTCCCTTATGATATGGATGAAGCCACACAAAGAAAATTTATTAAAGTTATTCCATTCCTTTATCAATACAAAGGGACTGACAGAGCTTTTAAATACCTAGCTAGAGAAATATTTGGGGAAGGTACTGTTACTAACACATATACACTCTCCCCACCAGCAGGAGTGAGCTGGGAAGAGTGGATTAGTGACCCAAGTACTCAACAGGATTGGCAGAAATTATTTGTAAGGCTAGAAGTAAATGGGGAGACTCTATTCTTAGAAGATAGGGCAACTAACTTCTCTAAATTCTCTGAGCTTATAAGACCAGCTAATAAGCAAGTAGTACCTAACTTAGTTCTATTCTATCAAGACATTAGGGACAGCTCATTATCTCAAGAGATGTATGACCTAATTACAGTTAAAGACAACTATGGGACAATCTCTTATAGATTTAGGAATGGCTCAGATAAGATATTAGAGAGTGGTCAAATAGACTCTTTAAAGACTACTCCAGAGTTAGAGCTATACGACAAAACTAGATTGACAGATGGACTAGATAAATTTGAATTAGGATTTGGAAAACTAAACAGTATTTATTACAAACTCTCTGAGAAAGGGATTGAGGACTATATTCGTGTAAACCCAGAGTATGAGACAAGAACTAGAATATTTTATGATGAGATTTCATCTCAGAATTTATCTTTATTAGATGAGGAAGAAATAGTCCTTAAAGCTAAAGAAACTACTTTTAACTCTTCATTAGTTATTACAAGTAGTAGCTATTTATCAAAAGTAGGTAATAAACTAGTTACATCTTTCAAGACAAATAATTATATTCCAAATGAAACAACTTTTAGCTACTAGGTATATTGCCATTATAAACCTAGCGGTATATAATAACATTAGGTAATTAAAAGGAGGAGAAATATTATGATATTAAATGAAATAATGAACACAAATATACAGGAGTCTGATACTCTAGCTGTCAAAGAGCCAATGTCCCACGAGTCTTACAATCTTGAAAGACATTGGGAGGTAATTGATACTATAACTTATGTAGCTACAGGAAAACAAGAAGTGAGAAGGTATTTCAACACAGTTGTAAATACTTGTTCCAACCTTATTGCTTGTCTAATGAAATCCCAAAGTGGATTTAGGGGAATACAATATTGGGCAGTAGGAAGTGGAAACCCTAACATGAGTAATACTAACCCAGATACCCCTTCTGTAAATGATACTAAGCTCCAAGTAGAAACATTCAGAAAAGCTATAAAAGCATCTGACATAGTGTTCTTAGATAGAAACAATGCTGTTACAGATTCCATAACAAACAAAATACAGATTAGTATAACATTCCTTGAGAATGAAGCTAATGGAGAACTAAGAGAGTTCGGATTATTTGGGGGAACAGCTACAAGTGCTAAGAACTCTGGAATTATGATAAATAGAAAGATACACCCACTTATCTATAAAACAAGTGGTATGCGTTTAGACCGTATAATTAGGATAACTTTCTAAAGAAAAAAAAATGCCACCCAATAGCAGACAGGCATAAACTCACAAAAGAAGAGATAATAAATTATTACAAGTAAGGAGGAATGAGTAATGCCAGATTTCAGTAAAGTAAGTCCATTTAATAAAGATGCTAATTTCCAAGCAGTAAGATTTGGGGCAGATGCACCTTTATTAGAGACTGAATTAAATGAATTACAAGACATACAAAATGAACAAAGAAAACAATTAATTAGAGATACTATGCCAAGTGGATTTGTAAAACTATCCACTTTGGACTATACTTCTATGGAGACTACCCCTAACACAATCATTCTAAAAGATGAAAGTGTTGCTTATGTAAATGGGGAAAGAATTTATATTCCTGCAGGAACTAGAATTACCCTTCCAGCCCCACCTACAATAGGAAGTAGACAAGATTTTGTACTACTTGAAATGTGGGGAGAGGAAATAGACAGCACAGAAGATGTAGAAAAATTCGGAGGGGAAGGACAAGATACTCTAACTAATTATATAAAAGATAATAGAATAGGAGTAGAAACAAGCCGAAGAATACAAATTAAGTGGAGATTAAGGGCAGTAGAAAATACTTCTTCATTAACAAGTGTAAATGCAAAAGGACAACTAGAAAATGAAAGCACAACAAAATTTGCAAAAGTAGGGACAGACAATGGACTATATACAGCTACAGTAACAGGGGCAAGTGTTGATAATAAAGTTTATGCTTTACCAATGTTCGTAGTGTATAGAAGAAATAGTGGAGGATTTAGTGCAAAGAATGTATCTGGCTCATTATTATCTACTGATGTAATGGGTAATGATTGTTTTTATCTAAAAAGTTTTGATGAAACTAATAATAGGGCTACTTTCTACTTCCAACAAAATTGTTTAGATAGGATAAAGGATAGTAGAGAGTTCACAATTTTCAAGAATAGTAAAGGAACTACAGGAAAAATAATAGACATAATAGGTAATGATGTAATAGTAGAGTTAAGCGAATATACTAAAGATTTGAATATGACTCTATATCAAAGACCAGATAATCAATATGCAGACATAGTATATGAAACAGATATTCAAGATTTAAGAAATACCGTTTCCTTAACTGGATTTGATTATAAACAAATGGCTGAAAGTCAATTCAAAGAAGTAATGATTGGGGGAGTAAGAAAGACAATAAAAGAATATATAGGAAGATGGAAACAATTTGGAGTAACAGGAGTACCTAAATCAGATAACACAGGACTTAATCTCCCTTATGGACTAGCAATAGATTCTCAAGGATACATTTATGTAGCAGACACAACTAACCATAGACTAGTAAAATTAAATCCAGACCTAACCTATAATAGTCAGTTTGGAGAAGCAGGACAACCTAAATCAGATAATACAGGATTTAATTACCTTTATGGAGTAGCAGTAGATTCTCAAGGATATATCTATGTAGTTGATAAATATAACCGCAGATTAGTAAAATTAAATCCAGACCTAACCTATAATAGTCAGTTTGGAGAAACAGGAGTAGCTAAATCAGATAATACAGGATTTAATAATCCATCAGGACTAGCAATAGATTCTCAAGGATACATTTATGTAGCAGACACAAATAACCATAGATTAGTAAAACTAAATCCTGACTTAACTTATAATAGTCAATTCGGAGTAACAAGAGTACCTAAATCAAATAATACAGGATTTAAGCTTCCTCATGGAGTAATAATAGACTCACAAGGATATATCTATGTAGCAGATACAGATAATCATAGATTAGTAAAATTAAATCCAGACCTAACTTACAACTCATATTATAATACAGGATTAATTTACCCAAGAGCAGTAGCAGTAGACGAAAATGATAATATCTATATTTACCAGTCAACTAAACTAATAAAGTTAAATTCTAACATGGAATATATTGGAGAAATATTTAATAGTAACGTTAAATATGGATTAAATTTAGGAAGTAATGATTATAATGTAGCTACAAGTTTTGTAGTGAGAAACAATAATATTATAATACCTGATAGACTTAACCATAGATTAATAAAAATAACTAATGTCCCAGAGGATATTTGGTATGACGCTAACACTAAGTATCCTACAGTAGTATTAGGTAACCAAGATTGTGATGGAATTAAAACTTCTTTCTCCGACGCACCTCACTACAACTACAATACAGTTTCAGTACCTGTTTCTGGAAACATACCTTCCTATGTAACAAGAAATGTAGCAGGAACAAATTGGGCAAGTGGAGATACAATAAAAATAAAAGCCCTAAGAAGTAAAGATAAAATAAAGGGAACATTAAATCCTGATAGTGCTAAAGCAAAAATATTAAGTATAAATGGAAGTACAGTATATCTTAATGATGTATCAGGAATAGCAGTAAATGATACTGTATCCTACTTCAAGCCAGATTTAACTTTAGGCGGGACTGCAACTGTAACTGCTGTTAATACTACTAATAACACTATAACATTAAATACAGCAATTACTACAGATTATCTAAATGGATACATCTTTGAAACTACAGCAGGAAGTTCACTACCGTTAGTTCAATTCTTCAATAGTAACACAAAAGCGTGGGAAAATGTGGCAGGAAATTGGACTAATTTAGGTACAAACGAAGCAACATTTACTTTAGATACAAACACTAACTTAACTAACCAAGATATAAAAATTAGTTACAATATAATAAGTGCTGGGGGAGAAGGATTAGCACTAACTCCAAGAGAAGTTATAAAGAGTGAAGCAGACGGAGTAGAATTGTGGAGAACAGTTGGAGGATTTAATACTCCTCAAGGAGTAGCAATAGACTCACAAGGATATATCTATGTAACAGACCATGGTAACCATAGAGTAGTAAAACTAAATCCTGATTTAACTTACAATTCTCAATTTGGAGAAATAGGAGTAGCTAAATCAGATAATACAGGACTTAGTTACCCAATAGGAGTAGCAGTAGATTCTCAAGGATATATCTATGTAATAGACCTTTATAACCATAGAATAGTAAAACTAAATCCAGACTTAACCTACAATTCTCAATTCGGAATTACAGGACAATCTAAATCAGATAATACAGGACTTAGTTACCCAGTAGGAGTAGCAGTAGATTTACCGGGATATATCTATGTAGCAGACACAAAAAACCACAGATTAGTAAAACTAAATCCAGATTTAACTTATAATAGTCAGTTTGGAGAAACAGGAGTAGCTAAATCAGATAATACTGGACTAAAAAATCCTCATGGAGTAACAGTAGACTCACAAGGATATATCTATGTAGCAGATGTCCATAACCATAGAATAGTAAAACTAAATCCAGATTTAACTTATAATAGTCAATTTGGAATAACAGGAGTAGCTAAATCAGATAATACAGGATTTAATCGCCCAATAGGAGTAACGATAGATTCTCAAAGGTATATCTATGTAGCAGACACAAAGAACCACAGATTAGTAAAACTAAATCCTGATTTAACTTACAATAGTCAGTTTGGAGAAACAGGAGTAGCTAAATCAGATAATACTGGACTAAAAAATCCTCATGGAGTAGCAGTAGACTCACAAGGATATATCTATGTAGCAGATAGGTATAACCATAGAATAGTAAAAATGCACCCTAATCATATAGCTATCACAGATTTATCAAGGAAATCTATTACCTCCCTTACGCCAGTCGTTCCTGAAACTATGTGGAAACAATTCGGAGTAACAGGAGTAGCTAAATCAGATAAAACAGGATTTAAACACCCTTATGGAGTAGCAATAGACTCACAAGGATATATCTATGTGGTAGATATGGATAACCATAGAGTAGTAAAACTAAATCCTGATTTAACTTACAATAGTCAATTTGGAGTAACTGGAGTAGTTAAATCAGACAATACAGGACTTAATTACCCTCATGGAGTAGCAGTAGACTCACAAGGATATATCTATGTAGCAGACATGAGTAACCATAGAGTAGTAAAACTAAATCCTGATTTAACTTACAATAGTCAATTTGGAGTAACAGGAGTAGCTAAATCAGATAAAACAGGATTTAGTAGCCCAATGGGAGTAACAGTAGACTCACAAGGATATATCTATGTAGCAGACATGAGTAACCATAGATTAGTAAAATTAAATCCAGATTTAACTTATAATAGTCAATTTGGAATAACAGGAGTAGCTAAATCAGATAAAACAGGATTTAATTCACCAATGGGAGTAACAGTAGATTCACAAGGATATATCTATGTAGCAGATAGGTATAACCATAGAATAGTAAAATTAAATCCTAATTTAACATTTAATTCATATTATAATACAGGATTAATTTACCCAAGAGCAGTAGCACTAGATGAGGACAATAATATTTACATTTATCAATCAACTAAACTAATAAAGTTAAATTCTAACATGGAATATATTGGAGAAATATTTAATAGTAATGTTAAATATGGACTAAATTTAGGAAGTAATGATTATTGGGTAGCTATTAGTTTTGTAGTGAGAAACAATAACATTATAATACCAGATAGATATAACCATAGACTGATAAAAGCATCATTAAGTCAATGCAATAAACCAGTCCTTCCTAATGTAGCAATATATTACAAAGCTGATATTATTTCTCCAGCCGATTTTTCTACAGGAACTTACGACATAGTATGGAAGTCTGATAGAATTTATTATACTGCTAATGGAAGTTATGATAGTTATACTTCAACATTCAGAAACATTGTAAACAAAGTACTTGAATGTTTAGGATTAGAACACGTAAATCAAGTATATCCGTTTGAACTATCACAGGCACAATTAAACCTAAAACTTCCAACAGATATTTATAGAGAGTTTATAGAGGATTATAACTTAGAACAAATGTCAACAATTACAGTAGAAAATGCCATAACAATACTATCAAGCAAGACATTAGGAGAAACATTACCATACATGGCATTACTTCCAATGATAATAAAGAAAGATGGACAATTATATCTACTAATAAAAGGAATGTTAACAAAGAGTTCTTCAATGAACTTTACTTCAAACTTCCAATTAATAGTACCTATAAAAGGAAATCCATTAGTATAGTGAGGTGTATAGGATATGTTAATTCATATAGATAGGGAAACAGGGAAGTGTATTCTTCCCTCCCCTCTTTCTTCTTATTTTATAGAAGTACCAGATGATTTTAATATTTTTAAGAAAGTGGAAGTAAGCAGGGAAGAAAAACAAAAGATTAATGATGAAGGAGAGAAGTTATATAACTTTTCATATCCTTCAAATATAGAAGAAATTGTGGAGAATTTAGCTAAAGAAAATATCTTTGATATTACTCCAGAAGATGAAGGATATGAGCAAAAATTAGAGGAAGAAAAGGCAAAGTTCAAAGTTAGACCTCAAGAAGATTTTTTAGGAATAGAGGTAACAACTGAAGAAAAAACGCCAATAATCTTTAAGGAAATTGATATTGTTAGAAATGAACAACAGGCTATCCAAGAAAAAGTCGGGGAAAAAGAAGTAATAAATGAATTAGATGGAACAGTAGAATCAATACCAATATATAAAACAATATATAAGAATAACTTTATTTCCGACAAAATGGCTGTGCCTGTATACTATACAGAAAATGAGCCTATAATGGAAGAAGTAGCAGAATACAAGATGGTATTATTAACGGAAGAACCTGAGTATTTTACTTTAGAGGAAGTATTAGCTGATAAATATAAAATGTTGTTACTTCAAGATTTAACAATAGATTATTTAATTATTGATACTTTCTTTAGTGGCAATTCTATTACTTCTTTAGAAAAAGCTCACACAGGAAAGGGATATATAGAAATAGAACCCCAAGGAGTAGTAAAACTAAATTCAGTTCAATTAGAAAAACCTTCAGCTATATTTAAGATGTTAGAAGTAAACGCAAATGGCAACTTAGACTTCTACATTTCAAATAAGAAAGTAGAGCAGGGAAAAATAGAGTTAAGTAGTGCTATAAACTCATTCTCATTAAGAATAGAAAATAGTACAGATAAACCAATAATACTAAATGCTATATGTGTTGGATATTAAGGGGAGTGATAAAATGATAAAAGTAGAGAGAAATATAATTCCCAATAGTGTAACAAGAGAGGATTTACTAAATAAAACACTTGAAAAACTAAATCTTCCAGATATGTTATCTTCAACGGAATTTATGTTAGACCTCATTTTAGATATTTTACTTAAATTAGTGGACAATCATTCAGACGTGTTTACAGAGGAAGAATTAGCTACTATTAATAAATTAAAAACTTTACAAAGTCAGCTAAAGACATTTGACTTATTAAACAATAAATTCCCAGATGGAGTAGGAGTATTAGATTATATTTATAGTAATAAAGCAGAGGTTATGAAAGGGAGAAATGAATATTATATAGCTAAATCAAAATTAGGAGAGTGATTAACTATGAACATTGAAGTAGGGGACATTGTATTAGTAAAACCTAAGAGTCTTTTATCTAAATTAATATGTAAACTAACTAACTCAGAGTATAGTCATGCTTGTCTGATTTATTCTACTTCCCCTACCCCTCTTATTTTGGATATAGATTACCATATGTCAAAAATCCGAAGATTAGATTATTACAATAATCGTGGATATGATATATTTAGATTAGAAAAGGGATTAAGTGACATAGAAAAACTCGCCCTACAAATAAAAGTATTGGAGTATATAGATAAGAAATATGACTATATTCAATTCTTTAGTTATTTGAGAAAACTATTATTTCATAGGGAAATATTTAATAATCCTAAAAAGTTTATATGCAGTGAGTTAGTATATAAGATATTCTATGACCTAGGATATGACTTGAATCCATCTGCAAAAATATTAGGGGATGTAACACCCTATGATATTAGTAAATCTTCATTATTAAATAAAATAACTCAAGGAGAATGATATTATGAACATTGAAAAGAAACTTATTAAGTATAACTTCAGTTCAAGAAATGGACAGAAGATTTCCTATATTGTTATCCACGATACAGGAAATAAGAACAAAGGGGCTGATGCAGAAGCTCACTATAAATACTTTAGTGGAGGAAATAGAAATGCATCTGCTCATTATTTCGTGGATGACAAGAAGGTAATTCAAATTATTGAAGATAGTAATGCAAGTTGGCATTGTGGAGATGGCAGAGGAAAATTTGGAATAACTAATCAAAACTCCATAGGAATAGAGATATGTGTAAATGTGGATGGAAATTATGAAAAAGCATTTAAAAATGCAATAGAATTAACTAAAGAGTTAATGAAGAAGTATAATATTCCTACTGAAAGAATTGTTAGACACTATGATGCTTCAAGAAAACTTTGTCCTGCATCTATGAGTATAGGTAATTGGGCTAAGTGGAGTGAATTTAAGAAACTATTAGTACCTCCTGTTCCACAGCCTACACCATCTAATCTTTATAGAGTAAGACTTAGCTGGGAAGATGCTAAGAGTCAAAAGGGAGCATTTAGTAATCTTAACTATGCTATTAAATGTGCTAAAGAGAACAGTGGATATAAAGTATATGACTCCAATGGAAAGCAAGTGTATCCAGAGGTAGTTCCACCAATAATACCAAACTGGGGATTATTAAAAAGGGGAAGTGTAGGACAACAAGTAAAAGAGTTGCAAGCTCAATTAAATAAATTTGGCTATAAGTTAGTTGTTGATGGCATTTTTGGAAGTAAGACAGAAACAGCAGTAAAAGATTTTCAAGCGAAAAAGAAATTATCTGTAGATGGTATAGTAGGAAATAATACAAGGAAAGCTTTATTTTCCTAAAGTCTATTTTATAAACAAACAAACTATAGTAAAATAAATATAGGGCTATCTATACCCTATATTTATTTTTTTTTAATAGCTATGAAGGAGGTGAAAAAATGGAGTTTGACGCATTAGTAAAAACATATGGAGTACTAGGGGCAGGAGGGCTAGCATTAATAGTTTTAATATGGCTTTTAGTGCACTTAATTACAAAAGTTCAACCTCTTTTACTAAGTATACAGGAGGACAGTAGAGTGCATACTGAAATCATTAAAAATAACACAGAAGCTATAAAGGAGGTTTCAATGAGTAATAAGAATGTTGCTACAGCCTTGAAGCTTCTAAATTTATCTTTTGAGTCATTCTCTAACATCGTTGAAAAGCATGATAATAGAGCTGAAATTATGCAGAATGATATGATTAAAATGAGTGCCAACATAGAGAACATGAAGGACAGCATGAATAAAAAATAAGGAGGGATATAATGTATGTGGCTGAGTCAACACCAGCTCCAGAGGAAATGTACCGAGTAAGACTTAGCTGGGAAGATGCGAAGTCCCAAGTAGGAGCTTATAAGGAACTAGAAAATGCAAAAATTAAGGCAGACGAGGTAGCATCCAAAGGATATAAGGTGTA
>Ga0209537_1004061_pt1 | contig 12819 bp, 17 predicted proteins | sample BioPla4DNA1_FD_187698 | JGI IMG/M metagenome (GOLD analysis project Ga0209537, IMG submission 187698) | Biogas fermentation microbial communities from Germany - Plant 4 DNA1 (SPAdes) (version 2) | ecosystem: Engineered > Bioreactor > Anaerobic > Digestate | place: Bielefeld, North...
AATAGCCAGCCCTGAAGGACTGGCTATTGTTGTATCGATCTAGCTCGATTAATCTGGCAGGGGAGACAGGACTCGAACCTGCAGCCGACGGTTTTGGAGTGCGATACAAAGCCTTTTGTAACCGTTTACAAGCTTTATAACCGTTTATATTACTACTGTTTCCAGACACTATTTTCTATAACTCTCGATAAAAATTGACTACTGTTTATAAAATCAGTAGTCAAAAAGTAGTCAAAAATTTTGATACTAAAAATAAAAGCCCTGGCATATGCCGGGACTTCTACATATCTTCTAAAGCTATTTATGCTTGCTTCTGGGTTGTTCTTATCTGCTTTTTCTTGCCAAACATATTATCAAGCTTTTCGGCAGCTTCCCTGTCTGGCTTTCTTAAGAAGTGAGAATAAATGCTTGTGGTTGTTGTTGCCTTACTATGTCCGAGCCTTTTAGCTACTGTCTGAACATCTACATTGTTTGAGATCAGCAGGCTTGCGTTCGTATGCCGTAAACCGTGGAATTTAAGCACAGGAAGGTTATTCCTTTCACGGAATGACTTGAACCATTTTGTAGGGGTACTTGGGTGTATAGGTTTGCCGTTCCATTGAACAAATATACGATCACTTGTTTTATCCCACTGATCGCCGCAGGACAGTTTTTGCTCATTCCACCACACCTTATATTCTTTCAGCAGACTAATTACTATCTCAGGCAAGGAAATAACTCTGGAGCTTGTCTCATTTTTCGGAGCCTTTGTGAAGGTCCCCTGCCCGGGAATATACTGTGAAGCTTGACGTATTCTTAATAGTTTATTCTCGAAATTGACATCTGACCATTCAAGGCCTGAAAGATCTCCAAGCCTGCAACCTGTATAAAGGGTCAGATAAATCATAGTCTTGTACTTCAAAGGTTCTTTATCAAGCAACTCAAGCATGGTTTCTGTGGTATCTTCATCGTAATGCTCCGGTTCTTTTGCTTCGACTTTGGGAGCCCGGACACGTTCTGCCGGATTGCTCAGTATAAGCTGCCATTGAACGGCGAACGTCAAAATTGAGCTTATAAGCCTGTGATGATGTTTGATTGTCTGATCAGATAACGGAGCAGGTTCACCGTTAATGACAAATACCCGGTCGACCTTAACATTCAATGATTTTGCTATTGCCTGGGCGGTCGTATGCTTTATCGACTTATAGTTTAAAGTTTTGCGGATTGTGCGGATGTCTATCCCGGTACTATCGGCTAGTTTTTTATCAGTGAACCCCTGATTATTCATTATCTCCATCAAATCAGGTTTTGCAATATATGTAGGATCGGAGCGTATACCTTTTTCTTTTAAGTTAGCATAAAAATCCATCAGGTGATTCGGCTGAAGTTTCTGCAAAGTAATATGTCCGATTGCAGGCAGAATCCTCTTAAGTAGTTCCTGATACCGGTAAAATGTCTTTGGTGCAAGCTCTGTAGAGGCATAATCCTTTATCCATAGATCAACGAACACTGCAAAAGTCATTTGAGATCCGTCTAGATATGTACCGTTTTTAACCTTCTTCTCAAAATCATGTGCCAGATCATCAAGCTGCTTGTCCCATTGTTTATCAGTCAATCCTTCAGGCCGCTTCACAGTCATTTGTTTAGTGTCTTTTTGTCCATTACTCTTGTAGCCACATGAAACAGTTATCTGCCAACTATTACGCCCTCTTTGCCGAATGGATGCCATATTACTCACTCTCCTTCTTTCTCCTTTTCCGCGGTTTGAATCCCGCAAGCAAATCCTCACTTAACCCTCTCTGTTCCATATATTTTTTAAGTTCAATATCCGACGGTTTATTCCGTCTGATGTATTGTAATACATTCTTTCTATTTTTTTCGTCTTCTGTCCGTTGGTTAATATCTAAACTCTGAGGACCACAATTCGAACAGAACCTTTTTGTCTCTCGCAGGGCATCAAAGAAGTAACACTTACATGTATCACAGATTTCAATGAATGCTTTTTCTTTGATTATTTCAATAAATTCAAGCCATGGAATCGTCAAGAAGTCATTAGCTGAGAATTTATAAGCAAAGCCCATTGATATATATTCTTCGGAACGTGTAGAATGCACTGATGGAAGTTTCTCGTCATATTGATTAAAAACGCTTGCTACTTCGTTAATTTTTCGCTTTTTGTTTTGAGCGACCGAGGTTAATCTTATACCAATCTGACTTAGCCGACCCAATGAATGCTCACCGAAAATATCCCCTATTTTCATGTAATTGATTGAATCCTTCATTAAATCAAATGTATCGGGATGAAGTATTAAGTTTGGCAATTCGTCTTGTTGAGACTTGAGATTAAAAGCTCCACCTTTAGAGTATTTTTTCTTTGAAAGAGGGTACTGTTTTGTCAAACTGATATACTTATTAAGTGCCCATAATAAATGCTCCTTTTCGTTGCGTACTGTCGAGTAATGGTTTTGGGTTTTGGATTTGACAACCAACCCTGTCATAGTATCATATTGCCGTATATTCAATAAATCAGGACCGTTACAGCCATATTTCTCTAAAAAACAATCAATATCTTTATCACTCTCAATTGCTAACAGATTAGATAATATACTGCCTAGAGGAATCCAGGTTTCTGCACCCAAAAAACCCGGCTTTATAAATGTCTCTCGTTTATCTGTTGAAAAAAATATTATGTTGAACATCTCAAACCTCTTTGTTACTAAACTAGAAATAAATTGTCTGTTAATCAAAGCCCTTATTTATTAAGGCTAAACTGTGATGCTAAGATATTATGAATTTTACATTAACCTCATTTTTATTGCACCATGGATTTGTAAAATAAATCAAGCGCGAGGAGAAAATATGTTAAGGGTAGAATTCGAAAGAAGAAAACGCGGATTAACTCAGTCACAGCTAGGAAAAAAAGCAAATGTACCTGCATCCGATATATGCAGGATCGAAAAGGGTTCAAGGCCTTATCCGACACACCTAAAACGCCTGTCAGATTTCTTTAATATTCCGGCTAACGAATTAGTAAGAAAGGTGGAATAACAATGTCTGAGATTACACGTATCAGAACTATTGACGGGTGTGTGCACGAATTAAAACAAATCGATCCCGGTTCACAAATCAGCAGGAACTTTGTGAGAAACCTTGTATTGACGGGACGGGTGAAGTATACAAAATCTGGCTCGAAATACTTAGTAAACTTTGATAGCCTTCTGGCTTATTTGCAAAATCCCCCAACTGAATCCGATAATACATCAACGCCTGAATATGGTAAACTGCGCCGGATAGAAGCATGAGCAGCGAAAGGATCTAGGTGATTTTATGGCAAGTCCACAAAAAGAAAACGGGTTTACCCCAATAGCAAATGAAATACTTGAAGCTCTTGCCAGATACCCGCTCAATGGAACTCAATGGCGAATCCTTATGGTTATCTTCCGCTATACATATGGCTTTAACCGCAAAACGCACGGACTATCGGAGACATTTATATCAAAAGCAACAGGAATTCATCGGAAACAGATACAAAGAGAGTTGAACGGACTGATAGCTTGTAAGATTGTCAGTGTCATTGATAATGCTACTTTTAATTCACCGAGAAAGCTGGCATTCAATAAGGATCACAGTATATGGGTGGTAACTAATAAGTTACCAGGTAGTGAAAAAGAGGACACCGCTAATCAGTTGCCTGGTAGCCAATTAGAGGCACATACAGGTAGCGAATTAGTTCCCTCCCCTGGTAGCGAATTAGCTCCCCAAGAAAGAAATAATATAAAGAAAATAAGAAATAAAAGTATATGCCCTTTTTCTGAAATTCAGAATTTATTTAATACGATCTGCAAATCGCTGCCAGCAGTACAAAAAATGACGGATAGCCGGAAGGAGAAGCTGTCAAAAAGGTGGATTGAAATGCCGGGTCTCAATGAATGGAGCCGCCTTTTCACAATTGTTGAATGCACGCCTTTTCTCAAAGGGCAGAACGACAGGGGCTGGAAGGCCTCCTTCGATTGGCTTATACGGAATGATACCAATATCGTCGGGGTGCTCGAAGGTAAATACGGCAATAAGCCTATGGGTCAGGACAAGTATCAAAATATCATCACTTGACGGGGTGATCGTATGGATGTATGGAGCTTTGCGGACCGATATCTAAGACCATATAAGGTGAAGAACAATGAAATAATCCCCGAGCTATGCCCCTATTGCAAGGGCGGCCAACATCATGACAAAGGAACATTTGCTTTGAATATCTCAAAGCTTACATATAACTGTGCACGTGGTAAATGCAGCAAAACTGGAACCTTCCGGCAGCTATGCAACGATTTTGGAGAGGAAGCGGACAGGATGGAAATATGGGATTCATATAAACCACAAAAGACATTCAAAAAGCCTGAAACAAGGATTGAGCCATTGATTGATAGTGCCAGAAGTTATTTACGGCTGCGTAAGATCAGTGACAAAACAATGGATGCATATAAGGTAGGCAGCGACAATAAAGGGAACATTGTATTCCCATTCTATAGAAACGGCGACCTTGTATTTGTGAAATTCAGACCAGCAAGAAAGCTGGAGAAGGGCGAAAGAAAGGCATGGCGTGAGGCAGACACAGAGCCCATACTATTTGGTATGGACCTCTGTAATCCTGATTATCCCTTATGCATTTTTGAGGGCGAAATCGACGCAATGTCAGGGCATGAGGCTGGTATACCAAACTGTGTAAGTGTACCATCCGGCGCAGAGGATTTGACCTGGCTGGACACATGTTTTGAATGGTTGAGGCAGTTCAAAGCAGTTTACCTGTTTGGAGACAATGATGATCCTGGAAAGGAAATGATTCAGAAACTGACCGTCAGACTCTCAGACTACCGGCTATTCATTGTAAGCCATCCATGCAAAGATTGTAATGAGCTTCTTTACAGAGAAGGCCCGGAAGCGGTAAAACGAGCCTACGACAACGCAAAAGAGGTCCCGGTTTATGGTTTGATTGACCTGGCCGATGTTAAGCCACTCGATGTAAAGAACATACCAAGTGTTAAAAGCAACATTCCCGGGCTTGACAGTAAAATAGGCGGCTTCCTTATGGGCGACTTATCAGTATGGACCGGAAAACGTGGTGAAGGTAAATCGACACTACTTGGCCAGCTAATGCTTGAAGCTGTTGATGCAGGAGAAAAGGTGTGCGCCTACTCCGGTGAGCTCCGTGCAGATCGTTTTCAATATTGGATAAACCTTCAGGCCGCAGGCAAAAACCACATATCTACCTACTTCGATTCAGACAAGGGTAAGGACGTTTATTATATCCCCAAAGAAACTCTGGAACTGATAAAAGAATGGTACCGGGGGAAGTTCTGGATATATGATAACACAATAGCAGACTCGACAGAAGAAACGAGCATTCTGCAGGTGTTCGAGTACGCCGCAAAACGGTATGACTGCCGTGTGTTCCTTATAGATAATCTAATGTCTGCCCGTTATAACACGGACAGTGAAGCAAATTATTACAGGGCACAGAGCAACTTTGTCGGAAAGCTGGTAGAGTTCGCAAATAAATATAATGTCCATGTCCATCTTGTGTGCCATCCCAGAAAGACCAATGCAAGCCTTGATAATGATGATGTCTCCGGTACTGCTGATATTACGAACCGGGCTGCAAATGTGTTCTCACTTGAAAAACTGAAAGAGGAAGATCAGGTAAAGCATGGCTGTGACATTGCTCTTAAGATATTAAAAAACAGATGGGAAGGTGCAACCGGGCTTATAGGGCTTAATTACTGCCAAATATCAAGGAGGCTGTATGTGCCAAGCATCGGTAATAACAGGGTTTATGGATGGGAGAAATCAGAACCGACTCGTAATTGGTGGGAACGGGTTGAAGATGAATCTTTACCCTTTTGAAAGGAGGAATGCACTTGAAGTTACATGAAGCGGTGGAGCCAACATCTGAAGCAATCAAAGAAGTCAAGCAGGCATACAACCGTGTGCTTGCAAGGTGTAATGAGGCAATGGAATACCTGGATAATCCGGGTGTGCCACAGGCTGAGAAAGACAAGCGGATCCCCATATTCCGGATTGAAATAGTCGATGTCATGTCAGCTTATGTAAAGCTCCTACAGGATTGGGGCGTTAAGATAACTGATGATGAAATCTTAGGAGGGATGCAGACTGAGTAAACAAATCGTAATTCCATGCGCAAGGATGGTCCTTGTTCTGAATGAAGGTGATCTTACAGCTGGACTGAACTCAGAAACATTAGAAAAAGGCATTCGCCAAGGCAAGGCGTACAAAAGAGCCGCTGAATGCGAAAGGCGGCATGCTCATGTAGACCGCTGGACGGTTTATGAATGGCTGAAAGGAAATAGAATTCCCGATAACGCCGCTTCCCTAGTTGAAACAATGAATGTAAAAGAGCTTCGAGAGGGCGTGATAGAGTTCCTTTTGTCACGAAAGTAACCACGCTGCAAAGGAGTGATGTGATTGGCTTACAGATATACAACGCCGCAGGAAAATGAAGAAATTCGGCGGCTATACCGCACCGGCGAATACTCGTTTAAGTAATTAGCCGAGATTAAGCATCTGAGCAAGGCAACAGTTATAAATATTGTCAAAGGATACCCCTACGGAGTATATAAGCAAGTTTACTCAAAGTTACAGGAGGGAACTGCCGGGAAGCTGGAGGAAGCAATAAAACAAGAGGAAGCAGCAGCACAAAAGGCATATGGACGAGGAAATTACACAGCATATGGCAACCATCTGCAGCGATGGTTTGATCTAGTTGATATTGAAAGTGGAAGCTATGAAACACTTAAAATCAAGCGGTTGGAATACGAGCAAAAGGCATGGGCTGCATTTGCTGAGGCCGAATATGAGACATTCGGCTACTATGCCGAAACCTGGGATGTGCTCACTAATATTATCGGTGACAATGCGAAGGATCCTTGGGGTATTGTTGTCAGGGAAAGCGGAGCAAAGGCAAAAAGTAAAAGTGTAAAATATTCATTTCTCGAAAATGGAGGTAACAACGATGAATCAAGCAGCTTATAAGAATTTACTTTACACTGAGGCCTGGTGCCGGACGGTAAAACTCAATCCGAATTTGGATTCAGCTTGCAAAGGCAATACAAATAAGGAAGCCAGGCTTTTGCTGAAAAAGGTTATATTCTATGGGGTAAAAGCAGTCAATACGAAGCAAGAGCCGGAGTACGTAACAAAAGAAGCAGCTGAGACAGATTTTCAATTTGTTTCGATAGTAAAAGACCTTATGTCGTTACTGACACCAATTGAGTTCATGCAAGTGTTCCCGATAGATAAAGACTACAAGGGTAACAAATGGGGCTTGAAAGACTATTTTTATACCAGAGACTACATAAACGGCCTTGAACAGGACAAGCCAATCGGAGAAGAAATTCTGAAATTCTTATGGGAATATCAGAACAAAGATATAACAGATTTCAATGTATGCTGCATGGAGGCAATGAGTAACCTCCGAAAGCTTGATGGTTTACCATCGCTGGCAGAGGAATTTGCTGATGCAATGGGACTAAAAACATATACAGAGTACAAAGGCAGTAAAGGTCAGCGGTTTTTGATTGACAGACAAACCGGCAAAACCATGAGAGTAAAGAAGCCAAAGCCAAGATATTTGAAGCTGGTGAGGGGAGGAATAAGAAGTGATCGAATATAGAGGTCAATACCGTGTTTTATACGAAACGGACAAGCAGGGCAAAGCATGCGAATTCACCTATATTCCATGCGGAATAATAAAAGGCTGCAATATCTGCCGCCATAGCTATAATACGCTCAATGTTTATATCCCAAGCAGCCGGACAGCAAAAAGACTGTTAAGCGAATACCCGGAGATATTCAAGCCGTTTCAGGTGGGAGATAATGAGGCCACTTTGTTATTCTCTGAATGTAAAATGGATGAAGCTGCTGTAATTTTGAGGGCAAGGGTAAAGGGTAAGAATATGAATCCAAAACCTAAAAAGAAATGCAATCTCACAGAAGAACAAAGGCAGGCAATAGGTGAAAGGTTAACTATGGCACGTAATAAAATCTACACAGGAGAAAAACCGCCGTTGGATGAAAAATTAGCCGTTTTTTAGCAAGGGTAAGGTAATTTATCATTCTCCCTTTTTTATGGGGCGAACATGCCCATTTACATATCATTATCACAGTAATTCAAGAAAGGAGTAAATAGACATGCCAAAAAGATTGAAATGGGGTACCATCCAGCATCTAGAACAACTTGTCAATGAGTATTTTAATACACACCAAATCCCTACGATTGCTGGTCTGTGCCTCCACCTGGGCATCCGAAACGATGTCTGGAAACATTATCTCAGCGAACGTTGGAAGTCAAAGCTGGGACCCGAAGAGTACGAGAAGTACCGGAAGGAGCGAGACGAGAACGGCATATTTGAAAACCTTATTGAAATATTACCTAATACATATGTCATTGATGATGGCACACAGAGTATTGAAGACGATGCTGTCAAAGCTGCAGTATCAAACATATTTCAGATGGCTAAGCAGCGCATTGATGCACACGTCAGCGAAGCAATATTTTCATCGAAGAACCCGGCAGGTGCAATTTATTACTCAAAAGCCGCCCTTGGTTACAGGGAAGCAGATGGCGAGACTGGCAACGCTCAGGCGTTTCCGGCCAGTATCAATATAGTCGTGCTGCCGCCGCCGGAGAAACCGAAGCAGATTGATGTAATAGAGACAAAGCCGCTTCCTCCAAAATCTGATCGAAGTTAAGAAAGGAGATAATAGCAATGGAAGTTACCAGAACTTTTTTATCCGGTTGGCATAATCAGCCCGAATATGTTAAGGGCAATAAGTCATACCAGTACGTTTCATCAGCCGGTCTAAGGCTCTACTTTGATTCAACAGGACAACCTAGGCACGTAAGCGATGATACCCCCGTTACGGATCTGGAAGTGTTTATTACAACCACATGGCAAGTAGAGCACTACTTCAATATGACACCTACAAGTATGGCAGCAGCGATCAGTTCATATAAAAGCGGGCCAGCCGGGATAGGAATAGTGTTTGAAATTGTTGTGGATCAACAAACAAACAGAAAAGAGAAACACTTCTACTGGAAGTCGAACAAGCCGGTTGAGTTACGGCGCAGTAATTCAAAAGAATTATTTACAATCGACGAACTATTATCCGGAACGTGGTTCATTTGCACAGACGCATATTAAACGAAAGGAGTATGTACATGGAAACTTATATACGCAAAGTTAATAATCTTGGACAATTGGCAATGCGTGTGAAAGGTAGCCGTTCACATCAGTTTACTACCGAAACCGGAATGAAGATATACTTCGATGCACAAGGAATTCCCAAGAATGTTCTTGGTGATAGCCCGGTGACAAACCTAGAAGCCCACATACTCGAACAATGGACACATGAATACTATTATAACCTTGTTGCGACAGATCCTATTACTGCGATCAATACAATAAGAAATGGCACAGGCAGCATAATCCTTGAAGTTGTTGGAGCCATAAACCCAGGCGAAAGGTACCGCCACACTTATTGGTGGTGGCAGCCTCGAATGCAGGGGAATAAATTCTTGGTGCTGGAACTACTACATGGTACATGGTACAGCGTTGTTGATGCGTATTGAGCAATACAAAAAAGCTCCGAAAGGAGCTTTTTATATATTGGGAAAATGTATTTGTACTCGAGATATTCACTTTAATGTTCTTTGGGTTTATCATCAATAAAGTCACGAAAAGACAATGATTTGCCTTCTAGTTTTCCTGATGGTTTCTTGTCGTTTTGCTTTTTTACATACCCATTTGATAAAAGATAAAATGCTACACAGGCCATCACATACTGAACATAATGCGTTTTTGAACCGCCGCCGTACAACATACCGATATAAATCCAGAAGTATAAATTCAGAAAGAAGTTGATGGCAGCTATAAGGAATGAAATGCCTTTACTCATCGGTTTTCGCACAATTACGTATCTTATAATTAGTGGGATCATCAGCCCCAAAGTCCATGTAATAACCATACTAATTACAAAAGCCAGGATAATTTTGAAACTGTCAGGAAGCATTTTCTCATCTCCTTAATTTATCATACACCAACATTGTATATTTGTTAATTAGATATGTCAAATCATGGAGAATTTATGTTTGTGTCAAGTACTCGTGGGCAAATTTTTCATTTTTCCATGTAACGAGATTATGCCAATATTTTCGCGCCTAGTTTGAGCCTATTTACCGCATTTATTCCACGGTTCCCTTGACAATGAGCCTCTATCGGCATGTATTCAGGCAACACCGGCACCACCCATTCTGAACAGGTAGTGGGGCTTTGAAGTATGGATGATGCCTGGCTAAGTAGCCTAACATGCCGCATACTCATTGTCAAGGGACTTTCGCGGCATAAACGCTACCTTATCTATATACCATTTCACTGAATACTTTAAGGTCAAACATACTACGGATTGCTTTTCTACCGTTTGTAACCTTACAGTTTGAAAATGGTATTTGTCCTTGATGTATTGGATATAGTGATTTCTTCACTGTTTTCTTTACTGCTGCCTTAGTCAAACTCAGAGCTTCTACGAAACGCTCCGTAAGCCTTTCTGAAAGCTGTCCTGATATAAGTGCTGATATTTTATCTTTGAAGCCTTTCTCCATCTTTAAAGCTATGATTTTTGATAAATTATTTGCCCCTCTCTCACTCCAGCTTTTTCCTCCCTTCATACGCTTTGCAAATATGTTCACATTCCTCTCCATAGTGCCTAAAGTTCTGTATTCTATGCCCTCTGGGGCAGTGGGGAGAGGAATGTTTTCTCTGTCTTTGTATACTACTATTCCATCGATGTTGCTTTTTATATAATTCTCAAGGGTAGTAAGCTTCTTTACTTCACTTTCTAAGCCGCCACATTCATACTTTAAACTCTCAATTTTGTCTAATGCTTTTTCAATCTCTCCACTCTTTAGCCATCTTAATATATGCCGTCTCGCCTGCTTGTCGTACACGTTTCGGATTATGCTTTTAGCAAGATGATAGGGATCCAGTTGAAAAATGTCCGTCTCCAAATCGTGGCCGTTTCTTATCCAGGCTGCACCATCTCCATTTAATACTCTGTAAACTATTTCATCAACATTATATTTTTTTGCTATCGCAGCATCCCTTAAATATTTAAATTCTTCTGGCTTCATATAGCCAGCAAAAGCTGATTTCCCAACTGTTTTGTATTCCTTTGAGGATGGATATCTTTTTTCCCAGCCCTCATATATAACCCCTATCTTAAGCTCCTTCTTACCTTTTGAAGATTTTTCTCTGCTCTTACCCTGCATGGAAAGCCATAGGCCATCAGCTTCTTCAAACAGCACAGGAACCTCTCTACTTCCTGATAGTTTACCATCTTTAAAGGATTCTACCAGACGTTTTTCAGCTTCTTCCTGCTTCTCTCCCACAGCCTGGACTATATTCCATACCCCCTGGTGGCTTATGGATTGATTAGTAAAGTCCGAAACTGCTTGAGATACTTCTCTGTAAGACATTTCACAGCTGTGCTCAAGCACTTTTTCTACAAGGTTAGGAGATATGAGCCCTATAGTATCAAGCCCAAGTTCTTCATCTAGCAAAAATACATACTCAGTACTTCCATCATCCTTAAACCGCTTATATAGCACTCGGCTTAAAGGTACTTCCCCCATTAGTGTCTTTATTGAGGTTTTTCGTACCCCTTTATGCCTTAGTTCAGCTTTATTTCTATTCTTACAAAGCTCTTCATCAAGTTTTGCCAAGAACTCTCCCATGAGTATTTTGGCCACTTCACAGCCTATTTCAAAAAAACTTCTCTCAATCTCCTTGAATGTTACCTTATTACCAGTTAAACTATTCATATCACGCCTCCTTCGTTTGGTTTCTAGACAATTCTCAAACTACAGGAAAAACGTGATTATGGGAAGACCTATTTTGGGTTCTTCCCATATTTTTATTAAATTTGCCTACGATAATTTTACTCTAAGTACAAATGACAACACCGGCGGCAAATACTTCTACCGCATGGTCAACAATAGAACAGGAGGCTAACGTATTATGACAGAGAAAAAATTATCCGGTATCCATGAAGCAATCGAAAAGGCATTGTATAACAGAGTTGATGATGTAATCACTTACAAAGTAGTTCCCGACAAATCAAACGCCGAAAGAACAAAAGAGATTATACAGATGCAAGAAAAAATGCTCCCATTGATGTCAGAAGAACTGAAAGAACTCTTTGACGAGTACGAAACCCTTTGCGGATTGGACACATCGGAGCAAGCAAAAATCTGCTACACACAGGGGCTGCGTGACGGAATAGAGCTTAGCATCGAAATGGATATAAATAAAGTTTGTAATGATCAGCAGGACATTGGTAATGCGGGCACTCTGAAAGAGATAATGGACTTAATAGTGCAACTTAATACCAGAAACTTACCTAGACTTGCTGCATTTGTAAGAGGGTTACTAAAAAATCAATTTGTCTAATAGAGTAGGAGGCGGTGACTAACCGCCGTCCTCTCACAGCACCGTGCGTACCGTTCGGTACACGGCGCTTTCAATAGTTGACGTGCACAGACTGATATGCACTGGTTAAATCGTAAAAGCCAGCGCGTATCAGTCTTTCTTTTGATAATGCTCTGTTGACCGTACTTGTTGCAGATGTGAACCAGTAGCCTTTCCGAGGCTGTAAAAAATTTTGTGTATGAGAAGTAGAGAAATACTCCTTTCTGGCAAGAATTAGTAATATCAAAGTCGGAAAGGAGTTTTTTCTATGGCATTGCCAAAAGAAGTAGTACGGGAAATAATT
>Ga0209537_1004062_pt1 | contig 12817 bp, 20 predicted proteins | sample BioPla4DNA1_FD_187698 | JGI IMG/M metagenome (GOLD analysis project Ga0209537, IMG submission 187698) | Biogas fermentation microbial communities from Germany - Plant 4 DNA1 (SPAdes) (version 2) | ecosystem: Engineered > Bioreactor > Anaerobic > Digestate | place: Bielefeld, North...
TCCTCAAGGAATACCGCTATCCACTGTTTTATATCAGATGCTGTGTATTTCATGATCTTCTCTCCTATGTTGCAAGAATGTGAAGTTGTCATCATAGTGTGATGTGATGTCAGTGTTCTGCACGTTCTTCCAGAAGCCGCATTCATCGGGGGTGCATAGTTGACAGAGCGCAAGCTTGACGTCGGAGCACTTGCGCGGATAATCGCTGTTACGGATGGCGGCGCGCAGCTTCGAAATTTCCTTCATAACTTTGTCTAAATGCCATTGTTGGATAGAGAAGTTACGGATAATCTTGAGACGTGGATTAACCAGTTGTAAATTCACAACGATACCTTTGCGCCTAGCGTCATTCCACAAGAGAGTATAGAATGCAAGCTGTCGAATCGAGCTCTCCTCATTTACTTTCTTCCCAGTTTTGTATTCCACTATCGATATCTGGTCTTTTGACCTATCAAACCAGTCGACGCGGTCTACTGTTGAGGTTAGGAGGAGTGTACTACTCGTCATCGTGTCTTCGCGCGCAATAGGCATGAATTCATTAAGACGCCCAGCTTCTTCTAGTTCATAGTATCTGTTTCGTTCTCTCTCAATAAACCACTTTGCCATCTCTGCTTCTTCTGGCACAAACTGTCGAGGAATAAACTCATCCCACCTATCGGGAGTTATCCCAAGGCAGTAGTCAAAGAACTTTTCCGCGAAGTCATGGAAGCGAGTCCCCATTAGCATCGCTTGATTTGGACGCTTCTCCACACCGTCAATCCAAACACGCTTGAATTTATAAGGACAAAATGCAAACTCTTCCAACATTGACTTCCTGATATACATCCTCCCATCTGGAGCATATAATGTACCACTAGACATAAGGTCACCAAAAGATTAAAGAACATTTAAAAGTTTAATTTTCCTACATATAAATATGCTCTACGATTCTATGCGAGGTGCTATGATGAACCCCAGTTTGATCTTGTTGGATTCTCCTTTAATAATAAAGGGAGAATCTGTTTTCATGTTGATGCTGATGGTGTCGAAGATTTTTAAGACGGCGGATGATTCTTTAAGGTAGTCGAGAGAGATCACACATCTCTGGATGTCGGATGAGTCTTGTCTGATAATTGAGAGTTCATCCGCTTCCCAAGTAACGGTGATGGGGTCATCTACACGATCTTGTAGGATGAATTGATTGTCAGAGAAGGTGATGTAGATAGCTTTATTCTTGTCGTTGGTGGATTGTGCAGAGATTGCGTTTATGCTGCTTATGTATCCACTTGTTTCTAGGTTGAAGTGTAATGGGTGATTGAATGCTGGAAGTTTAGGGGCGCGACGCCCTTCTACTGATTGTCTAATGGTGTATTTGATTCGGTTAACTTCGAGTTGTACTCCGCCGTCAATGCGTGTCAGCGTTGTGATACTGTTTTTGCCTCCAGCTTTTGCCAACACATCGATGGTACGGCCTAATTCTAACATGACGATTTCTGGTTGATCTATCTCCATGCTTTCGGTATAGACGACGCCAGAGAAGAATTCAGTATTCGCGGCATCTATCGTATCGCAAATGATCTTATCGGGTTGGAAGTTAAGGGGCACTGATAGCCCCATGAGTTGAGCGGCCTCTAAGAATGTTTTGAGTAAGTCTGTCTTGATTGTACATTTAAACATATCAGCACCCCTCCAGAGTGCCTGCCTGTAGTTCATTTATTGTCCGAAGTTGGTTTGATATTAGATCCATTACGTACGCGAAGTCACTGACCGGGAGGGAGAGGAGTTTCTCTGCGATCTCATTGAGTTCAGCGCGCGACGTAATAACCCTGGGGTATATGTGAGATAGTTTTTCATTGCACTCGCGGCATACGAAGACGCGAGAGGGGTCATTCACGGCATCCTTGGGGATTTCGACAACGTTACCACAGAAGTAACACGTAGTGCGCGGTATGCGATTAAATAGCTTCACAGTATCATCCTCTTCTTGAATTCATCGAGCTCTTGTTTGTCGCGTTTCCAGTATATGTGTGCGCTCGAAGAGATAGTAGTGAGTGTACCAATAGTGATTGGCTGATCTATCTGATCACACACGTATTTCATGAGGTGCGCGAGGCCGTAGGCATTAGCACCCCACGCGCTAAGCATATCGTTGCTCCTGAAATAGCAAGTCATATGTAATTGCTGATCGCGAATAAAACATTGTATCAACTGGAGGCACGGAGGTTCATTACTATTTACGTCCATTTCGGGCACCCATGTGATGGCTATGGCGCGCCGCGATTTCGGAGACAATGATAATCGTTTAATGATGGAATGATAAATCTGGTTAAAGCCATCTCCGTTGCCATTTCCGATGTAGTAGTATGAATCATCTTCTCGTGAGTTTTCGAGATTACATCGTAACAATGGATAGTCGAAGAGGCGGTTGCTATAGTAGTAGGTCGCGCTATTGGGTCCTGGGGGATGTAGAGATAGTAGCTGTTCGACATACTGTTGCATCGCCTTCTCCCCGAACATACAGGATTCGCTAATCATCGGCTGTTTGAGAGGATGGTTAATATGGATGACGTAAGGGTTGTTAGGCGGCCACTCAATTGTCAGTTCGCCGTCTTCAGTTTCAAGTTCTTCGCCGTGCAGGAGGATGTCACGGACTACCCTTTCGTGTCCCCGTGCTATGGTGTCTACTGTTATTTCCATGTGTCATCACCTGATCTCGTAGTTTTCTGCTTCGATACGTTCTATCAGACGGTTGATTTTACCTTTTCGCACTTCATCTACAGCATCGTGCAGTTTATGACATTCTATGAATTGTTCGAGGCAGATTTGTACATCCGCGATCTCTTCTATCACCAGGTCAATGTCAATGCGGCCGCGCCTACAGTGAAGGATTTTGATTGACAAGGAAGCAAGCTTCTCTTGCAGCTCACTGATTTCTTCAATCAGCATGTCCTCGTGGAATGAGGTTGGCCATATGCACGCAGCTGCTTTTAATAGCATGGAATCAATTAGACGTTTCCCGCATCCCATATTCTTTCTTCCTCCTTAAGAGTGTGTGAGTTAGACGATAACGACGCGATGATCTCTAGGTATCGCATGATGTTACTCCGTTAGGTTAATGAGTTCATAACGGGGCTCGCCTACCATTTCACTCATGGATGTGATTTCATCTTTTGCTTTGCGTTTGGCTTCCTTCTTAGAGAGGCCACACACAGACTCATAATAGGAAGCAAGCTCATTCTCAGAGGCGGACACTGGGACCGATGCGAGTTTGTAGAATATCTGCGGATATGCTTTGCGGAATACTTCTGGAATAAGTTTGCGCCGTTGACCGCCCTTTGATATGAGGCGGAGAGGTCCTTCTTCAAATATGCCAGCAGCTATACAGTTATTTATGATTTCGGTGTATGCTTCGTTGAGAGCTTGCAATTCGGCTTCCAGCTTCGTGATGCCAGAGTCTTCACGCAAGCGATCGATTTCAGCTTGTTTTGCTTCAATCTGCTTACTAATATCATATGCAGTTGAGAGGGAAGTTGGCGGTGTATAATTAGGTTGGGTTTCGATTTCTTCCATTGTCACCAATCCTTTATGATTATAATACGCGCAGGGCCAATGTTCGTGTGGCTTGAGAAGTTTTCTCTGTCCATACGAGCAATTCGGATATTATATGCATCGTTTATACCCGCTGTCCACTCTTCGACTCCGTGCCGTTTAATAAGTTCTGATACGAGCTTATCTGTAGACACTCGCCGCAGTAACGAGACTGCGATGTCTTCTTCAGTTTCGGATTTTGCTATAATATTAGCTTCTGATTTACAACAGTCACACATGATCTTCACCTTACAAGTCGGGATGCATGTCTCTCATCCAGTGTGCAATTGCGAAAGCTTGAACGCGGTCACCACATACTGGACATTTAGTCGGCAGTTCATCAACACATGTGTTGTCTGGGTGTTCTTTCTTCCACCCACATTTTGAACACTTTAGTCCTATTGACATCGTTACTCCATCTGTTCATCAATGTTCATATCAGGATACATCTCATTTAGTTTAGATTTGATGTATTTCTTTGCATCTTCTTCTGTCCTAAACATGGCAACATATTCATCGATATCATCAAACTCTCCCCAATGATCATATACCCCGTAGAATACTTCATATCCTATCTGGAGGTTGACTATCCAAACTTCATATACTCCGTGGTCTCCCTCATAACGTACTTTAGTATGTCCTTTGATATACGACCACGCCTTCTCATCATCAGTAGGAAGACGGACGATTCCCCCAATTCGAAGTCTGAGTTCTTCAATCAGATCATCTGTTGAAACATTGCTAAGGTTTACGGGTAAGTTTTCCATATGATTATTCCTCCTTCATTTGTCGGCGACAGTGCGGGCAATTGCTCTTCTAAACGATGTCTGTCCTTTATAAGTCATGTCTTATCCTCTTCGCCCTTTCGGGCAAGCTGCAACGGGGAATCGAACCCACACGAGAACCAATTTGCAGTAAAAAGTTGAGTTGTATATAGTTTAAACAAATGATCTTTATAAAGATCACAGCAGATCTTTTTCTTTTCATAGTAATATTCATGAGTAGATTTTTTGCCTTGTTAAAAGCGCAATAACGCGATCGTAAAATTGAGGAAATCGCAATTGCTGCGCATAAACATTTTTATTCAAAACTTGAGATATATTGAAGATCACATCGGGTGTAGGAGTTTCTTGATGTATTCTGCTACGCAGTTCTCATTACAGAAGTGGAGGTAACCACCGTCTGGAATGAAGTTGATGCGTTTCTTGAGAGTAAATATGTCTACGCGAGCATCAGCGCGGCTAATGGTTATAGTTAAGATTCCTTCTGCTTCGGATGATTCGTATTCCTTGAGGCAGTTGTCACATATGTATGTTACTTTTCGCACTTTTTCCACCCCCAAACTGTTTCTAAAGCCTCTTCGCGCGTCACTCCTTCCGATAGCAGTTTCTTAAACCACGTGTGGCGATTGAGACGGAAGGCGCGCTGCAGTCCTTCGTGATTATCGATATCTTCAACAAACTCAAGCTTATACCCATCGGGGTAGTGGGTTGCATATTTCTCTAACTTAGTCTTGTGCTGTATGTCGAGCTTCGCGAAACCTATATTCGACGACAGGTGGCCTGCTAAGACAACACCGTCTTCCGCAATCGCCCTGACATAAACATCAGTCGGCCCCCAATCAGGCGCCGGCTCAGCCCAACAATAAATAATCTTCATTATCCCCAACTCTCATAGTTTTTAATATACAGATGATATCTGTACTCAAGCATTCTTGATCCCTAAACAATCTCCTTCCACGTAATTAACGTGTCCTTAAGTCTACTCCAATTGAATTTTGGGTCTTTCTCACGATTGTTCGCTGTAATCTCATATTCATCATCCTCAACCTCTATCATATTATCAAGAGGACACCAGGATGGAATACTTATATTAAAAACATTTTCATCAATAACTCTACCTCTCCTTCCAGGTTTATTTTCATCCATAAACAACTCGCAAACGGGTTCAGAGTGAGGCCATGATGTTATTCTGCGAGATCCAACGGGGCATTCCTTGCAATTGTGTACTTTAAACATAATTACTTTCATAATCCAATCCCTACTCTTTTACTCTCTAGTAACACTTTTCGAGGGAGGCGTGATAGATCCTCCCTTGAACGAGTAACCTCCATTACCCAGGCTCCCTCACCGGCACGTCGGATCATCGGGAGAAGAGTACTCGAACATCCCCCGTCCTCGCATACTTATCACCCTGCTTACGTAAGTAGGTCATACAGACCCCATCGCATCCAAGTTGGAGCGGGCCTCCGCACCGGATACAAGTTTTTTCAGCCATCTTTCACCTCTCTACCACCCTTCGGATCTCATCGTACGGCGACAGAATCGCCGGGTCCGGGCAATGCTTGTCGCAGGCGTAGTATATCCAGTACTCCGCTCCGGCCCGGCGGATCTCGATCTCCCAAGTTGCCAGCTGGCGGCATCCTCTCGTTGTGCATTTTGGCATCGTGTTTCACTCTTCTACCATCATGCGCAAAGTTTGAACCTCGTGAGGTCCGCCTGGTCTGGTGCAAGTTGCCGCTCCCCTCGAAGGTTTTTCTGGATGGCTTCCAGCCGGTCTTCTGCCGCCTTGAGAAGGATTTTACAACCCTCGTATTCGGCTGATATCTCCTTAAGGTCTGCGTCGATTGCCGCGATTTCACTTTCGAGGTCTTCGCATTTCTCGCGTATCCTGCGGGCGAGCCGGGATATTCTCAGCATCTGCTCATTGAGGTTGTTGATCTCTGTCGTCAGTGTGTCCATAGCCTCGTCCGGATCTTCCCGGGGCTTCCGGCAGCGAATACAAAGGGGTTCTTCAAGCCCTACCCGCTCGTCGTTCTCGTTTTCCCATCCGCAATTAATACATACCCATGGCATACTATCACTCCTCTATCGATTCCTCTACTGCCTCACGAGCCCGGCGCTTCGCCGCCTCGATCCTACCCGCATCAATGTCCAAGAGTTTGCGACGGCACTCATCGCAGATGGGGAAGCTCATTTCGAGTGCCTCCCGATCCGCGTAGTCAATAAACTGTCCATCGAACTCTGCGGCAATCATCGCCCGGGTGAGCAGGTGACCGCAGATCCCGCAGAAAGTCTCATCCCGTGATGTACGTGTCATAGTTTTAGTCCTCCTTACAATTTTCTACCATCAGAGATCCTCTAACTTCTCCCGCATATCCTTCACCAGCGAGTCAAGCCGTATGTAGTCATAGTTCATCCGCCTGTCTGTTTTAATTTCTTTTCAATATGTTCAAATTCCTCCTTAAACTCTCTTATACTCTTCTCATATGGGTCACATATACCATTCTTCTTTACCATTTGTTTCCATTCATAATCTGGATCATCATACGTTGGCATAATCATCACCTCCTAACTGGGTATTCATATTTCTCCATACAACACCGCATACAGCTTTAGTCATAAAGTACTCCCGGGCGGATTCGAACCGCCGTCGCCGGATCCAAAGTCCTGCATGATTGACCACTACACCACGGGAGTAAAAAGATTAATATGGAGTTACTTGTTATTAGGTTTTAACTCTGCGTTTGAGAGGTGGGAGATTCTCTATAGCGAGGGGACTAACGTCCTTTACGTCTACGAGAATTATTAAGCTGCTTTTGTTGCATTTCACTGCAACTCTATTCCCAGGGACCTTTTCTTTAACTATGCCAGTGCCTTCATATGTTCGCCACTTGTATCTGACTTGAATTCCCGGAACAATGTCATCGCTGTTCAAAATATCACCTGTAGTTCTTCTTCGAATAAGATGTTAGAAAGCTACGCGGGGATTTGTGGGGTTTCGGCGTCTTCGAAATCGAATAGAGACGTTTGGCCATTTACGACTTTGTCCCAGTCGCGGCCAATAGATTCAACAAAGCTGCGGAGCTTGCCTTCGATTACTTTTTGTTGCATGACCTTGTAATCAATCTGGATATTGTGGGAGATGAGGGCATCATCTGTAACGGTATCGTCAATGCAAATTTCGCTGTATTCTCCCTTTGTATATATAAGGCGAGGTTTGACGCCGGGTGGGAATTTGAGGTTAAGAACTTCATCAGCTCGTCGAACACCGCGAGACCATGGGTCGTTGCCTTGCAAGTTGCGAACCCCCCTCGGAATGCTGATTGAGTAACAGTCGATGTTACCCTCTCTGACAGCTTTGACAGCTTGTTTAACAACTTTGCACGCACCCTCTTCGTCATCATGTAGTAGTAGCAATGTGAGGAAGTCTTGAAGAACGGTCCGCGTAATCTCAGCTTGATCGCTTCGCTTGAGTTCAATACCTGTGTAGGAGAGCTTCGAGCATGGCTCCCCGTCTTTTGAAATAAGGTGTCCAGCATAACGCTTCTTAGCCGCACCCTTTCCAGAAGCATCCTGCTTAAAGAGGATCTTGCGGTACAGCTTCTCGAATTTAAGTGTAGGTGCAACTTTAGCTTGATGCTCATTTGCCCACTCGACAAGTCGAGCGTTAAGATAGTTCTGCATCTCGAAGCCCGCTTGCTCGTCGGGTATACCCTTGAGGAATACGGAATCGGTGTCGCCGTAGACAGCTGGGTGACCAGATTCGAGTGCACATTTTTGGAGGAAGCGGTTGATTTCTTGGCCTGTTGATGTAATGAATAGCGCCATCTCCGGTTTATAGAGGCGGAACATTGGCCAGCCGAGAACACCGTAGAAACTGTTGACAAGGAATTTGACGACGACTTCTTTTTTCTTTGTGGATTCATCTGCTAGACCTTTCTTTTTAAGTTCGCGAAGCTTCTCGCGCTCTTCCATGAGTTCGACAATCACAATTGGGATGACTTTGTCTACATCTGGGCTGACTTCGAAGGCGCGGATGATGGTTGGGTAAAGGGCTGCTAGATCAAATACTCCAACATTTGAATGTAACCCAACTTCGGGGGTAATGACAAGCGCGCCGCTATATGATTCTGATTTGATGTCGTATCGGCGGGTAGGCATTGGTTTCATATTCGGGAAGTGGAAGAGGAGGGACTCGATCATCTTACTGTTCTTCATCGTGTCTTCCAACTTAACGCCGGTTTTCATACGGAGATGTTCGTAGAAATCGAAGAGTTTTAGTTTGTCGTCGATCTTCATCAACGCTATCACATCATTCCGGCAGTATTGCAGGAACTCTTCCCACTCGCCGTCATTAAACATCTTATCGATGCGCGCACCGTAATCAGTGTACGTGAAGTTTACGAATTTGGCCGCAACTGATTTTAAATCATACTTCTCCAGTTCGCCTTCCGCTTTATACCACTTTTTGAATGCATCCATCATATCGAGGCATTGTCTGCCAGGTATTTTGATCATCCATTCGCGACCACGAGGTTCTGCGCGGCAATTGTAGTAGCCGAACGGAAATCTGGTTAGTTTTTTGGTAGGTATTCCGAGGACGTGCAGTCTATTAATAATATACGGAATATCAAAACCATTCGAATACCAACCAGAGAGAACGTCGAAGTTCTTTTGTTGAATATACTCCATTACCGCGACTAACATCGCACCTTCATCTTGATAAGCGCGCTGATCTTCTGCTATTTGCGGCACACCGGAAGTGAAGATTACGATCTCACGAGTGTATGAATCTCCGATTTGAATTGAAACTATGGGAAAGATGGGGTCTTTCGGATCGGGGACAATTTCAGGCGGCGATCGAACTTCAATATCAAAAAACATGATGCGAGGTAAGAGGACATCTACCTCAGCGCTACTAATGGTACCGTCACCATTATCGCGGAAGCCGTACTTGATCTTATGATCAATCATGAATCTGATATCAAAGAGTACGTCCGCCTCGTCCGTCCATTCATAAGCTTGTCGAAAGCGCGGGACATCCGATGGGAGATTTGTAGTGATCTTAATGACGTCACGTCCAAGTGCATCCTTAATGCGCTCGTTACCAATTTTCTTTAACCCACGCGGATGTCCGATCGCATCTGCCGGCGCGTAGAAGTATGGCTCGAACCCCCCAATGTTAAACTGTTTAACAATGTTAGGATCCGCGACGTTGCGTCCAAAAACAACTACGATGGGTTTGGAGTCACGGGATTTCATCCACGAGCTGTCTTCCCACACGTAGAGTTGTTCTTGACCCAACTGACATGAATTCACGATAAAACCTCACAGGAGTTAATACATATTCACGAAGTAACTGAATGTTAATCGAAGTCTGCTCTCGTATGTCAGAACTCACAGTGTCACTCGTGAGATCTACCCTCACTGGGTCTGAAGGAAGATTGTGCCGCACAACATTCCACCTACTAAACATGTCGATGTTGTTGAACGCACAAGTCGCCGCGAACGAACTATCGACAGAATCGAAGCCTGCGTGATTAATATTCACTACCTCACAAAGGCTGTCGAGACCCATCGCATGGAAGTAATCCCCAACCTTCGGGCGAATAAGACGCAATATGGCGCCGCGGTCATATCCCTGCCGCCACGCAGATACAGCGACGCCAAACGCGAACACTCCAAGATCACGTATCTGTTGATATTGGTTGATGATATCAGAGGGCTTCCCATGGAGAACAGACATAAGATTCCAGTTGTCGCTGCTGTCGCCATGCTGTTTAATGGTTTCAGCGATCATCGGTACAGTGTTTGCGCCGTCTTCCATGTCTTCGGGACCCACTATAAAGGTGTATTCACTGTCAAGGCTGTTCGCAATGTCAATCATCTGTTGGATGTCCGCGCACTTATCCGGCGTTTCATACATGTCATTGTCGATAATCACCGTTTTCCAGCTTCTGGATGTGTAGTAGTCGCGATATGAAGGGATGTCCCAAAGCGCTGGGAGGATGAAACAGTGGTTGATTTTACATTCTGTTAGGAGGTCCAACCCCCAGATCGGTAGTATTGGCATGTAGTTCGTCATAGGGTATCCTCCATTCCGTGGTGGAGGATTTCTATTTCAACGAAGTTATCGGCGTACAGAATCTTATCATGACCATATTTGCGATCAAATCCATAGATAATAATGAGGTTACCTTCTACCTTCACGTGGTGGCAGTTAATTCGGTGTTTCATCACTTGGCGACCGTTATCAAACATCTCATGGAGAATGAGGGTGACGGCGCCATCATTAGGTCTTCCAATCTCTTTCATTATGATCACCCAACTTGGTTTGTGATGTAGGAGTCTTTTAACTGCTGTGCGAGTGAACGATGGGATGAAACTCCGGCACCGAGGATGGGCTCAAGATCAACTCCCGCCTTCGACATCTTCTCCAACCATAGGATCGCGTAGACGGCGGTATCGAAAGCTTCATCAACCTGCTTTTGGAGGGTTGATGCTCTAAATAAACGCTGTCCTTTAATCGCAATTTGGGCGCGCCACAGTTCTTCGGGAAGATCATCTATCACATTCTTCCCATTATACGATGCTTCTTTTGCACGATGTAGCTCCTTTAGCGCATCACAGATTTCATAAAAAGTGAGGGACATATTCATCTACTCCTTGAAGGCGAACGTAACGCCAGTTTGCTTCTCGAGGTGATCCAACAGATCGTTCCAATCGGGGTTTGTAAGTGGACTAATATTGTCGCCGAAGCGGCCGCCAACCACTCTGAGGGTCCTGTCGAGACCGTCTTTACGATACTCACAGATGAGGTCAATCCAGTAGTCGGTATTCTTCTGCCACCTGGCGTTGTCAAACCCAAGGGATTCTCCCCTGCTGTTGACTGCCTCTCTAGCACGGAAGGTTAATATGATATTCCAACCGCTACTGAGCAGCATGTACATGAGCTCAGCGTACTTCTTGTTGGCTTTGCCCCACTCCGTGCGCAGCATCTTGCCACTTGCACTAAAGCTGGTTGCACCCTCTTCTTCAAGCCAGATGGTCATCCAGTCCCACATGTCGGTTGCGCTATCGACAACGATTGTGCCGATCTCGCCCGGATTGTCTTTGATGTAGTCAGTAAGTTTATCGATTGCATCACGAAGGGCGTCGAGTGAAGCTACTAAATCCACTTTACGGTTCTTCTTATCGCTGAAACAAAGAATATCAGCAACGTGGATGCGACTCCTCAACTCGGGAGGCACCGACATGATGTTGATGTTAACAGCGCCCTCCGTGTCGATAATCCAAACAGGGCCGGTAGTTGCGGCAGTCAATGCAAAGTGCGTTTTGCCAACCTTCGCCCTACCGAATACCGCCATGCGCAGATATGGTACATGTTCGAGACCAACAGCGGGTTTAAATATCTCATCAAGACTTCTACCGCTTGAAGATGTAGCAACATCTCTCCTAGTACCGCCAGGTACAGCATTCCCCCATCCCATTAGAAACACCTAAAATAGGTTGAGTTTACTCAACGAGGATCTCGTCGAGCTGACTCGAAATGTCTACAAACCTTGCGCTAAGCGGGCTTGCTACGATACCGAGGAGAATGAGTGCAGAGCGCTCAACACCATCCGGCCCAGTATTCCTGGAGACGCGACCAATCGCGATGATCTCGCTACCCTTACCGAACGACTCCATATCCTTCGCGATCTCGGGGCAGCTTGGGAAACACGCAATACCCTGCTCACATGCTTCATCGCCAATGAACAGCATCGGGTCACCCCTTGACGTAACCGTGTTGTTGAGAATGTATCCCTTCACAATCGCGATGTGATTCTTCTTCACAGCCTGCAGGTTGCAGAGCTCCGCGAGCTTATCACTATTAAGCGCGGCATTGTACATCGCATCCCACAGTTTGTTGTCATCAAGCGCCTCGATTTCCTTTGCTGCGGGAGTCTTAGCAAGAGACAGGTTTCCATTCTTGCTCATGCTGCCGTAGAGAGTGAACGCATAGCCGCACTTGAGGGGAGCATCAGCGTGCGCGAACACGCGAACAAGATTGTTGTTAATGATCGCGTATGCTTCACGTTGCATGCGGAGGGGAAGAGGCTTCCCGAAGTTGTTGTTCTTCTTGGTCTGCGCCTGGTCGAAGTAACGAGTGGTGTCGAGCGCAATGATACCGCCTTCGGATGTAAGTTCGTCAACGATTTTCTTAGCATCAACTGGGTTTTTGCCCGCGCTAATAAGCTGCTTTAGATAATCATCTGCTTTGATGACAATGCCATCTGCGATAGCGCGCGCAGGATTAGCCTTGAAGGCCTGGACCGCGAGGTAACGATTATACCCATTACCGTCCTTTACAGCATCCATGGCAACGATGATAGCATCGTACTTTTCTGCCGAGGAAGCCATCACGAGGTCGCGGATCTTGAGATTCAAGATTTGCTCGCGCGCCTCATCAGAATCATTGGGCATGA
>Ga0209537_1004070_pt1 | contig 12804 bp, 3 predicted proteins | sample BioPla4DNA1_FD_187698 | JGI IMG/M metagenome (GOLD analysis project Ga0209537, IMG submission 187698) | Biogas fermentation microbial communities from Germany - Plant 4 DNA1 (SPAdes) (version 2) | ecosystem: Engineered > Bioreactor > Anaerobic > Digestate | place: Bielefeld, North...
GACTAGATGTCAAATCTGACAGTTTGCCGTGGTCTTTTGATGCAGACGCTAACCTTTTAAGACTGGCCTCGGAAGCCTATCGTATTAATCTTGCCCACATATTTGACCCGTATCTTGCGGTACATACATCCGCCATAGAGCCGCTGCCGCACCAGATTTCAGCGGTTTATCAAGAGATGCTCTCTCGGCTGCCACTTCGCTACATTTTGGCAGACGACCCCGGTGCAGGTAAAACGATTATGACAGGGCTGTTCCTCAAGGAATTGCTCGTTCGAGGCGACCTGAAACGCTGTATGATAGTTTCACCGGGCAACCTTGCAGAGCAATGGCAGGACGAGCTGTACCGAAAATTTAACCTGCGTTTTGAGATCCTTACCAACGACCGTATCGAGTCGGCAGTCACGGGTAATGTGTTCACCGAGGCGAATCTGTGCATCGTCCGTTTGGACAAGCTTTCCCGCAACGAAGATATACAGGAAAAACTGCGTGTTACTGACTGGGATTTGATTGTCGTCGATGAGGCACATAAAATGTCCGCTACAGTTTGGGGCGGCGAAATTAAATATACAAAAAGATTCCAACTTGGGCGATTACTCTCGTCTATAACAAGACACTTTTTGCTTCTTACCGCAACGCCACACAATGGGAAGGAAGAAGATTTTCAACTTTTCATGTCTCTTATAGACCAAGATCGTTTTGAAGGTGTAGCACGAAGCGGACATCAAGCGGTGGATGTGTCTGATGTAATGCGTCGTTTAGTAAAAGAAGATTTACTGAAGTTTGACGGCACACCTTTATTCCCAGAACGTCGCGCCTATACGGTTAACTACGATCTTTCGCCATTGGAGTCAAAACTTTATACCGCTGTTACAGACTATGTGCAGGAGGAGTTTAACCGCGCAGACCAGCTTAACAGTGATCGTAAGACCACAGTCGGTTTTGCTTTGACAATATTGCAACGCCGTCTCGCTTCCTCCCCGGAAGCGATATACCAATCATTAAAACGCCGTCGCGAGCGTTTGGAAAGCCGCCTCGCAGAGGAACGGCTCGGCAAACGTGCGGCTGAATATACAGTACCCGTATATGATGATTATGACGATGACGATATGCCATCTGCAGAGCTGGAGGACACAGAGGAAAGAGTCGTAGATCAGGCATCCGCCGCCCAGACCATCTCTGAACTGGAAGCAGAAATCGCCACGTTAAAAAAACTGGAGCGCATGGCAAACGACGTCAGACAAAGCGGCGAAGACCGCAAATGGGACGAACTCTCCAAACTACTTCAAGACAATGACAACATGTTCGGCGGCGATGGTATGCGCGAAAAGCTAATTATCTTTACAGAGCACCGCGATACCCTGCGTTACTTGACTGATAAAATTCGGTCTCTCCTTGGCAATGACGAAGCAGTTGTAACCATTCACGGAGGTATGCTCCGTGACGAGCGGCGCAAGGTCGAGGAATTGTTTAAGCAAGATAAAGAAGTGCGTATCCTCATCGCTACCGACGCCGCTGGTGAGGGTATCAACTTGCAGCGCGCCCACCTGATGGTCAATTACGATTTGCCTTGGAACCCTAACCGCCTTGAACAGCGTTTCGGTCGTATCCACCGCATCGGGCAGACAGAAGTCTGCCACTTGTGGAACTTGGTGAGCCGCGAAACCCGCGAGGGTATGGTTTTCCAGCGGTTGTTTGAGAAATTGGAGCAAGAGCGGGAAACTCTCAAAGGCAAGGTCTTTGACGTTCTAGGAAAGGTTAGCTTTGATAATAAACCATTGCGCGACTTACTCATTGAGGCAATCCGTTATGGTAATGACCCCGCCGTGCGCGACCGCCTGAATCAAGTGGTTGACCAAAGTCTTAACCACGATGAACTGCAACGGCTCCTCGACGAAAATGCTCTGACCGAAGATACGATGGATGTGCATCGTGTGATGGCTATTCGCGAGGACATGGAACGGATGGAGGCTCATAAACTCCAGCCACACTTTATCGAATCATTTTTCATAGAAGCATTCCAGAGCGTTGGCGGCAAAATCCACGCTCGTGAAAAGGGACGCTATGAGATTACCTCGGTGCCGTTTGCTGTCCGCAACCGCGATATGCAGATTGGCTTTGGAGAACCTGTGCTTTCGCGTTATGAGCGGGTTTGCTTCGACAAGCCCTACTGTAATATACAGGGACAAGTCCCCGCTGCACTAATTGCACCGGGTCATCCACTTTTAGAAGCAACCATCGATCTTGTACGCGAGCGCAATATGGACGTGTTGAAACGTGGTGCAGTGTTTGTGGATGATACCGACTCAGGCACTGATGCTCGGCTGCTCTTTTACATAGAGGATTCCGTACAAGACGGCGTGATACTCCCGAACGGAAGCAAGCGTGTTATTTCTAAACACATTCACTTTGTGGAAATCAAAGAAGACGGCACAGCGGTTAATGCTGGGTATGCCCCTTACCTTGACTACCGCGCTGCAAAGGATGAGGAAGCAGCGGCCATCCGAACATTCCTTAACAGTCAGAGCTGGCTCTCATCAAACGTGGAAGATATCGCGGTTGGTTACGCCATTAGCAAAATTATCCCTGCCCACGTCAAGGAAGTGCGGGAGCGCAAGATTAAACTTATTGACAAGACCATAAAAGCGGTCAAGGAACGCTTGACCGCTGAGATTCAATATTGGGATTTTCGTGCCGCGGATCTAAAAACAAAAGAATCTGCAGGCAAAACAAATGCAAAATTGAATTCCCAAATGGCATCCCGACGCGCAGAGGAGCTTGAATCTCGGATGCAAAAGCGTCTTGCAGAGCTGGAGACCGAGAAACTCATATCCGCAACGCCACCCGTGGTAGTCGGAGGAGCAATAGTCATACCACGCGGTCTTTTAAACAAACTGCTTGGCAGAGCTGATACTTTTGCCGCCGATGCGTTGGCTCGCCGTGAGATTGAACTTATCGCCATGAAAACCGTTATGGAGATAGAAGCGTCCCTCGGATACATCCCCCGTGATGTAAGCGCAGCAAAAGTCGGTTACGATGTGGAATCCACCATACCGCTAAACCTACGAGAATCTGGCGGCGCGACACTGCGCTTCATTGAAGTCAAAGGAAGGACAGCGGGTGCAGACACAGTGACTGTCAGCAAAAACGAAATTCTCACGGCATTTAATAAGCCGGACGAATACATCTTGGCGATTGTGGAAGTGGACGGCACAAACACGAAGACCCACTACCTTAAGCGCCCGTTCCGTGAGCGCCCAGACTTTGCGGCGACAAGCGTGAACTACAATATTAAAGAATTGATAGACGGCGCAACTGTCGTCTTGCGGAGGTAAGACAATGGAATATAAAAAGAAACTAATAGAAGTGGCGCTACCACTTGAAGCGATAAATGCAGCATCAAGTCGTGAAAAATCCATACGACATGGACATCCCTCCACATTACATTTGTGGTGGGCAAGGCGACCTCTTGCTGCGGCAAGGGCGGTTATATGGGCATCCCTCGTTGACGACCCATCAAGCCATCCGGATGAATTTCCCACAGAGGAAGCGCAAAATAAAGAGCGTCAACGTTTATTTGGCATACTCGAAGAGTTGGTAAAGTGGGAAAACTCAAATAACGAGGAAGTTCTCGCCGAAGCAAAAGCTGAAATTATGAAATCTACAAACGGCAATCCTCCTGCACTACTTGATCCTTTTGCGGGTGGCGGAGCTATACCTTTGGAAGCCCAGCGGCTGGGGCTTGAAGCTCATGCCAGCGACCTAAACCCCGTCGCCGTTATGATTAATAAGGCGATGATTGAGATACCTCCCAAGTTTACCGGGCAGCCGCCTGTCAACCCTGAATCGCGTCGAAAGCTTGGCGGTGAGTGGAAAGGTGCGCAAGGCCTTGCTGAGGACGTCCGCTATTATGGCGAATGGATGAAAAAGGAAGCCTTCGAGCGCATTGGGAACTTATACCCAAAAGTCAAAGATGAAAACGGACAAGAGCATACTGTCATCGCGTGGATTTGGGCGCGTACGGTAAAATGTCCTAACCCTGCCTGCGGGTGCGAAATGCCACTTGCGAATAGCTTTGAGCTTTCCAAAAAGAAAGGCAAGGAAGCCTATATACAACCTATCATTGAGGGGAAGGCCATCCACTATGAAGTTAAGTATGGTAAGGCTGCACCAAAGCCACCGAAAACGGGGCGCGGACAGTTTAAGTGCATTTGTTGCGGTGAACCTGTTCCAAGAGATTATATTAAATCCGAAGGCCAAGCAAAGCGCATAGGGGCGACATTGATGGCAATAGTCGCTGAAGGAAGCCATGGACGTCTCTATCTTTCACCCAATGATAAACACATTAGAATAGCCAACTGTAGCAGGCCAGAAAATGTTCCAGATGGCGACATGTATGGTAAGGCTGCAGACCAATTACCTTTGTACGGATATACCTTTTTTTCAGATTTGTTCACCAACCGTCAGCTTACAGCCCTTACGACTTTCACCGACCTTGTCGCCGAAGCACAGGCTCAAGTGGAAAAAGACGGCGGCAGCAAGGAATATGCGCAGTCAGTGGGGGTTTATTTAGCATTTTTAATTGACAAGATAGCAGATAGAGGATCCAATGTATGTAGTTGGGATGTAACTCGTGATGGTATTCGTAACACTTTTGGTAGACAGGCTATTCCGATGGTTTGGGATTATGCTGAGGGAAATATGTTTAGCAACTCATCTGGCTGTTTTGATAATGCCCTTGATTGGATTGTAAAGGTAATTTGTTTACTACCAGCAAATAAAAAGGGTTTTGTTTTTCACAATAGTGCACAAAACGATAATGGTTTAAGAGATATTGCAGTCTCCACAGATCCGCCCTACTATGACAATATAGGTTATGGTGACCTCAGCGACTTCTTCTACATTTGGATGCGACGATCTTTAAAATACGACTATCCTGATTTGTTTAAAACCATGCTTGTTCCAAAAGCTGAAGAATTAACAGCTTTGCCATATCGCTTTGATGGAGGCCGCACTGAAGCGAGAAACTTCTTTGAAAACGGAATGTTGTCTGCGTTTAAACAGATATTTACTTCTGCCTGTGAAGATGTGCCTGTAACCGTTTATTATGCCTATAAGCAAAGTGAAGACGATAGTAATACTGAAACTGCGTCTACAGGTTGGGAAACAATGCTGTCTGCCATTATTCAAGCCGGTTTTATAATTACTGGGACTTGGCCAATGCGGACGGAACTTTCTAATAGAATGATTGGAATGGATGCCAATGCCCTCGCATCATCCATCGTCCTCGTCTGCCGCAAGCGTCCTGCTGACGCGCCAATTTGCACCCGCCGCGACTTTATCAACACACTGAAGCAGAAACTCAAGCCCGCATTGCAAAAGTTGCAGGCGAGCAACATTGCGCCGGTAGACTTGGCACAGAGCGCCATCGGACCCGGCATGGGTGTGTACTCCCGCTTTTCAAAGGTGTTGGAAGCAGACGGAACCCCCATGAGCGTACGTTCAGCTCTGCAAATCATTAATCAGGAGCTTGATCTTTATTTTTCCGAGCAGGACGGCGAACTTGACCGCGACAGCCGCTTCTGCGTTGACCTTTACACACAGTACGCTTTCAACGATGTGAAGTTCGGTGAAGCGGACGTGCTGGCGCGGGCAAAGAATACATCAGTAGAGAAGCTCGCAGCCCGCGGCGTCCTATACGCACAAAAAGGCGTGGTAAGGCTCTTAGACAGGGAAGAAATCCCCGAAAAGATTGATAAAGAAATCATTTGGTTACTTACCCAGCAGCTCACCCGCGCTTTGGAAAAAGACGGCGTGCTTGGCGCGGCAAAGATTGTCGCAGATATCTTTACATCTGAGCCGGAACAGGCAAAGGCTCTGGCATACCGCTTGTTCCAGATAGCTGAGCGTAAAGGCTGGGCACAGGAGGCGTACGCATATAATTCTCTCGTCATCGGCTGGCCGGAAGTCCAGGGCAAGGCGGCGGAGTTGAAGTCCCAAATGAGCAATTCAACGCAAATGACATTATTTAATATAACCAATGAATAGAGGGAGGAATTAATCATGGCTAATAATCATATGCAAGTTTCGCAGGGTTTTCGAATTTTGCTTGGGGCATTAGCACCCTACATAGCTCGCGAGCTGAGGACAGAATTTGGCGATGACTGGTGGAAAGCAGCTGTCATAGATACGCTTTATGATGATCAGAAACGCGATTTGCCTCTTTCAGGTGAATGGGCTATGCTGGTGGATTCCCTTGATATCGCCAGATGCCTCCTTCTGTTTGATTTACATTGGCAGAGAGTTTTCCGTAAGAAATTATCAATCGACCACAGAACATGGGCGAAAGAACTGGTCGGTGTAAGAAACAAACTCGCACACCTCGGCGGCGAGGATTTTACTGCTGATGACACATGGCGTGCTTTGGATACCATGTCACGGTTGTGTGAACAAATTGATCCTGAAGGCGCGGAGGAGATCCGTGTGCTATTGCGTACTTCCCGCTATGGTTCTGCTAACGGCTCTACTACAGTGACTGAAGGTGTGACTGTTCCTAACACTGCAGTTAAAGTAAAAAAAGACGGTATACTGAGAGATACACCTATCAATGGTCTTCCCAGCTGGCGCGACGTTATAGAACCGCACCCCGATGTAGCGCAAGGGCGTTATAAGAACGCTGAATTTGCCGCCGACCTCGCACAGGTTGCCCGTGGTGAGGGTGCGTATGAGTACCGCGACCCAGTAGAGTTCTTTGCCCGCACATATGTAACGGAAGGCATGACAGGGCTTTTGGAACAGGCGCTTCGTCGCGTTTGCGGTCTGGATGGTGAGCCTGTCATTCAACTTAAAACGGCATTTGGCGGAGGAAAGACCCATAGCATGCTTGCGCTCTACCACATGATGCGCGGCAGAGTCTCTATCGATAAAATTCCAAATGTAAAGCCAGTATTAGAGCGAGCGGGTGTTAATACTCTGCCGAAAGCGAACGTAGCTGTTCTTGTAGGAACAGCGCTTGACCCTACTAAGAGTAAGCGTCCAAGCTATATGCCCGGCATTACTATCAATACATTATGGGGTGAGATGGCTGCGCAGCTTGCGGAATCAGCAGGCAATCCTGCTCTATATGACCTTGTAAAAGAATCGGATAAAAAGGGAGTTTCCCCCGGCTCGGAGACCTTAAAGAACCTCTTTGACGCCGCTGCTCCCTGCCTTATACTTATGGATGAGTTGGTCGCCTACGCCAAAAAAATCTATGGCGCAAGCGGTCTGCCTGCAGGGACATTTGACAATTTCATCTCGTTTATTCAAGAAGTTACCGAGGCGGCTAGGGCGAGCAAGAATAGCCTTGTTGTTGCGTCCATCCCTGAATCGACTATTGAAATCGGTGGTGAAGCGGGCAAGACCGCCCTTGAGACCATCGAGCATACCTTCGGACGCATGGAGTCTATCTGGAAGCCCGTTGCGGCGAATGAGGGCTTTGAGGTCGTGCGTCGCCGCCTGTTTCTTGACTGTAAAAACCCCAACGCGCGAGATGCTGTCTGCGCAGCATTCTCCGCAATGTATAACGAGAATGAAACTGACTTTCCGATCGAAGCACGAGAATTGGAATATAAGGAGCGGATGGTGTCTTGCTATCCCATCCATCCGGAAGTCTTTGACCGCTTGTATAAAGATTGGTCAACCCTTGAGCGTTTCCAGCGCACCCGTGGTGTTCTGCGCCTGATGGCAGGAGTTGTGTATGAACTTTGGATGGGTAATGATGCTAGTTTGATGATTATGCCCGGCTCTATCCCGCTCGATGTGCCCAATGTACGTGATGAACTCACCCGTCATCTCTCTGATAATTGGAACGGCATCGTTGACAAAGAAGTGGACGGTAAGGATTCGATCCCTTATAAGACCGACAAGAACGCAAGATACGGCAGGCATCTCGCTGCTCGCCGTGTTGCAAGAACCATTATGCTCGGCTCCGCCCCGACAAGTCGTGAACAGGCTACTCGTGGCGTCGAAAGTTCTCGCATTCGTCTTGGTGTAGTCCAACCCGGAGAAAACATCGCCGTTTTCAACGATGCTTTAAACACACTACGTAATTCGCTTTCGTTCTTATATACTAATCCGTCGGGCGACAGATTCTGGTATGATAGTCGTCCTACGCTGAGAAAAACAGCGGATGACCGCGCCACGCAGGTGTCATCTTCTGATGTTGAATACGAAATTGAGACGAGACTTCGTTCCCTGCGTAAGGAAGCGCCATTCGCTGGCATCCATATTTGTCCTGCGTCCTCACTTGATGTGCCTGATGAGCAAACCGCCCGTCTTGTTATCTTGCGTCCGTCTGACGAGTACAAAGCAACGAACCAGAACAATGCAGCAATGACGGCGGTAACAGACATTTTGAACAACCGTGGTAATACTCCGCGTATTTATCGCAATATGTTGGCATTCATTGCACCCGACCAAGATCTGATGGCAAGTCTCAAACAAGCTGTGCGACTCTACATAGCTTGGAAATCTATCAAGGATGATAGTGAGGACTTGAATCTCGATGCGGCGCAAAATCGTGAAACCCAGAACAACCTTCACCGCGCTAATGAAACGGTGGATGCGCGGATCAAAGAAGCCTACTGCTGGCTCCTTGTACCATATATCGACAAAAATGTGGATATGAAAACTATTGTATGGGATGCTATCACAATCAGGGGTGGAAACGAGAGCATTATTCAGAAGGCCGCTAAAAAAATGCGCCAAAATGAAGCCATCATCGAGCGCTGGGCTCCAGCTCTCCTTCGAATGGAACTAGATAATATCCTCTGGCGTGAATCCGATAACATCGCCATTAAGCAACTTTGGGAGTACCTTTGTACTTATTGTTACCTTCCGCGACTGGCGAATGAAAACGTCCTCATCGATGCTATCCAAGCCGGCGTGAACTCCGCTGAGTATTTTGCTATCGCCTCTGGTTTCGACGGCACACGATACATTGATCTGAAATTTAACCAGTATGTTGGGTTTATTGAAAAATCAGGCTATCTGGTAAAGGTTGATGTCGCTCAAAAGCAGTTCGCCGAAGAAGCGGCAAAACATCAAGCGGAAGCAGATGCGGCAGCGCGTCTTGACGGAAGTGCGACAGTTCCCACAAATGCAAACGGTGAGGGCAGAGTTGTATACACACCATCAAACGAAGGTAGCGCAATTCGCGAAGACAATACGCCTTCCGTATCCACGCCCAAGAACAGAAGGTTCTTTATGTCAGCAGACCTTGACACCACTCGCATCAATCGAGATGTTCAAAAGTACGTCGAGGAAATCATCCAACATTTGACTTCGGTCGATGGTGCAAAGGTTACGGTATCACTTGAAGTTCAAGCAGAGTCTGATGAAGGATTCAACCAACAAACTGTGCGGACTATATCCGAGAATTGCCGCACACTGCGGGTGCGGGATTCAGGATTCGAGGAATAAAAGCAACTGCTTTACAGGAGGACAGTTCAATGGAATTTAAGAAAGAGGCCATAGGCAATAATTACTTAGCTTATTTTCCCGTAGTTGAAGTATTTCCAAGTGCAGACGAAGTAGTTTGCACTTGGAAGCAAAACGCCTTTAATTATGTTGCTGAAACAGAATCGACGAAAGGGTTTCGAGCCGCTCAATTGGGTGCTGTTTTTGCAGTTAAATCCCATTGGACTATTTCTGAAAAACCTGCAACCGTGGTTATGCCGACTGGGACAGGGAAAACAGAAACTATGTTTGCAATAATTGTATCTGAATGCCGAAAACGCACACTTATCATTGTCCCCAGCAATTTACTTCGCCAACAAACCGTAGAGAGATGCTTAAAGTTAGAAAAGTTGCGTGAGTTTAACGCTATAAGTGATAAATGCCTTAACCCAATGATCGCTTGTCTTAATTCATCTCCGACGAACAAAGATGAGTTAAAAAGCATTGTTGAGAGAAGTAATATTATTATTTCGACAGCTTCACTTATAAGCGGTTTTGCTGACGAATATTTTGATATCTTGTCTGAACTTTGCGATACTTTGATTGTCGATGAGGCACATCATACTCCTGCGAAATCGTGGCGTAGAATAAAGAGGAAGTTTGCCGATAAACTTTGCATACAGTTCACCGCTACACCCTTTCGTGATGATGGGCAAAAAATTGATGGCAAGATTATATATAACTTTCCATTATCAATTGCTCAAAAGCAGGGTTATTTTAAGCCGATTAACTTTTACCCGATTCTAGAGTTTGATTACGAAAAAAAAGATTTAGCCATTGCTAATAAAGCTGTAGAAATTCTCGAATCTGACATGTCAAATAACTATCCCCACCTGCTCTTAGTTCGCGCTTCAACGAAAAAGCGTGCCAAAGAACTATATGATCTTTACAGCTATTATTTTGCAAAACATAATCCTGTTCTTATCATCAGTGGCCAAAAAGGGAATAAGAAATCGATTGCCGATGCAAAAAACGGAAAGTCAAGAATCATTATTTGCGTAGATATGTTCGGTGAAGGCATAGATATTCCTCAATTAAAAATTTGCGCAATTCATGATAAGTATAAATCAATTCCAATAACTATTCAGTTTATCGGGCGTTTTGCACGCTCGCAAGGTAACCTTGGCAATGCTTCAGTTGTAGCTAATATTGCAGATGACGATATCGAAGATGCTCTACAGGAATTGTATTCACAAGATGCTGATTGGAGTGAGCTTTTAAAGAAAATTTCTGAAGATAAAATAAGCAAAGAAGAGCGCTTGCAAGAATTGGTGAGAGATTTCACAGGAAAAGAAGAAATCCCTATTGCACAAATACGTCCGAAAATTAGTATGTTTATGTATTATACTGACGACGATACCTGGAATTGGGAAAATTGGGATACAGTTTTTGATCCTGAACATAGTCATTGCTGCATCAACCAAAAGGCCAAAATACTTATTGTTACAGAGCGCAGTATTAGCTCTGTCGATTGGACAACTAGTAAAGATATTGTCGATCTTACTTGGCAGTTACACATTTTATACTGGAATGAAAATAAGAAGGTTTTTTTCATCAACACTACCGACAAGGGACTTGCTGACCGGTTTGCCTCAGCGATATTTTCAACTAAGAAACGAAAAGCAGATGAAGAATTATTCAGATGCTTATCAGGTGTCAACCGATTAAAACTTGCAACTGTCGGTCTGAAGCCCAAGAACGGAGGGCATATCAGGTATCAAATGTATGCCGGTATCGATGTAGAAACTGGACTAACTGAAGCACAAAAGGCAAATGTGCGCAAGTCGAATCTATTTGGTGTAGGGTATGAAGACGGAAAAGATATCAGCATCGGTTGTTCATATAAAGGTACAGTATGGGCAAAGTGGGTTGAGACATTAGATTACTGGATCGAATGGTGTAATAAGGTAGCTGATAAAATTCTCGATAGTAATATTAGTGTGGAGGAAATACTAAAAGGTGTATTAATCCAAACCGTTATCACAAATCGACCTAACGCGGTACCGTATGGAATTGACTTCCCAATTGAATTATATTTAAGTAACTCGTATTACTTAAAAACGGGGGTGAAGGAAGATTGCCTGTTAAACTTCGATATTACATTAACGGTAGAAAATGACTCGTCACCACTTACTTTTTTGGTTTCAAATGGTCAAATGACTGAGGAATTCACTCTCGAAGTATCGGATAAGTATAGTGATGGTTTTGTGGTTTCACACAAGAGCGGGGACTTAATAATGTTAAAAGACAAGAAGAAGGAATTGTATTTATCAGAGTATTTCTGCGAAAACCCGCCTGAAATACGTTTTTGTGACCAGTCTTCGCTTGATGGTAATTTGTTAACGCGAGCGAAAGTTCATCAAACACAATTAAGTAATGAAAACATAATAGCACTTGAATGGGATGGTGTTGACATAAAGAAGGAATCACAGTGGCAGAAAGGCGCGGATGCCAAAGCAAATGATAGCATCCAATATAAAGTGATTTCTATGCTGAAATCAAAGAATGAATATACCATTATATTTGATGATGATGGCAAGGGTGAAATCGCCGATGTTGTTGCTATAATTGAAGATCCAACAGCCATCAAGTTTGAGCTTTACCATTGTAAGTTTTCTGGCGGGGACGAAGCAGGTTTTCGGATTAAAGATTTGTATGAGGTTTGCGGACAAGCTGAAAAATGCGTGAGCTGGTATCCTCGCATAGATAAACTTATAGATAGGTTAATTGAAAGAGAAAGAAGACGACTGTCAAAACCGCAAGGCACACGCTTTGAAGTTGGTGATGGGAAGATTCTCCAATCACTCAAAAAGAAACTTAAATTCTTCAGATCTGAATTTAGTGTTTATATTGTACAACCAGGCGTTGATAGTAAAAAAATAACACAGCCTATGCACGATGTGTTGTGTAGTGCTTCATCATATCTTAAAGAGACATATGCTATAGAGCTACGGCTAATTTGCTCTTAACCATAAAAACAAAAGCCCATCGGAGATATATAACAATTTTGCTTTTGTTCCAGTGTAAGCAGCAGCTTGTTTATAGACTTATTCCCACGAACGCTTGAAAACTGTTGACCTATTCCCGCGAACAGAAAACACCCATTAAATCCACTATTGACCTATTCCCGCGAACGAACAAAACGAAAAATACAGACCAGACATCGAAGTGAGCCTATCGTTCCATGTTGAGTGCGTGACATTGATGACAAATGTAAAAAACAAATAAGCGCCTGAAAAACGGCCTGAATACAGGGCTTTCAGGTGATTTGCCATCTGCCGAAAATGTGCTTTTTGGCGGCTGGGATGC
>Ga0209537_1004072_pt1 | contig 12800 bp, 9 predicted proteins | sample BioPla4DNA1_FD_187698 | JGI IMG/M metagenome (GOLD analysis project Ga0209537, IMG submission 187698) | Biogas fermentation microbial communities from Germany - Plant 4 DNA1 (SPAdes) (version 2) | ecosystem: Engineered > Bioreactor > Anaerobic > Digestate | place: Bielefeld, North...
AAGATTGTTCCTCCAATTAGACCTTCAACCGTAGTGCCTCCTGATGTTGAAACTGCACGATAAATTGTGCCAAAAATAACCCCTGAGACAATAGCATTAACAATAGGAGAATACTTTCGTGGTTTATCCCCCAAAGACAATCTGAAAAGGTACATTCCAAGATGGTATGTCAACACAATCCATAAGATCATCAGGAAAGAACTCATTTCAAGAATCTCCTTCTTCTTTAGACATCTACTTATGAAATTCAATAAGCACCAACTATTTCCTGCCGTTATAACATTAAAATACAAGAATACCTTTTATTCTAAGGTGTGGTAGACAATATGCATTTTGGGGTCGCAGGGACAGATTCCAGTGGGTCCCCCGGTTGGTAGCTAATAGCATCGCAAAGCTTTGCAGGCACTTCGAAGATGACTAAAGTCTTATTAAATCCAAAACATAAGGTGTTCAGGATAGGAATCTTATGCGTAAGCCAATACGCGAATACAGTCAGTTGCCCATCGTCATTTCGGGCGTTTGCATAAAACTATAACCTGGAAATCAAGTCCCGTAAACGTTCCCCGATGGGTGTGCCCCAATGGCCTCCATCCCGTACTTAGCTGTTCCCCCGCCAGATAGTAGTGTTTGACCTATCTTTCTACTCGTTCATTCAGTTTAGGAATAGTTTAGATATATCGTTCGGTGGTACCGGAATAATCTCCAATAATTCCATTTTCGTAATGCCACCTACTTAAAAGGTTAGTTAGTTGGTAATGATAAATCCAAATTTATCCAGTAACAAAGTATACACTGTAATCCTTTATTAGAACAAAACTTTGTTGCACTCGGTGCAAATAATACATTCGTCACAATTCGGATTTCTCGGTCGGCACCACTTACGTCCGATTTCCCAGCATGAGAGATCTATAATTCCAGGAAATTCAGGATTCAACTCTCTTGCTTTATAAATTATTGATTCTAAATCAGCGTTTTTGCTAACCAACCCCGTTCGACGCATTACCCTTACTATATGCACATCCGTAGATATGTCAATTGAATAATAATCTGAAAATGGAATCTTAAAATCTCTAGCAAGGATATTGGCTGCCATCGTGGCAATTTTTTTGCCGCTTCCTTTAAACTGTAAAAATTCATACACTACCTTTGCACTGCTAGGATTGTTGCTCCATATTCGCGAAGCATCTCCGTCAGACTTTACTTTGATGTCCTGAACAGCAGAGTAAAAAACCTCTGCCATTGTGTCATTAAATCTATGCAAGGCATTTTTGCTAAAAATATATTTATAATCTTCAAGTGATAAATTGGCTAAATCATCGATCTTAAAGGTTCCTAAAATCTCCTTTATTTGAAAAGGAATTGACCACGCCCGTTCCGCTTTAATCTGCCTATCCATCAAGCAGGCTAAAACAAAAGCATGAGGTGTGTTTTTAATATCGTTGAGAAATTTATCTTGTTCTTCATCATTAACAAAACGAATAAACTGTCTTCCGGAAATCTTATATCGTTCTTTCCCTAAGGTTACAAGTATATGTTCTGGCATGTGATCCCCCCTACACTTTATACTTCCTAATAGCCAGGGTAACGTTCCCACCATTCATTAGTTTCTTGGTGTTACTGCTAACCTATAATATCCAGCAATAGACGGCGTTAGTTGTCTAAAAGTTGATGGATATAGTGTCCAACAATTGCCCCGTGGGGGCGGGGAGAACTAAGCCAGCTCTCCCTGGATGACCAATTTGACCATGTGATCGTCAATAATTCTTCGGTTGTTCTGTGCCCCATAAAGCAGGCAGTGAGTACAGACCTTGTTAACCATCCTTGCCGTTCCACCGGAGAACTTGAAAATCTCATCAATAGCATTATCGGAGAAAATATCATGGTCGGCACCTGCGTATTCCAGGTGTCGTTTTACGTAATCTCCAACCTCAGCCCTGTCAAGGTGAGGTAGCCTGCAAATCAGGTCAATCCTTTGCCTTATCGCCGCGTATGATTGTAGCTTGAACCTTTCCCAGAGTTCGTTCTGACCAACCAAAACCAAAGCCATGGGACTCTGAGCATCCATTTTGAAGTTCAACAAGAACCGGACTTCTTCAAGCATCTCCTTGTCCAACAGATGGGCTTCGTCTACGATTACCACCGGCTGCAGCTTGTGGATGCCCTTCATCAGTTCAATCTCTTTATGCAGCTGCCGTTTGGCATCACCCCGATAGAATTTAGCTTCACACCCTAACTGCTCAAGTAAGCCTTTGTAAAAATGCCTCGGTGTAAGCTTGGAATCTGCCAAGTACATTACCATGAATCTCGAATTATCCAGGATATCTTTAAACCTTCGAATAGTTGTGGTCTTTCCTGTGCCACAGTCCCCGGTTACAACTACAAATTGCTGGCGTTCCGCAGCGTATCCTAGTCTTCCCAGGGTCTCTTCAAACCGGTGCGACTGATACAGCTGATTGGTTGGGATATCCCTTGAAAATGGAGTTTTCTTAAATCCATAGAAATCCTCAAACATTACCTTCGCCCTCCTTCCGAACTTTCCGGTAGGAGACGACCGGGATGGGAGGTTTCGTACGCTCTTGATTCTTTTTAGCTGCGGCACTTAGTAACCGTGATGAATCTGCTGGTTCCGGCAGTAAATGCTCTGGTAGCCGGGGCCTTTTTCCGCTCTGCTCTCCAATCACCATTTGGCGCACCCTAAAGGGTTCATGGCTTTCGTATTCAATGGTTAATTCGCTGGTATCAGCCGGGTCGTAAATAACACTTACTTTGCACCCGATAAAGTTGAGCCCAACTTCATACTTGCGCCCTTCGAAGCTTATGCAGCCTGATTTATCCACTTTTCGTTCTTCACAATGCATAAAGGCACTGGCTAATGTTTCCGGGTCTATGTATTTCAAAGGATGTTTGTCGCTCTGATAGGCAGCATAGGGGGTAATGTTCCCGCCTAATCCGGCATGTGGTTTATGCTGATAACATTCCTCCAGCCAGACCGCAAACAGCTGGTTTAATCGGCCCAGGGTTTGCGGTTTCTCCAATGATACCTCTGCCAGGAATGAGTCTACTAATCTATTGAACCTCTCTGGTTTTCCGGTAGCTTCAGGAGAATAGGGTTTGGCATAGAGTAAGCGAACGCCCATTTTGGAACAGGCCCTAATCATCCATTTGGTTCGATACTGACTGCCGTTATCAAAGTATACTTTTTCGGGCACTCCATACTTCAGAACCGCCTGCCGGAACGCATCTTCTACAATGATTTGATCGAGCATGGGATAGAACTGTCCGTGCAGAATAAACCGTGTAGCGTCATCGATGAAGATTACCAGGTAAACCTGCTTTTTACGTCCATCTTGGCCAATAGGCAGGTATGGGCCGTACTTGAGGTCTGAATGCCATAATTGATTGCGATACTTCTTTTGATAGCGCCGGGCAGCGGTGCCGCTTTCAGCGTAAAGCTTCATATGTCGGGCACTGTACCCACGTTCAGCTAGTTTTTCCTGCAGGGTACTGCGCTTGATTTGGCCAGGCTCGGCTAGCCCCTCCCACTCCAGGATCTGAATTATCTGAGATATGCTGCGGCTTGGTACCTGCCTGCGCAACAGGATGGCTTGTTCAAGAATTTCTGGTGGGACGGCTTCACTGGTCCGGTAACCTCTCTTGCCTTTCGGCTTTAGTCCGGAAAAACCTTCTCTTCGATATTGGGTTAGATAACGGCGCAAGGTTCGTTCTGATATCCCGGATTTTTCACATATCCTGGCTCTAATCTGTTGGGCCTGGGCATTATCTAAACCCTCGGTCAGAAGTGGAGATAACAGTTGCATCCGCTGGGCAGCAATTTCCTCGGCTTTCTTTTGGTCCTTCATGCTGATTTCCTCCTTTGTCAGGTTTCAGCATGAGCCTACCTCATGTCCATTAAGGACAGAATGCAAAACGGGTATGTGGCCAAAGATTTAAATTTGCTAACGGTCGGACAATTCTCGCCAGCCATCCCGGGGCATCTCCAACATGATGCCATATTCTCTGGAGCTTGGACTTTGGAAGTAGGGATGCATCGTTCACAGATTCATTGCCATATCTGATCTTGATTGATTCCAGGCAGCCTTGAAAGTAATCAGCCAGGTTGTTAAACCAGTGTCGCCAACGGCCTAGGGTTGCTTCATCAGCTGGTATGCTTAGTTCAGGCTCTCCGGTTACCACTGCTTCAATATTCTCACTGACATGGCGCTTGTATGGAACAAGTTTGTCGGGGAGCTCGTGATGAATACGTCTGCACTCTACACATCGTAATCTGCGGATGACCAGGCACATTTTTTGTCCTTGGTCATTAATACAGATTCGCTTCCTGCTGCCGATCACTTTCAACCGTCCATTACAACATGGGCAAGAATTCTGTTCCTCGCTCCTAACGAAAAACACCCTTTTCGGGCTTTTCCTTTAGCTCATATGATGTTACAATAACCATGCTTTTAGTGGGACGCCTCTGGTGCTATTTTTGATGAGGTAGCACAACCAACAAGGGGCGTCTTTCCTTTCTCATTGATATGGCCATTATATACAGCAATTTCCGGTCAGGCAATACCGTCAGCTTTTGGACATTTTAGACTGGCTGTAACACCATTGCTTCTAAAAGGTTCTCTTCTCAAACGCGGTCGAGATATTCTTCCGGGCTTGTTTTGAGTTGGTGACAAACTTCTCTCTCCCTCAGGGAATGGAGGGAAGCATTGGCCTGAATGGGTGGCGTCGATGAATGCCTTGTCCCTCAAATTGCGATCCTTGTAGACCTATTCGGTCGCATCCGAACCCTGTACAACCACAATGTTTATGATTTAATGCCTCTGCCTTCAGAAGTAAAACTTATCGATGCCCCAAAATAAACAAAAGGCAGGACCAATACCAACCCATCGTCCTGCCCCGGACCACCCCTGGAGGAAGTGGACCCACAATTATTCCCATCCCAATCTTAACAAAACCAGCTTCTAATTATTCTAGGGTGACATTTCCTCAGAACGTTGACACTGCGGTTTTCGGACGTATATTTCTCGACTACATGGCGTCATACAGAGAGGAAATTTCATCAGCAAAGTTCTTCATAATTACCCGGAACTTCGTTTTGGAAGTAGGAGTTAACTCGTCCCGGCTCTGCAAGAACTTTCTCTGCGGAATCACATATTTCTTGACGGTTTCAAAATCCGCTAACTCACCATTGGCTTTAGCAACCGCATTATCTACAATCTCCTTAACTACAGGGTTCGATACCAAATCGGGACCCACTTCAACGCACGCCTGCATACCATTTACCATTTCGTAACGCAGTTTGGTCTTGTCATAAGTCACTCCCCGTGCATCAAGTATGCGCAGAATTTCGTCCCAGTTGGGACATATCAAGGCCGTGACATACTTTTTCCCATCACCAACAACCAGTACCTGATCTATCAAAGTCTCCCTCAATATCAGCGACTCTATCTTGGCTGGAGCTACGTTCTTGCCGGTATCCAAAACAATAATGGCTTTCTTGCGGTCGACAACCCGGAAAATACCGTTTTCATCGAATTCTACTATGTCTCCGGTGCGGAAAAACCCGTCTTCAGTAAAACAGGTCTGATTAGATTCCGGATCGTTGTAATACTGCTTTATAACTCCTATACCTTTAACGAGTAATTCACCATCGTCGTCCTGCTTCCATTCCAAGCCCGGGCATACAGGGGAATTCCAGCTCACCTTTACGCTGTTGGCCCTGGAAACGCCAACCCCGCAAAGGGTTTCTGTCAATCCATACCCGTTAGGAACATACAGCCCCAAAGCCAGGAAGGGGCGGTGCAGTTCCGGAAGTAATGCGGCACCGCCGGAGGCAAAACAGCGAAGCCGTCCGCCCAGGGCGGCCTTGATTTTGTCGAATACCATTTCTTTCGCTTTAATATAATCTTCGCGCAGTTGCCCGGTCAGCTCGTCAAGCGGGTCAATAGTAGTATCTATCGTACCTTCAGGGCTGAGACGCGCGTCTATCATCTGGTTTCCTATATCCATGGCCCAATTCCACAGTTTTTCGCCTTCCGGGGTTGCAGTAAATTGCTGTTTTATGCCCTTCAAAATTCGATCCATCATTCGTGGAACCATGACCATCCAAGTAGGCTGGATCGCCTGCATATCCTGGATTACAAACGCCGGCCCCCTCCCGTAGGCGATGCATCCCCCCACTGCTATTATGCAGAAGAAGCCGTAGGTCCTTTCCATTATGTGGGCCAGGGGCATGACCGAAAGGTATACATCATCGCAGTTAAACTCTACATTACCCATAGCCTCATTTCTAAGTGAACGCCACAACCCGCCTATAACCTCTCCATGGGTCAATCTCGCTGCCTTCAACTTTCCGGTAGTTCCCGAGGTATAAACAGTAGTGGCGGCATCATCTTCAGTTAAGCTCTGCCAGCGCTCTCTCAGGGCATTGGGGTTTTCTTTCTGATAATTCCTGCCTATTTGCCGTAACTGTTCAAGACTCCAGGTTTCAACCCCATCGCCCTGAAAGTCTCCGGTCATGCAGATAAACCCTCTGACTGACGGCAGTTTTGGTTTTAGTTGCTGAACCTTCAAGAGCAGATCCGGGTTACTGACAAAAAAGTAAGAAACCTGAGAATGATTGACAATGAACTCCACATCGTCACCGCTAAGACTGGGAAAAATAGTGGTAGTACACCCGCCGACCAGCTCTATACCAATGTCAACCCATCCCCACTCAACGCAGGTAGGGGACATAATGACGATGTTATCGCCTTTGTTGACGCCAAATCCGAGCAAGCCATTGGCTATTTCTTCCGATATGACAGCCCATTCCTCGTAATTGATGGTCTTCCAGTCACTGCCTGTCCAGAACGTATTGGCTGGCCTCTTTCCGTGATGCTTGACGGTATGATAAAACATTTGAGGAACGGTTTTAATGTAATCCAACCATAAATCCAGCCATTGAATTCTCCAATCAGGTCTTGTACTACTTTTAAAGCCATACTTATACACCCTCCCTAGGTTTTGAGTATTACCGCGAACGAGCGTTCCAGGAACGGCCGCCCGTTGCATTCGTTCCCTCACGGGTTCATCTCGTAGATCCCTATCAGCGGTGACACGTGCTCAAGCCACAGCTCTTCGTCCTTGGCCGGGTCTATGACCGGTTTCTTCATCATCGCCCAGAAGTACTTCTCCTGTTCGGGGCTGCTGACGTAGTTGGAGAGCTGGGACAAGGCATACCTGGAAAAGTCGCGCACCATAAAGCCGAATATCTGGTCCACGATCACCGAAGGCACCTGATACAGCTTGCAGTTTTCCAGTATCAGCTGGGCGTAGACTATCAGGGAGAACATCTCGCCCAGGGCCAGCATGTAGTCGATGTTGGCCCGCTGTTCCTCGGTGGGCATGGCCTTCACCAAGAACTCGCGGAAAAGCTCGACCTGCTCGCGGAAGACGTTCACGTTGGGCAGGTCGATCCCTTCGTAGGCGAGGCGGTAGTCGGGGAACCTGATCTCGCGCAGCCGACCCGCCTCCTGGCGGAATATGTTGCTGTCGTCGGCCGGATCGACCCTTCTCGGTATAATCGGGTATTCGACCGGGTTGAAGAAGTAGTTCTGAACAAACTTGATTACCAGCGCGATGTTGACGTGGGTAGTCCCCTCCAGGCGCGGAATCATCCCGATATCGCGGATGGCGCTCTCGAAGTAGGTGTCCTGCTCATAGCCCTTGGCGGCGATGGCATCGTGCATCAGCTCGACCACCTTGACCCCCTCGGTGGTGACCTTCATCTTCTGGATCGGGTTAAACAGCAGGAAGCGGCGGTCTTTCTCCGAGCACGAGCGGAAGTAGTCGAGCGCCCTAAGGGCGTAGAGCTTCATGGCCATTATCCGGGTGAAGGCCTCGCTGAAGATCTTCCGGATGTGGGGAAAATCAGTAACCGGATGGCCGTAAAGGATCCTGCCGGCCGCGTGGTTGATGGCCTCGTAAAAGGCGTGGGTGCAGATCCCGATGGAGGCGAACCCAAGCTGGAACTTGCCGATGTTGATGGTACCCAAGGACGAATCCCAGGCCAGCTTGCCGCTTGAAAGGATATCATCCCTGGTTATCGGATACTCGATCAGGTCGTAGGCCCCGACATAGGCCGGCCGCACCCCGGAGGTGGCGATTTTCTTGACCAGCTTGTAGTTGAAGTGCTGCGGTTCACAGACAAAGAAGACGTAGTCGTTGGTATCGGCGTAGCGGGCGAAGTTGGAAATCAGAGCAGCCTTGTTGGCGTTGCCGATGTAGTACTTGCTCCCGTTAGCCTTCCAGGTTCCGTCTCCTACCGGGTAAAGCTTCATCTGGTTGGAATAGATATCGGCTCCGCGTTCCTTCTCCGACATCCCGAAGGCGAAGATCCCGCCCTCCTTCAATAGCCGGGCCGCCCTGTGCTTGGCCTTTTCGTTGTCGCCCATCCAGATCGGACCCAGGCCCAGAATGCTGACCTGATAGCAATACTGGTACGCATTGCCGTAAAAGGACAGGACCTCGTTGTAAGGACAGACGCGGGACAGGTCGAAGCGGGAATCCGGGTCACCGTACCCGGCCGGGGTGAGCAGGGTGGCGAACACCTGCTCTCGCTTGATGAAGCGGATGAAGTCGTCGTACCAGCGGCTGGCCTGGTCGTCCTCTTTGATGGCGGCCAGCCCTTTGTCCTCAAAGAACTCGATGGTCTTGAGCATGATCCGGTTGGTCTTCTCGTCGGGAAACGCAGGGGCATACCTCTTGGGGTTAAAAAGCAGCATAACTATTCCTCCTTAACGCAATATCCCGCTCTACTTAGCCTTTTCCGCATACATCGCCCTCAAAACATTCTTGTCAACTTTTCCAATGTAATTGTGGGGGATTGAATCAACGAAAATGTAGCCCTGGGGAAGGTCAGGTATCCACCATTTTTCGATCTTCCCTTCATTGGCAAAGCGAAGCAGGTGATCCCTTATGTCCTCAGCCCGAGCGGTTTGGCCTGGCTTCAGGGCGATAAACGCGCACGGGCGCTCGTCCCACCGCGGGTCAGGAATACCTATCACCGCTGCTTCAAGAACCGCCGGGAACTGGCTTATTGCATCCTCCAGGGTCAGAGTAGAGATCCATTCGCCCCCCGACTTGATGGCATCTTTGCTGCGGTCGGTAATCATGAGGTAACCTTCTTTGTCCATATAGCCTATATCCCCTGTATTCAGCCAATCATTTTTCCACAGTTCTTTTGTCTTCTCCGGTTCCTTGAAATACTCGTGCGTGCACCATGGGGTGCGGACTACTACATGCCCCACCGATTTGCCATCGCGCGGCAGTTCGTTGAAGTCCTCGTCTACAACTTTGGCCTGAGAGAAGACAAAGGGTATGCCGCTCTTAATGTAGTAGCTGATTTTTTCTTCCATCGGCAGGTCAAAGTGTTCGGGCTTCAATTGGCCGGTGGTCATGGCAGGGCAGGTTTCGGTCATCCCGTAAGCAGATTGGGTCCTTATCCCTAGTTGCCAGGCCCTTTCAGCCAATTGCCTCGTTAACTTGGCACCACCCAGACAAACCTTCCAACCGCGGAGATCGTATTTCTCGGCATCAGGATGAAAGACCAGCATGTGCAATATGGTGGTCACGCAGTGGCTGAAATTGACCTTCTCCTCATTCAGCCATCTCAGTATCTTGTCGGGCTCATATCTTCCGGGCAGGATGTACTTGCATCCCAGCATGAAGGCGAAATAAGGGACTCCCCAGGCTTGAACATGAAACATCGGGGTAAGGGGCATATAAACCTGATTAGCCTTTATTTCCAATCCCCACGGATACAGGCCCCACGTCATACAAACAGATATGGCATGCAAAACCAACTCACGATGAGTAAACACAACTCCCTTAGGATTACCCGTGGTTCCTGACGTATAACAAAGTGTTGCCTTCGAATCTTCCGATATCTCAGGAAACTCATAGTCTTCCGATTGCTGACGCAATAGTTCTTCGTATTCAATTACATTTGGTAATGTTGTTGAAATCTCGCCTTGCCGATCGGTCATCAATACATAGGTTTTTACTGTCTTAAGCTCATGCTGAATACTCTCTACCAAAGGCAAAAAGTCTTCATTAACAAACAGTACCACGTCCTCCGCATGGTTGATGCAATATATTAGCTGTTGGGGTGTCATCCTAACATTTACTGTGTGAAAAAGACATCCATATAAAGGGATGGCCCAATGAGCCTCCAGATAACGATGGGTATCCCATTCCAACATGCCTACTGCTTGTCCCGGTCTGACCCCTAATGACTTTAGAGCATTGGATAACCTTTTTACTCGATTGTAATGTTCGGTATAGGTAAACTGAAGCTGATCCCTATATTTAATAATTTGATTAGGAGCATAAATCATACCGTAATCCAAAAACATTTTCAGGGTTAACGGGTATTGGTAACCAATTCTATCCATTTTGGCCTCCTCCCATCTTTTAATTTGTCTTTTGAATCATCAAAGATTATTAGTTGACTCTAATCGTCATTCCCATCTCCTTTCGTTGCCTCGAATGCAAAATAACTTTTTGTATGGACACAATTCTTCCCGAATTCCTTTGTTGTCCCACTTGCCACATTTCTTAATGTAATCTGGTACCAAGGGAAGTTTCCAAAACTCGTGCACGTTTTGTCTGGCTGGAATTTTAACCACTTTAGGATACCTCCTATCTCAATAAATTGATCACTAGCTCCAATTATCTCTTGAAATCACAGTATTTCATTTTGTCATCAGCAACGTGCTTTCTACAGACACCCAAATATGAGTATTTCTGGTTGCATCAGGTCAGACAATGACAAGCTTCCGTCTAGGAACATGTGCTGTCAAATATGGTCCACCCCACTGAAAAAATAATCTCTCCGTAACACAACCCTATCATGTCTCTCTGAGTACCCCCTGGCAGGGTCTCTACATTCCTTCGTTCGGCTTACCGGAGCCAGTGTGGCTTTTTGTCTTTAATGCGGGGTCAACCACTGGTTGCCCTGATGGAGTGTTCCTTGCTCACTCGCTTGCTGCCAGTTACGGCTTTTCGCCTTAAGCAGCCTGCAATCCGGCTTCCTGGTGTCCGTTACCTACTTTGCTGCCATCGTAATACTCGCGTTTTTTGCATACTGCCAGCATTACTTTGATCATCTTGACTGCTACCGCGATTAATGCTTGTTTTCCTGCCAGCGGGTTCTCTTGTCGCGTGGTCATATATCTGTAGAAAGCTTTCATCTCCGGGTTTCTGGCGACTGATACCAGTGCTATCTGGTACATCAATTGCCGTAGTGACGGCCTGCCTCGTTTGCTGATGGTTGTCTTGCCTTTGTGCTGGCCGGAACTGTTTTCCTTTAGGTTCAAGCCGGCCTTCTTTTGCACCTGTTTGTAGTTTTCATAGTCATCAGGGTTGCCTACCTCAGACAGAAATGCCGCGGCACTTACCACCCCTACTCCTGGAATGCTGGTAAGGTATTCAGCCAGACCGGTCTCTTCCAGTTGCTCGGCCATCATGATTTCAACGTCTCTAATCTGGCGCTGGATAACTCCCAATTGTTCAACTAAGTGAACTACCTGGATTCTGGCCCCTTGCAACCCTTCTTTGATTCCTATGGAATGTAGAGCAGCTTTCCTCAATTTCTGGGCTCTCTTTTGGCCTACCCGATTACTGGTGGCTTCTTTTAGCCCATTGCACAGGGTTTGCTCCTCTACTTCCAAGATATCAGTTGGGAAGGGGTAATGGGTCAGAACATGCCTGGCTCCCTTACCCAGGATGTCTTTGAATACATCCGTAAACTCGGGAAAAAACTGGTCCAGTATGGCCGTCAGCTGGTTCTTTAGCTGCCAGCGCTTTTTGATCAACTGCAGTCGATCTACGTTGGAGATCCTTAATTCAGCCCAGGCTCCATAGCTCAATGAGGCAAAGAAGTAGTTGCCCTGGCTTACCAGTCTGGCTATGACGCGCGCGTCTTTTTTGTCATTCTTGGTAGGACTGTTATCGTCAAATTCCTTGCTGCGATTCACATGGTACGGATTTACCAACACTACCTTGCACATCCCTGTGTTCGCCAGAAAATAGGCCAGCGGCTTGAAATAATGCCCGGTGGGTTCCATCCCCACCACAATGCTGTGTGCACCCAGCTTTTGCTTTAAGGCATTGAGGGTGAAAAGAAGGTTCTGAAAGCCTTCCCGGGTATTCTGGATGGCAAAGGCTTTGCCGACCGGCATCCCTTCGTACATCACCATTGCCCAATGGGTCGTTTTGGCGATGTCTACACCAACTACCATGGTATTGGGTTGAATTAGCTTGGCGTTCTTTGCTATCATGAGATCGCCTCCTGGTATTTAGAATTAGGGTAAGCCCGTGTACGCAGCGTATGGCTGCTTTTTAGGCCGCCCTATTCTTTATACCAGGTTTTCTTTTCCCCCTTCAAAGCCGCTCAACTTCATTACAGGAATGCTTTTATAATTAATTCTGATTATACTAAATTTTTCGTTAAAACGACAGATCAAGTCCAATATTATGTGTAAAATTCCTCTGGTCATGGCAGTGACTCTTTGAGCTAGAGATAAAAGATATTAGAACCTGGTTTTGGCCGGCATGAACGGTATTCATGGTATTCAGCCATATCTAAATACCTTCGGCCGCCAGCCCACTTGTTATCTATCTCAAGGAGCAAGGCCCCAATTAACCTGTTTGCTGAGTCTCGACTCGGGAATATACGTATAACTCTTTCCCTGCGGCGAATCTCTTCGTTCAATCTCTCCAGGCTGTTGGTCGTACGCAGACGT
>Ga0209537_1004073_pt1 | contig 12800 bp, 15 predicted proteins | sample BioPla4DNA1_FD_187698 | JGI IMG/M metagenome (GOLD analysis project Ga0209537, IMG submission 187698) | Biogas fermentation microbial communities from Germany - Plant 4 DNA1 (SPAdes) (version 2) | ecosystem: Engineered > Bioreactor > Anaerobic > Digestate | place: Bielefeld, North...
CTATTTTTGATTAACCGTTCATTCCCGCTTTATTTTATGCATAAAAATTCCCTTGATATATATCAAGGGAACAAAAACATACTTAACTCGCTTTTTTGCAATAAATATATAGTGTATTGATTATTATTATCCATGCTATAGGACATGCGTTGCCAAATAAAGATATTATTCTTTTTGCAATGGATTGATGCTGTAATTCAGCTATACATGCCATTCTGCGCCATATAATTGTATATATATTCGCCGTGCTGTTGCTCTTCCTTTTGAATATGGTTAAGAACTTCCCGGATGTTTTTATCTCTGAATTCAAATATACTGGTATTATACGTGGAAGATACATGCTTTTCCGTTGACAGCAAATCCGTACAGAGGTAGCTGTCTTTCTGTTTATTCGGATTTGCATCGGATACATTATACGTCGGTGTAAACGTCTGCTGGATCTGGTTACTCTGTCCTGATTGCATTGACGGAACTGTTCCACCTATAATCTGATTTATTGTGTCCAAATGCTGTTGCTCAACTTGAGCTATTTGAGTAAACAGATTCTTAAGCTGGCCATCGTTTGCCTCCATTGCATACTTATTGTATTTTTCTACGCATACCTGCTCCTGCTCTTTCAAATCCTTCAGGAGTAGCATCTCTTTTTGTGTTAATTGCAATATTCTCACCTCCATTTATAATTTGTCCACTCTTGCTATTACTATTCATTTAATAACTATGCCCTTTTATCTCTGAGTGCATTGACAGCCAGGCGCATATTATGATAATATTTTCGTAGAATTGAATATTACAGGGGAGCTTGTGTTGCAGGCTGAGAGGAAGCGAGTACAGCTTCGACCCTTTGAACCTGATTTGGGTAATGCCAACGTAGGGAAATTTATTAATGATAATTGGTGGGAAGTACCTATTTTGGCGCTTCCTATTTATTTTTCCTTCTCCTTATTATCCTTTCTTAAGCCAGATATATTTTCTCTACTTCTGATGCAAACTCAGCTTTTCATGCAATAAAATTCAGCTCCTTTTACAGACTAACAAACACTACAATTATTACAAGCTCCGACTGTTTTAAAGGAGGTTTTATTATGTTTGAAAGTATCTTAAAAAATGTTCACGAAAAAACACCTTTAGTCCATTGCATAACTAATTATGTCACTGTCAATGATGTGGCTAACATACTTTTAGCCTGTGGTGGTACACCTATCATGGCCGATGACGAAAGGGATGCCGTTGAAATCACTGCAATCTGTGATGCCCTGGTTATAAATATCGGTACCTTAAATGAAAGGACTATCAGGACAATGCTTAAAACGGGAAAAAAGGCAAATGAACTTTCCCACCCCGTAGTTCTAGATCCGGTAGGTGCCGGAGCATCAACTTTACGTACAGATACCACATTTAAACTTTTGAAAGAAGTTAAGTTTGCAGTTGTCCGCGGTAATATTTCAGAGATTAAAACCATATTCAAAGGAAGCGGAACTACCAAGGGCGTGGACGCCGATATAAGCGATTATATTACAGATGAGAATATAGACGAAGCAATATCCTTGGCCAAAAAACTGAGTGCAAAAATAGGATCAGTAATAGTAGCCACCGGCACTATTGATATTGTAGCAGACCCCAACAAAGCTTATATTATCCGTAACGGACATCAATTGATGTCTAAAATTAGCGGCACCGGCTGCATGCTAACGGCAGTTATTGCTGCTTATTGCGCTTCCAATCCGGACAAGCATCTGGAGGCCACAGCCGCTGCAGTTTGTGCTTTTGGTCTGAGCGGAGAGCTGGCTTATGAAAAAACATTAAAGGCTGATGCAGGAATTTCCTCTTTCCGCACCTTCCTCATTGACGCCGTAAGCAAATTGGACGCAAAAACTCTTATAGGAGGAATGAAAATTGAAAGTAGATAGAGCTTCCATGCTTCTGTATGCAGTTACCGACCGAACATGGCTTAAAGGTCGTTCATTTATAGATGTGATAGAAGAAGCATTGAAAGCAGGCGTGACATTTTTGCAACTACGTGAAAAAAACCTTGACTACAGTTCCTTCCTTACGCTTGCAAGAGAAATAAAAAAAGTTGTTGACAAGTACAAAATTCCCTATGTAATTAACGATAACGTTGATATTGCTTTAGCCTGTGGAGCCGATGGAGTCCATGTTGGTCAGAAGGATATGGATGCAAAAGATGTAAGAAAAATCATCGGACCGGATAAAATACTTGGCGTTTCAGCCCAAACGGTAGAGCAGGCTGTCGCTGCAGAAAGAAACGGAGCTGATTACATCGGGGTTGGCTCCGTCTTCCCCACGTCCACTAAGCCGGATGCCGAAACAGTGTCCTTTGAAACCCTAAGAGAAATATGTAAATCAGTATCAATACCGGTAGTGGCCATTGGCGGAATAAATAAGGATAATGCCATGAAACTTGCAGGAAGTGGAATTGATGGCATTGCGGTAGTTTCAGCTATATTTGCTCAGGATGATATTGCTGCCTCAGTAAGGGAACTGAGACAGGTTGCATCGCGGGTGGTGAATCAAAAGTCATGAAGCTTAAAGGAGCAATTTTTGACCTGGACGGCACCCTATTGGACTCAATGCCTTACTGGGATAATCTGGGAGAGAATTATCTGAAGCAAAAAGGCCATAACCCTCCAAAGAATTTAAAAGAAATTCTTAAAACAATGAGCCTTGCCGAGGCGGCACAATACTTCAAACAGGAATACTCAATTTCCGGTACTCCGAATGAAATTATAAAGGAAATCCTCGGTCTGATTGAAAACCAGTATCGGTTTGCAATCCCCTTAAAAACTTACGTCATTCCATTTCTTGATTACCTTTACGAAAGCAATGTAATAATGTGCATTGCCACCGCTACCGACCATGGCCTTGCTAAAGCTGCATTGGAAAGATTGGAAGTTGCTAAATATTTTGAGTTTATCCTTACATGTTCCGAAGCAGGAATGGGAAAGGATAATCCTGAGTTCTTCATAAAAGCGCTGGAACTTCTTAAAACCCCTATTAATGAAACCATGGTATTCGAAGACGCGATCCACGCCATAAAAAGTGCAAAAGCAGCAGGTTTTTGCGTAACAGCATTATATGACAAAAGCTCCCATGAAGATCAGGAGGAAATAAAATTAATAGCAGATATTTACCTTAATTCATTTGAAGATTGGAAGGAGAAGTTGATACTATGAAAAAAGTTTTGACCATAGCCGGTTCGGACTGCAGCGGCGGAGCAGGGATCCAGGCTGACATAAAAACCATAACCGCCCATAAAATGTACGCTATGAGTGCAATCACCGCGTTAACAGCCCAGAACACCACCGGTGTCTATGGTGTATTGGAGGCCACGCCTGAATTTATCGGTAGTCAGCTTGACTGTATCTTTAAAGACATAAGACCTGACGCGGTGAAAATCGGAATGGTATCGAATACAAAAATTATAGAAATTATAGCAGATAAACTTGGGGAATACAAAGCCCAAAACATTGTAGTTGATCCGGTAATGGTTTCCACAAGCGGTGGAAAACTTCTCAACGATAATGCAATTGACGCATTAATAAATTATCTGTTTTCCCTTGCTACAGTAATAACACCTAATATTCCTGAAGCTGAAACCCTGGTAGGATTTTCGATAAATGATAGGTCTGATATGCAAAAGGCTGCCGAAAAACTTTCAAAATTAACCACAGGCAGCGTGCTTATAAAGGGCGGCCATCTTGAGGACAGTGCAGATGATTTACTTTTTACAGACGGAAAGGTTTTCTGGCTTAAATCCCCGAAGATTTATAACCCTAATACACATGGTACGGGCTGTACCCTATCCTCTGCCATCGCCTGCAACCTTGCCCTGGGTCTTACCACTTTAGAAAGTGTAAAAAACGCAAAAGAATATATAACAGGTGCAATAAAAGCAGGTCTTAATATTGGTAGAGGACGGGGCCCCCTCAACCACTGTTATAATCTATAGTTCAGAAAGATTTTCTCAATAAAAATTACAGGGCGGTTATCTTGACTGCATTTAATCAAGACAACCGCCCGAAAAGCTGATTACATTTTGCTGGCTCAAACCCAGGACCCGATTAATCACCAATCATTAACCAAACAGGTATTGGTTTATCAATGCTCTGATTATTTCCTGTCTGCCGGAAGTATTCTTTATAATCGGATTTTGCAATGCGTACTCTTCCAGTGTATGGAAATTGGCTTTCCCGGTTACGATATCCAGGCCAATTCCATTCTTATAACTGCTGTAACGCTCTTCAATAATATCATCTATTACCCTGTCTTCAATCAACCGGGCAGCAACCTTCAATCCTTTGGCATAGGAATCCATACCAATAATATGGGCATAGAACAGGTCTTCGGGTTCGAAGGAACCTCTTCTGACTTTGGCATCAAAGTTAATTCCTCCGGTTGTAAAGCCTCCTGCCTTCAGAATTTCATACATCGCCAAAGTAGTAAAATACAAATCTGTGGGGAACTCATCGGTATCCCATCCTAGCAGCAAATCACCCTGGTTGGCATCGATGGAACCCAGCATTCCATGAATGCTTGCAACCCTCAGCTCATGCTGGAAAGTATGCCCGGCTAATGTGGCATGGTTGGCTTCTATATTGAGTTTGAAATGCTCTTTTAATCCGTATGTCTGTAAAAATGCAATAGTAGTTGCAGCATCAAAATCATACTGATGTTTTGTCGGCTCTTTCGGTTTTGGCTCAATCAAAAACTGTCCTTTAAACCCGATTTCTTTTGCATAATCAACAGCCATATGTAGGAATCTGGCTAAATTATCCAGCTCAAACTTCATGTCAGTATTGAGAAGCGTCTCGTATCCTTCTCTGCCACCCCAAAATACGTAGTTCTCAGCATCTAACTCAACGGCAATCTCAAGACTCTTTTTTACCTGTGCAGCTGCGTAAGCAAATACATCAGCATTACAGGAAGTGGCTGCTCCATGCACATACCGTGGATTTGTGAACAGATTTGAGGTATTCCACAACAATTTGACCTTGCTGCTTCTCATATAGTCCTTGATCATAGCTACTATCTTATCAAGATTTTGGTTGGTCTCAATTAAATTATCGCCCTCAGGAGCAATATCCCTGTCGTGAAAGCAGAAATATGGAACACCCAGCTTTTCAAAAAACTCAAATGCAGCCTCTACTCTGGCTTTGGCTAAATCCATACCTTTATACTTATCCCATGGTCTGATCATGTTTTTATCGCCAAATGGATCAGAACCATCTCCTGTAAAGGTATGCCAATACGCCACCGCAAATCTTAGGTGTTCTTCCATTGTTTTACCCATGACAACCTCAGACGGGTTATAATGTTTAAAGGCAAGAAGATTTTTTGACTCAGGGCCTTCGTAAGGAATCCTGTCTATCCCGTTGAAAAAAACCACAAAAAACACTCCTTTCTAATTCTTTACCTCCACACCAGCCAGTTTTTCATAGAATTGTATAATACCGCAATGGTCATCCTTTTCCTTTCCGTCAACCTTCAAAGCCTGCATAATCTCCATTACCTGACTTGTTAGAAATGTAGGGACTCCGACCTCGTGGGCTGTGTCCAAAGCATTCATCAGATCTTTAATGTGAAGCTCGATTCTAAATCCGGGTTTGAAATTTCTCTGCAATACCATAGGTGCCTTTGCATCCAATACAGTACTACCGGCTAAACCACCACGAATGGCCTGATATACTTTTTCAGGATCCACACCGGCCTTTGTTGCCAGGACTAACGCCTCAGACATAGCTGCTATATTTAGCGCCACAATAATTTGATTGGCCAGTTTTGTTATGTTACCGCTGCCTATATCCCCCACCAATACTGCAGATGAACCCATGCACAACAGTATGTCCTTCACCTTATCGAAAACTTCCCGGGAACCCCCTGCCATTATTGACAATGTACCGTCAATGGCTTTTGGCTCGCCGCCGCTTACCGGCGCATCCAGCATCTCCACACCCTTTTCCTTCGCTTTTGCTGCGATTTCCCTGGATACCAGCGGGGCTATAGAACTCATATCAATGATGATCTGACCCTGTCTTGCTCCCTCCAGCACACCATTCTCTCCCAAAATTACTTCCTTTACGTGAGGTGAGTTGGGCAGCATGGTAATAATAATATCCGTCCTCTCGGCCACATCTTTAGATGATAGCCCTTCTTCTGCTCCTGCATCTACCAGTTCTCTCACCGGTTGTTTGTTAATATCATAAACAACCAGCTGATAACCTGCTTTCAAAAGATTTTTTGCCATAGGCTTGCCCATAATCCCAAGTCCAATAAACCCTATCTTTTGCATATAGATCACTCCTCTTACCAAATATTGATTGGGATCTGTTCAAATCTGAATATTATTAGGTTCTCTTTTGTAATAAACAGTCATTCAGTTGATATGAAATTAGCTTAGTATTAACAAACTAAATAATAGGCAAATTCGGACTTTACAGCAAAGGTAATTAATTGTCAGCTTCTAACTCTAGTATAACCCATTAAAATTTTTATGCCAATAGTATTTTAACCTTATTATTGACATTGTCTCCGTTAATCATCACAAAATCCATATTCTTCTTATATTTCACTGGCAGAAACGGAAGATAACGGGATTTGACGTCTGCTTTGTTTAGCAGTGTATTGATTGCAGTTAGCTTTATAGAACATACATGGATAAAAGATTTGAACCCGACAGAAGTCTTGCACAATTATTATAAAAAAACCTGGGGAGAAAACCGTTCCCCCCAGGTTTTTCTAGAACCCAAAGTATGCAATGAAAAGACCCGCTACTATAGCTGAGCCAATTGTACTGGAAACAATGGGACCCATAGCATGCATTAAAAGATGATTTTGAGGATTGTAATACTGCCCCATTCTTTGAGAAACACGTGCAGCCATTGGCATGGCCGATACACCAGAATTACCGATCAAAGGATTAACTTTCCCACCAGTTACTTTACACAAAAGCTTTGCTATAAGTATGCCACCAACAGTGCCGAAGGCAAACGCCAACAGTCCCATACAAATAATTATGATTGTATGCACATTCAGGATCCGTTCTGCCGTAGCCGTTGCACCTATAGAAACACCAAGCAGTAATGTTAACACATTTAACAAATGGTTCTGCAGCGTACGTACATACCGCTCCGTAACACCGCTTTCTCTTATCAGGTTTCCAAGCATAAGCATGGATATCAACGAACCTGCTGCGGGAACCAATACCAAGGTGGCAATAGTAATGCCAAATGCAAAAATAATCTTCTTACGGCGTGTTACTCTTTTCGGATTTGGCATTTCAACAAGTCTTTCTTTTTTTGTGGTAAGAGCCCGCATGATTGGTGGCTGAATCAGAGGAACCAGCGCCATGTAAGAATAGGCTGCAATTGTTATAACGGGCAGTAAATTTGGTGCCAGTATACCAGCAGTATAAATTGAGGTCGGACCATCAGAGCTGCCGATCATGCCAATGGCAGCAGCTTCCATCAGGGTAAATGGCTCTATCCCGGAAACAATATGCCCAATTAACAGAGCTCCTCCCGTAGCAACAAAAATACCAAGCTGGCCACCCAATCCTATAAGCGCACTCATAGGAGAAGCAATTAAAGGCCCGAAATCGGTCATGGCACCAATACACAGAAATATCAACGGTGGATAAATTCCTAATTCGATCCCTTTGTATAAATAATAAACAAGACCTCCCTCATCATACGCGGAAAGGCCCGCCAATGGAACATTGGCAATCAGCATTCCAAATGACAGAGGGAGAAGCAGTAGCGGCTCATATTTTTTTACTATGGACATATAAGCCAGACATAGAGCAAGCAATACCATTATGATCTGTGGCACGTCCATCCCCATAAAGCTAAAGTCTTGAAATAGTGCTTCCAACCATATCAATATAATCAACTCCCAATTATTACTACAGTAGTTTCTTTTTTTCTTTCATAAATGTTTTCTTAATTGTTTCTTCAACGTTTCTATGATTGTTTCATAATCAGTTGCTAAATAGTTGCTCCATCGCTTACTTGTTATCTACATCCTGATATAACCATCATGAACAATAATCGCATCCAGTTTACGGCCTTCTTTACACATGGCACATTCTCCCGGACTATAAAGCTGATAACCGGGAATGTCTTTACTGGTAAACAAGGAATGAACTTCCTGTTCATGCATATCCGGATATGCATTAAATAAAGCCGAAACACCGACTAATTTACCTCCATAATAGGAGAGACACTCCAGTGCGCTATTGAAAGTTATTCCGCTGGATATAGAGGAAACTAACAGTATAATGTTCTTGTTATATATCACTTTCTGTATATTATGATGGAATATAAACTGTCTGTTTACATTGCTCCTTGGTGTAACCACGTGGATATCTCTGCCACTGTTTACAACCGATGTTCCTTCCCGCAAAAGTTCATCTGCCAGGTATGCACCAATTACTTCAGTCCCTTCTATACATACGATTGTGTCTACAAGTGTACTTGATAAATAGGGCAAAGCCAGTTCTTCTGCTACGTCTCTGGCCACCGATGCATTGGTTTTCAGGTTGTCCAGATCAAGATAATAATTAGTATGAAAATGACTGGTAGTAAAGTGACCTGGAATTACCTTCATACTTATTACCGGATTTTTATCCAACGAAACGGTAAAGGCTCTGTCTTCCATTATCATTTCTCCTTTACAAATAATTTTTGGGATATTATCATAACGGATCCATTTGTATTTCGGCACTCTATATTCCATATCAGGATGAGAACAAGATACGAACACCGAATGGCTATTTTTAACCTGTTTCGGTTATTTCCGCAACTTTCTTCCTCTAATACTGATTGTATTCAAAAGGAAAGAACTTGTCAAGAAAACAAAAACCCGAGTAAAATTCGGGTTTTTGAGAGTTTTTCCCTATCTATGCTTTGTAAGCTTTAACTTTTGATATCCTTTTTTCTTCCATCTTTTCAACTTTGAATACCAATCCGTCAAACTCAATAATGGGTTTTTCATCTTCCCCCGGTATTCTCCCCAATTGACCGATTAAAAAGCCGCTTAATGTTTCGTACTCTTCTATTGGTAAGTTTACTCCAAGAAAGTCTTTCACACGTTCAAGACTTACCACCCCATTTATAATACAGGTATTCTCGTCCAGTTTTTCAAATTCTTTTTCATCCTCATCATATTCGTCAAATATATTACCGACTATTTCTTCTATTAGATCTTCAATTGTTATTAATCCGGCAGTACCTCCATATTCATCAATTGCAACAGCCATATGTGTTTTTGTGGATTGCAGTTCCTTGAACAATTCATCAATTTTTTTGGAAGCAGGAACAAAATATGGCCGTCGAATTATATCTTTAAGATTAAATTCCTGGTCATTGTCATCCAAAAGTTTTATCAGATCTTTAACATTTAATATTCCTACAATGTTATCAATACTATCCTCATACACAGGATACCTTGTGTATTTTTCTGTTTTGACCAGATCAATAATATCTTTTAAGCTTGAAGAAATGGGAATACCAACAATATCAGTTCTATGAGTCATTATATCTGAAGCAATTTTATCATCAAACTCGAAAATATTGTTTATCATTTCCTTTTCACTTTCATCGATGGTACCTTTTTCTTCACCGACATCCACCATCATGCGGATTTCTTCCTCAGTAACCTGCTCATCATCAGCGTTAGGATCAACACCAAAAAGCCGTACAAAGAAGTTGGTTGATATTGTGAGCAGTTTTACAAAAGGTGATGTAACGACTGATAAATATCTAAGAGGTGAAATTACAAAAAATGAGATAGGCTCAGCCTTTTTCATTGCCAGTCGTTTTGGTACCAGCTCACCTAAAACAAGAGTAAAATAGGAGAGAATTATTGTGATGATTACAATAGATATAGTTTTTAAAACGTTTTCAGGGATTGTCACCTGTGTCATTTGTATAAGATTAACTAACCGATGTGCAAAACTTTCCGCAGCAAAAGCACTCGCAAGAAAGCCGGCAAGAGTTATACCGATTTGAATGGTTGCAAGAAATCTGCTAGGCTCGCTTAAAACATTCATCACCATTTTAGCCTTCTTGTTTCCTTCATCGGCCATAAGTTTGATTTTCGTATCATTTAAAGATATTAAAGCAATTTCAGATGCTGCGAAAAAAGCATTCAGTACTATCAGCATCACTAAAAGCAAAAGTTCGGTAATCAAATTAATTCATCCTCCAATTTGTATTTTTGCCTATAATAAAATAAAAAAACCATAATACACCCTCATATACCTAAGAGTCTTATGGCCTAGGATAATAAAATGGTTTTAAACACACTTTTGCTTTTAAGAATAAATCCAATAGCGCTTTACTGTAGTCTTCCTCATCAGAATTACCGTCCATTAACATTCCTCCATTCCCAATCGTAAATTTTACTTTATTTTACCATATTAAAGTATTACCGTCAATCTTACGGCAATAAGCGAAAAGCGTAATCCCGTAATCCCATATCACAACCGGATATAAGCGAGCAATCTGCCACATTTCAAACAAAACTTCAAAGAATTCAATTAGCATAAAATAAGCCGGAGACATAAAAACTCCCCTTGACTTAAGTCCAGGGGAGTAAAATCCATTTATCTATCGTTTATGACAGATTCATACAGCCGGTACCCTCCGGCTAAATTATATGCATCAAAGCCATGTCCCATCAGCATACGGCAGGCAATATAACTTCGCTGACCGCTGCGACAAAGTACATAGACAGGTTTTGATTTATCCAGCCTGTCAATATTCCCCCTCAAACTTTCCAAAGGTATGTTAATAAATCCGTCTATTTTCCCTCTGGCTACTTCTGCGGGGCTCCTTACATCCAGGAGAGTTACACTTCCGTCCCGGGGCAGGCTTTCCACATCATGCCAATGAACGTTTTTCACCAGACCTTTTACAGTATTCTCAATTACGAACCCTATCATATTTACAGGATCCTTAGCGGATGAGAAGGGGGGAGCATAACACAATTCAAGCTCCGCAAGATCAAATCCGGTCATGCCAGCCCTTATAGCAGTTGCCAATATATCACAGCGTTTATCAACCCCGTCAAATCCTACAATCTGGGCTCCCAGTATTTTGCCGGTGTCTTTTTCAAAAATAGTTTTTATAGACATGTTCGTCCAACCGGGATAATAAGTGGCATGAGAGGAAGTGTAATTATACACCTTGTCATAGTTCAGCCCCAAAGCCCTTGCAGTCCGCTCATTTATACCCGTCATGGCAACCGTCATATCAAATATCTTTAATACTGAACTTCCCTGAGTGCCTTTATATTTGCTCTTTATACCGCAAATGTTGTCTGCAGCAATTCTGCCCTGTTTATTGGCCGGCCCGGCAAGAGGTATAAACGCTTTTGCCCCCGTTACAAAATTGGTAACCTCAACAGCATCCCCAACTGCATAAATATCCTTTTCAGAGGTTTCCATATATTCATTAACAACGATCGAACCTATGGCATTGACCTCTATCCCTGCATCTTTTGCAAGAGCAGTTTCTGGCCGGACCCCCACCGACATAATTACCATATCGGCTTCCATTTCTCCGGTATTTAATTTTATGATAAGTTTTTTCCCGGCTTCTTCTATCTCCTTTACGCCGTTAGACAGAATAAGCTTTATTCCCTTATCCCTGACATATCTGTGAACATCCGCTGCCATATCAATATCCAATGGAGCGATCAAATGGTCTGCAAGCTCAACGATGGTTACATCGAGACCTGCTAATTTAAGATTTTCAGCCATCTCGACCCCTATATATCCACCGCCGACAACAACAGCGCTTTCAGGATTCTTTTCGTCGATATAATCTTTTATTCTTATGGTATCGGGAATATTTCTAAGTGTAAATACTCTGCTGCTGTCAATTCCTTTAATCTTAGGTTTTATAGGTTCGGCTCCCATAGACAGAATTAGTTTGTCATAGGTTTCAGTATATTCTTCCCCGGTTATTAAATTCTTTGCGGTAACTGTTTTTTCTTCCTTATTAATCGATGTAACTTCCGTAAAAATTCTCACATCCACATTAAACCTGGCACGGAATCTCTCGGGAGTTTGTACCGTCAAAGCTGATTTTTTTGCAATTTTACCCCCTATATAGTACGGAAGCCCGCAATTTGCAAAGGATATGAATTCTCCTCTCTCAAACATAATTATTTCTGCCTTTTCATCCAGTCTGCGTAACCTTGCAGCAGCAGATGCTCCGCCCGCAACTCCTCCCACGATCAGCACTTTCACCAATACATCCCCCCATATTTATGTTATTACAGGTATTAGCACCTTTGGGCTAAAAACAGTGTCCAGTAATATATTATCAGCAAAAATCTATGGATAAATTGAGCTGATATTCTAATAATTACCCAGGCTATAAAATATTTTTTCAGATGACTGAATATCATTCTCGACATTCTCAAAGGCATTGGAAATCATCAACTTAATCCTGATGGCCTGTTGCGCCTGTTTGACCCTGGGATTCATAAATTTGGTTTTTGCAAAATCCTCGAATCCGGCCGTTATAGGATATATGTTTTTATAACTTTTAGTCAGTTTATTTAAACCCTCAGGGTCTACTTTTAACAGAGAAGCCATCTTAACCATATATGAAATAAGATACCCATGATCAGTGCAGTTAAACTCCTATGTCCCCCTTTATACCAGCTCCCCTGTCATACCTTCTATAATAATACTAAACTATTTATTCCTATGCTTTTATCTCTCTTTATTGTAACATAAATTTCAATATTTTTTTAAATTATCCATTCATTAT
>Ga0209537_1004075_pt1 | contig 12789 bp, 15 predicted proteins | sample BioPla4DNA1_FD_187698 | JGI IMG/M metagenome (GOLD analysis project Ga0209537, IMG submission 187698) | Biogas fermentation microbial communities from Germany - Plant 4 DNA1 (SPAdes) (version 2) | ecosystem: Engineered > Bioreactor > Anaerobic > Digestate | place: Bielefeld, North...
TCCAGAGGTATCCCCATCAAGGATTCCTTATTCTCATACTTGTATAATTCTACTGCTCTCTGATTACTCTGTATTATTTTACGGGTATCAGCCTCAACTATCAGGATAGCATCTCCAGAGTTTTCAAATATATATTGATATTGCCGGTTTATTTCCCTCAGCCTCCTCTCCTTCTTTTTGATACTGCTGATATCCACACTGATCTCAGAAATGGCAATCACATTATCCTCCACATCTTTTACAGGGACATAGCTGATTAAAAGGCTTTTCCCATCCTCTGTAGTAACCTCAGTAGTCTGCCTTTCTCCCGTTTCCCTGGCCTTTTTCACCAGGCAAAACTCACAGGGCTGCTTTCTCTTATATTTCAACATATAGCAGTATTTACCGGCAATATCCTCCAGAGGGCCGTATTTTTCAATAATATTCTTATTGACCCAGAGTATCCTGTGGTCCAGATCCTGGTAAATGATTTCCTGAGGTAAGCTATTTAATAATTCCAGTATTGTCTTTTTATCAATTAAAATTTCCCCCTGAGACATAACGGCCTCCTTATATTTTCCAGATTCCCTGTATTTCTTATAGACGACAGTAATTTATTAAAACAAACCTCTTTTATCCATTGTTTTATCACATAATTAGCTTTTTTGCCCCGTTTTTTTACAGATTTCTCCGCTTTATTAAAAATAAAAAAATACCTCCAGGTAGATAATCTAATTTAAATCAATTAGACTGTCTACTTTAGAGGTATCACATAATAAAATCAAGGTAACAGTTTTATACTTTCGTTGACTCATCTAATACTTTTTCAAATAAACTTACAAACTTTTCTGTTTGATTTAATTCATCCTTTATTACTTCTGGGTCAAAATCAACAAAGGCAAGATAATCTGCTTCTTCCCGATCCAGTAATAACGCATCATACAATTTACCATATTCAATAGGTATAACACCCGTTTTTATAAATTCTCGATGCAAGGCTGCCCTAACAGCACTATGTTTTTTATAGCTTTTACCTCTTACAATCAAAACAGAACTAACTGCATAGAACGCAGCATAATAAAGCCGGTTAACACAAAAATCTAAGTTGTTTCTTTTATACTCATGTTTCGCAGTTTCGAGACACTTCCAGGCCTTTTCCATCCAATATTTAGCCAATTGAAGACGGTTCTTATCCATTATATTCTGACTCCGTCCTGTTCCACTTCATTTTTAATAGACATGATTGAATACATGCCATTATCCCAGCTATATTTATCGACTATCAATAAGCTTATATTAGTATTAAACTCCAGATTAATCTCTGTCACTATGCCGTAAATACTGTGTTTCAGTCTATGACTTAAAGGCTGTAATGTAAGAGCTAATAAATCCAAGTCAGAATCTTCTGTAGCCTCTCCTCTGGCTACAGAACCAAAAACTATATATTCCCCCACAGGATAGTTCTCTTCAGCTAACCGTCTCTTCAATGACTCTATAGCCAATTTTTGATTATAGTTTAAGTTATTCCTCTGAGCACTCAAACATAACTCACCTCCAGAGGGTATCACTCATCTTCCTTGCCACCATCTATAGTCTATTATTATTATAGCATGTTTATTAATTATTCACAAAGTTTTATAATATCAAAGCATTCCCCTGGACATCACAAATGATACGGCTCGCCGCGGATAATCCTGAAAGACCGGTAGACCTGTTCCAGCAGGATTAACCTTACCATCTGGTGGGTAAAGGTCATGTGGGAGAGGGAAAGACGGAAATCTGCCCTCTTTAAAACTTCTTTACCCAAACCCAGGGCACCGCCGATTATAAAACTGATACTGCTATAACCACTGACCTGCAGGTTCTTAATCGATCTGGCCAGCCCCTCTGAAGTCATGGGTTTGCCCTTTACATCAAGGGCTATCACATAACTCCTTTCTGTCAGGGAATTTAATATCCTTTCTCCTTCCCTCTCTTTTATGGCCTCCTGTTCCTTTGCCGAGGGATTGGCAGGTATCCTTTCATCAGCAATTTCGATTATATTTACCCTGGTATAAGGCCGCAGCCTCTTGATAAACTCATCAATACCTTCCTGTAAATATCTTTCTTTCAGCTTACCCACACTTATTATATTAATTTCCATTGCCGGTCCACCGCCTTTCAACCCACTTTAAATAACTCTGTCGGCCGGTCCCGGTGGGCAATATCCAGTAATAGATCCTTGCCGATGTTGAATCCATGATCTTCCAGGCTGTTCTTTACCGTAATATAGGCCAGGGCCGGTAAATTGTTATCCTGGCTTAAGTGAGCCAGGAGGATTCTGGGGAAATTATCCCCGATTATCCTGGGCAAAAGGTCAGCTGTATCATCATTGGACAGATGGCCCTGTTCCCCATGGATCCTATTCTTCAGGTGCCAGGGATAGGTACCATTCATCAGCATCTCCAGGTCATGGTTTGATTCTATAATCAGAAAATCCAGGCCCTTTAAACGTTCTTCCACCTCTTTACTCACATGTCCCATATCTGTAGCCTGCCCTATCCTCTTCCTGCCGCAACTGATAACAAAACCCACCGGTGCATTGGCATCATGGGGAATGGGGAAAGGGGAAATCCCCAGGTCACCGATCATGAAATCTTCTTTGAAAAAACAGCAATTCTTATCCTCAATAAAACCCAGTTTATCCTCAGCCCCCTGCCAGGTAGGTTCATTGGCATAGACAGGCAGATCATATCTCCTGGATAAGACCCCCACCCCCTTGATATGGTCCAGGTGTTCATGGGTCATTAAGATAGCATCCAGTTCATCAGCATAAACTCCTATTTTTGCTAATCTTCTTTCAATCTCCCTGCCGCTGAGTCCGGCATCAATAAGGATTTTGGTATTTCCCCCAGATATATACACAGCATTGCCGGAACTACCGCTGGCCAGGATTGAAACCTCGATTTTCATCTTTTCACCACATTTCTTGCAGGATTTTAATTCTAAGTGAAGAATAACTTAATATATCATGTCGAAACGGTTATGAATATCAATAAATTTTGGAGGATTTCCTATGATTAAGGTAATGATTGTTGATGATTCACCATTTATAAGACGAATCTTTAAAAATATAGTCGAGCATGACAAGGAATTAACCGTTATAGCCACTGCTAAAGACGGCCAGGATGCCCTGGAAAAAATCCAGGAAAACAGGCCTGATGTAATAACCCTGGATATAGACATGCCAGTAAAGAACGGCCTTGAAACCCTGAAAGAAATCATGAAGATGGAAAAACCCATACCAACCATCATGGTCAGTGCCCTTGACAACAGGGAAACAGTCATGAAGGCACTGGATCTAGGTGCCTTTGATTTCATCCCTAAAACAGAGCAATTTCCCAGTACAGATACCAGCAGCCTCTCCAATACCCTTATCCCCAAGATTAAAGCAGCAGCCCAGATAGAACCTAAAATTCCAAGCTATGACATTAAGCCTATCAGTCCCATTAAGGATAAGATATCAAAAAAAGATTTGAAAAGCAAGTTCCCCATAGTTGCCATCGGTACCTCATCCGGTGGGCCAAAAGCCTTAAAAGCCATTCTTCCTGTCATTCCTGCTGATTTTCCGGCAGCAATATTAATCGTTCAACACATGCCGGCAGGTTTTACAAAGTCCTTTGCTGACCGTTTGAATCAGGAATCAGCCATCAAGGTCAAGGAAGCCGCTGAAGGAGATATAATACAGCCTGGACTGGCTTTACTGGCACCGGGGGATTACCATATGCAGATAGACAAAGACGGCAGGGTCCGCCTGGATCAAACACCCACTGTATGGGGGGTACGGCCCTGTGTAGACCACCTCTTTAAATCCCTGGCCAAGAACTTCAAGGACCGGGTTATCGGTATTATCATGACTGGAATGGGTAAGGACGGAGCTGAAGGTATGAAGGCGGTTAAAAAACACGGCGGTTATGGTATTGTAGAATCAGAGGAAACAGCCCTGGTCTATGGTATGCCGGGAGCAGCGATTAAAGCCAATGCCTATGATGAAATCCTGCCACTACACCAGATACCAGAGCAATTAATTAAACTTATAGAGAGGAGATTGCAATGACCATCAGCTTTGACGAATTTGTCGATGAAGCAATGAAGATATTAGATGTCAATCTGAGGGGCTATAAAATAAAGAGGGTACAGCGCAGGACAGACAGCCTCATGCGCAGGTACAATGTTAATAATTATGCCCAATGCCTGGAGAAGTTAAAAAACGATTCGGAATTCAGGGAAGCCTACCTGGACCACTTTACCATCAATACCTCGGAATTCTTCCGTAATCCTCAGAGTTTCAAATACCTGGAAGAGAATATCCTTCCAGTACTGTTGGCTGATAATAAGGTGGTCAATATCTGGAGTGCTCCCTGTTCCAATGGGTCAGAACCCTATACCCTGGCCATCATTCTGACCGAATTAGGCTATGACAACAGCCGTTACCGGATACTGGCCAGTGATATCGATGCAGGGGTTCTGGAGGAAGCAAAGTCAGGCATCTTCAATGAAAATGCCATAGGCAACGTACCTCCCTTACTATTGAAAAAATACTTTGAAGAGATTAAAGGTATATCGATGAAGTACAAGTTATCACAGGATATAATAAATAAGGTCAGCTTTGAATATAAGGACCTGATCAAGGAACCCTATGAAGAAGGCTGGGATTTAATCCTCAGCAGGAACTTTTTTATCTATCTGACAACTGAAATCAAGGAAATGTTAACCCATAAATTTGTTGAGGTTTTAAAACCAGGAGGCTATCTTTTCCTGGGAAATACTGAATTTATATTCACACCGGAGAAATTCGGACTGAAAAAAATTCATTCTTCCTTTTACCAAAAAATATAGGGCCAGAACAACTGGCCCTTTTCTTTTTCAGTTCTATTCGTTTTCCCAGCTTAAATGATATATCAGGCTGACAATCCCCACAGATAAATCCTCATTACGGACCATGATACCCTCAGGTACCACTAACCTGGTTGGAGCAAAGTTCCAAATAGATTTTATACCTGCTGCTATCAACAAATCGGTCACATCCTGTGCTGCATTAACCGGTACTGCTATGATACCAATCTTCACCTGTTTGGTTTTAACTATATCTTCCAGGTCTTTGGTGCTTCTGACTGTAATATCCCCTACCATATTCCCTATCTTATCCAGGTCTGAATCAATAACATCAGTAATCTGTAAGCCCATTTTCTGGAATCCTTCATAATTTACCAGGGCCCGGCCCAGGTTGCCGGCTCCTACCAATACAGCCGGCCAGGTCTTATTGATACCCAGTATCTTGGCCAGGCTTTTTTTCAGGTCTTCCACATGATACCCTACACCCCTGCGGCCAAATTCCCCGTAATAGGACAGATCCTTCCTGACCTGGGTCGGGGGAATGCCCAGGCGTTCACCCAGTTCCCTGGAAGAAACCACCTCATCCTGTTCATAGGCAGAAAGTTTCTCCAGGCAGCGGTAATACAATGGTAACCTTTCTATGGTAGCCTTTGGTATATAATCACTTCTTTTCATCTTCTTCACTCCTGACCTTAAGCTTTGGAAGCCTTATTCTTAGTTTCACAAACTCCAGTAAAAAAATTTATTTAACCTTGCTGCCATTACTGATGTCTTTGTCAACAGTAGTAATAACCAGTTCTCCATTTTCATTGGAAGCAGCCAGAATCATACCATTGGATTCTACACCAAATATCCTGGCCGGCTTAAGATTAACCAGCATGAGGATCTTTTTACCAACCAATTCTTCTGCCTGATAGTGCAGGGCAATCCCTGCCACCAGCTGTCTCTTTTCGGTACCCAGATCCACCTGTAATTTTAATAACTTGTCACTGCCCTCTATCCTTTCAGCTTCCAATACTTCTGCTACCCTGATATCAATCTTGCTGAATTCTTCAAATGTAATCATTTCCTCTTCCCTCACCTCTTCCTCTGCAGCGGCTTTCACGGCAGTTTCTTTTTCATTCCTCTTTTCTACCTTTTCAAAGTATTCCTCCAGGTCAATCCGCGGGAAAATAGGTTCTGCTTTTCTTACTTTAACCCCTGCTTCAACCTTGCCCCATTCCCTTAGGTCTTCCCATTCTGTTTCCTGGATAAGCTTCCCTATACCCAGCTGTTCTCCCATCTGATAGGGTGTTTCAACCATAAATGGTTTAAGGGTTCCGGCAATTATCCTCAGGGCCTCTACCAGGTTATACAAAACAGTACCCAGTCTTTCCCTTTTATCTTCCTCTTTAGCCAGTATCCAGGGAGTGGTCTGGTCAATATACTTATTGCTCCTCCTTACAAAGGTCCAGAGTTCCTCCAGGGCCACAGTGAATTTCAGGGCATCCATGTTTTCCTCTACCTTATTCAACATGCCGGCTGCACAATTCTGCAGATCCAGATCCACTTCCTCTGCCGGTCCCGGTGCAGGAATAACCCCGTCAAAGTATCTATTGACCATGCTGATAGTTCTATTGAGCAGGTTCCCCAGGTCATTGGCCAGGTCTGAGTTAATCCTCTGGATCAGGGCCTCGGTGGAATAGGCACCATCAGCACCAAAAGCAACCTCCCGCAAGAGATAGTACCTGATAGCATCTACACCAAAGTCCTCAATCAGGATAACAGGATCAACAACATTACCCTTGGATTTGGACATCTTTCCTGTTTTGGTCAACAGCCAGCCATGACCGAATACCTGCTTTGGCAGCGGTAAATCCAGGGCCATAAGTACAATAGGCCAGATGATGGTATGGAAACGCAGGATGTCCTTACCCACCAGATGCAGGTCTGCCGGCCAGTACTTCCGGAAATTCTCTTCATCTGTCTCATAGCCTATGGCAGTGATATAATTGCTTAAGGCATCTATCCAGACATAAATGACATGCTCTTCATCAAAAGGAACGGGTATTCCCCAGTCAAAGGTAGTCCTGGAGACACTTAAGTCCTCCAGCCCGCTCTCGATAAAACTGACCATCTCGTTCCGCCTGCTCTCAGGCTGGATGAAATGAGGATTTTCTTCAATATGTTTCAAAAGCCTGTCAGCATACTTGCTCAGGCGGAAGAAATAGCTCTTTTCCTCCACCCACTCTACCTCCCTGCCACAATCAGGGCAAAGTTTCTCCTCTTCATCGGGCAGCTGTCTTTCTGTCCAGAAGGTCTCACAGGGAGTACAGTACCAGCCTTCATACTTCCCTTTATAGATATCACCTTTATCATATAGTTTCTGGAAAATCTGCTGGACTACCTTCTTATGCCTTTCCTCCGTAGTCCTGATAAAATAATCATAGTCTATCCCCAATTTCTCCCAGAGGGATTTAAAGGTAGCCACAATCTCATCTACATATTGTTTGGGCTCTTTGCCTGCCTCCTGGGCCTTCCGCTGGATCTTCTGGCCATGCTCGTCAGAACCAGTCAGGAACATGGTCTCATAACCCTGCATTGCTTTATATTTCACGATAGTATCTGCAGCAACTGTTGTATAGGCATGCCCGATATGTAATTTATCACTTGGATAATAAATGGGAGTTGTCACATAAAAAGTTCCCTTTGCCATAGCTTTTTAGCTCCTTCCTCTTCTAATTAAATTAAATTGAATTAAACCATTAACCCACAATTTTACAATAATTTTATAAGAGATAAGAAATCATGTCAACTATTTCCCAATATCTATATTGATAGCCTCTTTATATACTTCCCTCCTGGGTATACCCCGGATTTCAGCAACCCTTTTGATGGCTTCTTTTTTACCCAGTCCCTCTGCCATCAGGAGTCTCACATGTTCTTCTAGCTCCAGTCCTTCCCAGGGGGGCGGCCCTGTTTCTTCTCCATCCTGGTTTCCTTCAAGGACTATCACTACTTCCCCCTTGATTTCCTTCTCCTCCAGCCTGGATAATACCGTGGAGATATTGCCATAATACTTTTCCTCATGGACCTTGGTTAATTCCCTCACCAGGGCAATCCTGCGGTCTCCCATCACCCTCTCTAAATCCTTTAAGGTCTCTTTTACCCGGTAGGGAGATTCATACAGGATTATGGTCCTTTCTTCAGATTTCAGCTTATCCAGCTGCTCCCTCCTGGCCTTACCCTTGCGGTTCAAAAAACCTTCAAAGACAAAACGGCCGGTATCCAGGCCGGAAACCACCAGAGCACTTATTGCTGCCGTCGGGCCGGGAACCGGTATAACCTCTATACCATATTCAACCGCCTTCTTGACCAGCTTATACCCGGGATCCGAGATGCCTGGCATGCCGGCATCGCTGACCAGGGCTATGGCCTGGCCCTCCTGCAATAATTCCAGCAGCTTTTCTGCCTTTTCATCTTCATTGTGCTCATGATAACTTTCCAGCCTATTCTTGATCTCAAAATGATTCAGTAATTTAATGGTCCGCCGGGTATCCTCGGCAGCAATCAGGTCCACCTCTTTTAAAACCTGGATGGCCCTGAAACTCATATCATCCAGGTTGCCTATAGGGGTCCCGCAGACATACAGGGAGGCAGCCTGGACATATTTCTTCCCTTCAGCCATTAAAAACCATCTCCATAGATTTCCTTAACTTCCCGGGTATACTCTTCCCGGTCTTCCTCATAAACCATCAGGGTCGGCTCAAAAGCCAGCCCGGGTCTGCTTCCCTTCCTGGCTTCAATTAGGAAGGTTTTCGGTGCCAGTCTGAGCCTGGATTGAATCAGGCGTATCCTTTTTGGCTCCAGCTTATATTCCTTCAGTAAGTATATTATCTCACTGAACCTGTTTACTTTATGTACCATTGTCAACCTGCCGCCTTTTTTCAGGATAATGGAGGCCTCCCGGATCAAATCTTCCAGGGTACCATAGATCTCGTGCCTGGCTATGGCCTTCTCCAGACCCTGGCTGATCTTACCATCACCTACAGGCATATAGGGAGGATTTGTCACCACCAGGTCTATGCTCTCAGCTTCAAATATCTCACTGGCCCGGGAAAAATCCCCCTGGATAATCTCTATCTTATCTGCCAGGCCGTTTAATTCAACACTCCGCCTGGCCATCTCCGCCATTTTCTCCTGTATTTCAAGCCCGATCACCTTTCCTGGCTCCTGCTTGAAAGCTAAAAGCAGTGGGATAACACCACTGCCGGTTCCAAAATCTACTACAGTACTACCCTTCCTGACCTCGGTAAAATTAGCCAGGAAAACCGAATCACAGCCGAATTTAAAAAAGTCCGGGTTCTGTATAACATATAATTGGCCAGGAATCAAAATAGTCAACTCTTCCTTCACTGTCTAATCCTCCGTCAATTGATTATCAATCAGCTGCTGGCAAAAAAGACAATCACCCTTGCGTCTTTCTGCAAAACTGGGATGGCAGACATGATAACCCTCCCTATATAGATGGAGGAGATTGGAAACTGCCTCTCCTTTTCTCTCCTTCTTCCGGGCAAAGACAATCTCCTTCAACTCCTCGTTTTCACTCTTTAATTCTTCATTTTCCTTGTAAAGCTGGTAGGTTATATCCTTCAGCTTCTGGAACCTGCTGGACATTTCTTCTAAATGTTCCTGAAAATAAGCCAGTATACTTAAAACCTCTTTGTCCATTCAGTCCCCCCCTAGTCCTCCGGTTTACAACAACCGTTTATTTCCTCAACATCTACCTCAATTAATTCTCCATCTCCCGAATCTACTATTACTGTCTTTTTGATCAGGTTTCTATCTACGATTTCACCATCGATAATCTCCCCGTCTTCTTCTCCCAGCTCCACTACGTCTCCAATATCCGGCATCATATTCTCCAGTTCCTTATAGGTCATAGCCTCATACTTCAGGCAGCACATGAGGCGCCCGCAGACACCGGAAATCTTGGATGGATTCAGGGTCAATTCCTGCTTTTTGGCCATCTTGATGGAGATTGGATCAAAGTCCCGCAGGAAAAGAGAGCAACAAAGGGGCCGGCCGCAAATTCCCATACCGCCCAGCATCTTGGCCTCATCCCGGACTCCAATCTGCCTTAATTCAATCCTGGTTTTAAATACCCGGGCCAGGTCCTTAACCAGTTCCCGGAAGTCAACCCTGCCCTCTGCTGTAAAATAAAAGATTATCTTATTATGGTCAAAGGTATATTCAACATCTATCAGTTTCATGGGCAGGCCATGGCTCTTGATTTTTTGCAAACATATCTCATGAGCCTTTTTTTCCAGTCTTATATTTTCCTCATTCTGCTCATAATCTTCCTCTGTTGCCGGCCGGATTACCTTTTTCAGTGGCGCAACTATCTCTTCCTCGGAAACCTCCCTGGGACCTAGGACTACCTCACCGAACTCGATCCCCCGGGCCGTCTCCACGATAACATGATTTCCCTTCTGCAAATCAAAGTCACCAGGGTCGAAATAGTAGATCTTCCCGGCCCTCCTGAAGCTTATTCCTACTACTGTATACATATGTCTATTTCACCCTCTTAGTTCTAATCTTTAAAAACATTACCTGTAAGGCCAGGTCTTCCTTAACATTGCTATCAATGTACCTCTTAATATTATTTACCAACTCTATAATAGATATCAGTTCTTCCAGTGTATATCTCCCGCTAATTTTACTATATTGAGCGGTATAGTCGGAATTCACTAGAGCAGCCAGTGCATTCATTCTAAATAATATTATATCTCTATACCAGTTCAATATCAAATTAAAAGCAGGAAATTCCTCCTTATTCCTCATAAGGGCAAGGAGTTCATCTACAAATTTAAAAACATCTACTTCAGTCAAATCCGGCAGTTTATAAAGGAAGCCATATAGTTTTTCCCGTTCAGCAAAAAAATCCTCATCTCCCATCAACTTCATGGCCTCTCCCGGACTGCCTCCGGCCAGAGCAGCAACCAGCCTGGTCCTTTCATCATCCCCATAACCTGCCTCCAGAAGTACCTTCTCAATATTGTCCACAGACAAGGGATTCAACTGGATAACATGGCAGCGGGATATGATGGTAGGCAGCAGGCTCTCTGCCTCCCTGGCCAACAGGATAATGATACCATAATGAGGCGGCTCCTCCAGTGTCTTCAAAAGACTGTTGGCTGCCTCAGGAGTCATCCTGTCAGCATCCTCAATTATATAAAGCTTCCATTTGCTCTCATAAGGGCGGAAAGCCAGTCCCCTCTGTAATTCCCGGATCTGTTCAATTTTAATGGAATCCCCCTCAGTGATAGCTATGCTATTGAGGTCCGGATGGTTGGAATGTTCTATCTTCCGGCAGGACAGACAGGTCCCACAGGCCTCTCCCTCCTGCTTTTCACAAAAGAGGGCCCTGGCAAACTCCAGAGCCAGAGTCCTTTTCCCTACTCCCGTTATTCCTGTAAATAGATAGGCATGATGGATCCGGCCGCTATCCAGATCATCTTTCAAAAGCCGGACAGCATTCTCCTGCCCCAACAACTTAGTAAAGCTCATCTTCAACAAACCTCAATCATTAGAGTTTTATAAATTGGTCTACATCAACGATAAATACGGTTGCTCCCCCTACCTGTACCTCCATGGGGAAAGAGTAATAATTCTCCAGGGTATTGGCTACAGGAGACATGGGAGCGATAATCTTCTTGCGGATCTGGCATTTTTCCTTGATGATTTCCAGTAAATTCTCCACCCGATCCTCCTCGACACCAATCAGAAAGGTTGTATTCCCTTCCCGGAGGAATCCTCCTGTACTGGCCATCCTGGTGGCCTGAAATCCCTTTTTATTTAGAGCCTCCTGCAGACTCTGTGCATCATGGTCATTGACAATGGCAAGTACCATCTTAATATTTCCCTTTTTCTCCATATCTCTAGACCTCCTTTAAAATTTTCTTAACCCGTTCATATACTTCCTCATGTATATCTTCTATGGACCTGAGCTCTCCCTCCCTCTCGCAATTTACAATAGACCAATCATAACTCCTGGCAATTTCTACTGCATGTTCATAGGTTGAAAGGAGGTAATCCCTATCCCGCTCATGGATATCCTGTTCCTCCCTGTTTTGAATAAACTCAAAACTATAGCGGGGCGGCATATCAAGAAAAATAACCAGATCCGGTTCAGGCAAAGCAAATTTATTAAACTCCAGATCCCTCAGCCATTCCAGATACTCCTTCTTAAACCCTTTCTCCCTTATCTTGGCTGCCTGGTAGATCATATTGGAGGTACTGTAGCGGTCAGCCAGGATAAGGCCGCCCTTTTCATAAACCTGCTTCCACTTTAGTTGAAAGGAAGCAAACCTGTCTACAGCATAAAAGGCCGAAACTGCATAAAGATTGACCTCCTGGGGATCATCCCCAAACTCACCCTCCAGATACATCCTGACCAGGGCCGATGAATCACTCTCATAATCCGGAAACTTGACCTTGTGTACATCAAGACCTTCCTCTTTTAACCTCTCATGCAAAAGTTCAAACTGGATACTCTTACCGCTTCCATCTATTCCTGATTCTATTACAATCAATTTTCCCTTTACCATTATTCAAGCTCCTATTCCATATATTATCTTTCCTGTAATACTTAATATTTTATATTACTTAATTCCCTATATTTCATAAACAGGATACCAATCTTTGCATATTATATATTAATCCTTACTTTAAATATATTCTCTATAATTAATGAAATCCCTGCAAATTTCATCCCTGGTATAAGCTTATATTAAATTGCAAATACTATTGATAGTTCAAGGTTCAGCACTGACATACAATACCTATTCCCCTTATTATTTTTACATAGAAAGGACCCTTCAAGATGAAAAAAAATAATGAAAAACATAAAGAAAAAGTAGACCGGCATGATTTCCTTATCGCCTGGTCTACTGG
>Ga0209537_1004085_pt1 | contig 12758 bp, 10 predicted proteins | sample BioPla4DNA1_FD_187698 | JGI IMG/M metagenome (GOLD analysis project Ga0209537, IMG submission 187698) | Biogas fermentation microbial communities from Germany - Plant 4 DNA1 (SPAdes) (version 2) | ecosystem: Engineered > Bioreactor > Anaerobic > Digestate | place: Bielefeld, North...
CTACCAGGATGCATACTGTCAAGTGAGCGAGTACATGCGCTACTACAACGAGCGCCGTCGTCATGGGAGTCTGAGAGACAAGCCTCCCAGAGAATACCACAAAGCAATCATGAGAAACGATTTGAAACCTGAAGTTATTGCTGCATAATGTCCAAAGTTAGGGGTTTGAACCGCCCCAGACAATTGTTGCTGTATTCTTTGTTTAGCAAGAACAAAAAGAGCGGAAAGAGGTATGTGAGTTGAAATGTAAGCATATATGTTTTATTGTTCCAGGCTATCCAACGTGCAATGACCCAGTTTTTACATTTGTAAAGCAACTTGTGTGCTCAATAGCAGATTTAGGAATCAAGTGTACTGTAATCGCTCCTCAAAGTCTAACAAAGGTTCTAATAAGAAAGACAAGAAAAAGGCCATTTTCTTGGCAGGATACAACTGACCAAGGTAATAAGGTTGATATATTTCAGCCTTCGTACATTTCCTGGTCTAATCTAAGGCTATTTGGCAGAAGCATTTCAAGCCTATTTAGTGAACGGGCAATAATTAGAGCGTTTGATAAGATAAAGATAAGTCCTGATGTCCTATATGCCCATTTTTGGTCGTGTGGTGTAGTTGCAGGTATTATAGGGAAGAAGCATAACCTTCCTGTTTTTGTCGCTACTGGTGAGAGTGTGATTCGTGTAAGAGATCTTTACACAGATGCTAAAATACAGGGTAGCATGGATGCAATAAAGGGCGTCATATGTGTATCATCAAAGAATATGCAAGAAAGCATTGATTTAGGTCTGGCTAGTAAGGAGAATATGATAGTCATTCCTAATGCTGTTAATGATAGGCTGTTTTATCCAATGAATAAAGAAGAAGCCAGAGAAAAGCTCGGGTTTAACCAAGACGACTTTATTGTGGCGTTCACAGGTTCCTTCACACATAGGAAAGGTGTATTGAGATTGGCTGAAGCTGTTAAGAAAGTCGGTGGTGTAAAGACAATCTACATCGGTTCAGGTCCACTCCAACCAAATGGAGAGGATATTTTGTTCAAAGGGCGGTTGCCACATAATGAGATTGTTTGCTATTTAAATGCAGCTGATGCGTTTGTACTGCCAACTTTGGCAGAAGGATGTTGTAACGCTATCATTGAAGCTATGGCTTGTGGGCTTCCCATTATTTCTTCTGCTTTGCCTTTTAATGATGAGATTTTGGATAATAATAACTCAATCAGGATAGATCCATACAGTGTAGATGACATTGCTAGGGCAATTAAACATCTGAAGGATAATCCGAACGTCAGAAAGAAAATGTCAGAAGCTTCTGTGAGCAAATCTAAGAGTCTAACTGTTAGAACGAGGGCCATGAACGTTCTTAATTTCATTAGCGAAAGAATGAATTAGGGAATAAAGATGGGGTGTTGGAATTGAGGGATTTAGGATGTTGATAGAAATGTCCAATCCTCCTAACGGACATGTAAGAGTGCTTTATGTGGTTATGTTGGTTCTTTACATCTTAGGGGCGTCATTCTCAAGTATATTAACGGTTGCTGGTTTGCTGATGACGGTCTATGTGATTGTTCGGGGACGGAGACAAACGATAATCGAAGTTATGGTCGTGCTATCTTCTTTTGCAGGTATCATGAAAGTTTCTGGTCAATATACATTGTATAATCTATTATTTGTTGTTGCAATACTAAGATTGCTGTGGCTAGACAGGTTGAGAGTCAGTACTAGGTTTTTGACATTTTCTATAGTAATAGCGATCGTGTCAACAACTGGATTGTTTTTTTCCGAAGTTGACACGGTATTTGGGACTATTTCTTTTCTGGCCGGGTTGATATTTGCTGGTCTTGCTGTTGCGGACACATCTTTATACGATATAAGGGCAATCGTTCGGTTGTTTGCGTTTGGGATTATTGTAAGCTCAGTTGTGTTCATGCTGAGAGACTACTTGCCGGGTATTCGTGAATATGTTAGATATGCTACCTATAAGATGGATTCCGGAGCTCGATTAGTTCGTTTTAGTGGTCTTATCGGCAATCCAAATCATTATACGTTATTGCTAAGTCTTGCTATTATGGGATTATTAGCATATTTAGTGGCTGGAAGAGGCAATAAGATTGATGCTATTTTGTTAATTGTGTTGCTAGCTTTCGGCATATACTCATTGAGCAAATCCTTTTTTTTAGGACTATTGTTCTCCATTCTAATCGCAATAACTCATTTGCTTAAAAATGTATCTTGGAGATTAGCGAAGTTTACGATAATTATAGCGATAATCTGTTTGGTATTAGTGCAAATAGTTAATGTCGAGTATATCGATGCTCTGATTACCAGAGTATTTGTTGCCGAAAGATTAGATGTCAATTATTATACAACTGGACGAGTTGCGATCTTTAGGATGTATATTGAGTTTATGATCGAGAATTTGAGAGTCTTATTTTTAGGAAATGGTTTGTTTAACCCCCTAGAAAGAGATTCACATAGTTTTTATATAGAGACAATATATAGCTTAGGTCTTATTGGTACATTTATGGTTGTACTAACATATTTTGGTCTTAGTAAGAGGGGTTTACGATCAAGAAAAACGCCTAAGAGGTCATTGTTAAACTATGCACCCCTTCTTGTATTCCTTTTTCGAGGTCTTGCAATTAATGTTCTCTTGTCTATTGTGTTTCCAGTGTATTTAGTCATAATAACTCTCTTCATTGGTGAAGACTTGTCAGTTGATTCTCATTAAAACATTAGTTGGCATGCTTACTTCAGCTGCGGGAGGGACAAATGTGAAAAAAGTAGGATTGGTTACGCCGATAAGAGGGGTTAATTACGGGATGGTTCTTCAGTCATATGCGCTCCAGTACCATCTCGATAAGCTTGGGCTTAATCCTATAGTCATCCGTATTGAGGAAAAAAAGGACTTGGATTATTATGTCTACAAGCTGGAGTTCTTTTTAAGAACTGTTACGAAGCCACCGGTTTTGAGAAGTATCTTTAGGAAACGACTAAGAAATAAAAAGCGTAATAGAAATCCTATATTGCAAGCTGCATATACCGCAAGGAGACGTAAGATTGACGCTTTTGTTAGAGACAGGTTTAGCAACATTCTTGTTGTTTCATCACGTGCGGAAGCTCGTGAAGCTGTGAAAGATTTCGATGCGGTAATAGTCGGAAGCGATCAGCAGTGGCATCCGGGAGCTTTTTTTGGATATCTCAGCACACTGATGTTTGTTCCTGATGATATAACGAAGATTTCATATGCAACGAGTCTAGGCGTGTCATCTATCCCCAAATGCTTGGAAAAAAGAGGAAAAGAGTTTTTATCCAGAATTGATTTTCTTAGCGTAAGGGAAGCTACAGGGAAGCGAATTGTTGATTCTCTAATTGGTGAGAAAGCTGTTGTAGTTCTAGATCCAACATTGCTTATTACTAGGAATGACTGGGATTCGTTGGTAGAAAAGAAGAAACCACTGGATGAGCCGTATGTATTCTGTTATCTCCTGGGTGATAATGTGGAATATGGTTCGATTATTAAGCAGTTTTGCCATGATCAATCGTATAAAATGGTCACTGTTAGGAACATAGAAACATATACCGGGAAAGTACGTGATGTAGGCGATATTATTCTTGAGGCTCCTTCTGTAGAAGACTTTGTCAATTACATAAGATTCGCTGATGTTGTTTGTACAGACTCATTTCATTGCACGGTATTTTCCATAATTTATCACAAACAATTTGTTACCTTCTATCGAACTAAACCTACAGACAAAAATTCACGGAACTCTAGAATAGATGATTTTCTTGGAGAAATTGGCCTACGAAACCATATTTATAATGATGGAAATACAGTAAGTGAAATTGTAAGGTCTAGGGTTAACTATCACGCTATTGACAGTAAAATAAGTAAGTTGAGAGAAATGTCCAATCAATTCTTAGCAAACGCTTTGAAATTGAAATGAGGGACCATGATGAAATTGATGAACATAGATTTGATCCCATACAAAAAATGCTGTGGATGTGAGTTATGCGCAACTATATGTCCACAAGAAATTATAGAAATGAAAGCTGATGATGCCGGATTTTTGTACCCACAGATCATAAACAAGGACAAATGCGCAAATTGTGGTAGGTGCTTAAGCTGCTGTCCTATAAAGAGCGAGAATATACCGGATAAAATAGAATCAAGGATAAGCGAGTTATACTTCTGGGTAAGAAACGAGAAAGAACTTTTGTCCTCTTCATCAGGCGGCTTAGCATCGCACTTATATCGTACGCTATTGGCTGATGGCGCTTATATTGTAGGTGTTGAGTATACAGCAGATTATACGGGTGCACAATATGCAATTTCGAAGGACTTTAGTAAAGTAGAGAAGTTTAAAGGTTCTAAGTATGTGCAGGCTCGAAAACATCGTATATACCAAGAGATTAAACAAGTGTTAAGTAGAGGAAATAAGGTTTTGTTTATTGGGTTACCTTGTGAAGTAGCAGCACTAAAAATGTATACAGATTCTGATAATTTATATACATGTGAGCTCATATGCCACGGGCCAACTTCTAGCGACGTGTTTTCCAGCTACATTGCCTACTTAGAGAAGCGATCAGGTTCTCGTGTTGTTTATTATACAAGTCGCTTTAAAAACCTTCATTGGAAGCCAGTCTGTTCTTTGACAGTGTATTCTGATGGAACCAAACAAGTTCAGGAGTTTGCTGCTACTGAATTAGGCAAGGCGTTTCAAATAGTAAAAAGATACTCATGCTATAATTGCGCGTACAAGAATGGTGTTACCTTATCCGACCTGACCATAGGTGATTTTCATGCAGCAAATCTGTCAAGGGGAGAGTACAACCGAAATGGCGTGTCAATCTGTCTAGTAAACACGGCAAAGGGAGAGTTCTTGATTGAGAAATTAGCTGATGATGAAGTTGTCATAGGTGTAGCCGATCATTTTGCTGCTATGGCGAATCGTGCTTTGGTAGAGTCGTTGCCAAAATTACCAGGGCGGGAACGATTTATTCGTATAATGAAACGTGATGGTATAGATGTAGCATGCCATGACATGTTTATCAGATTGGTTTTAAAGAGTCGTAGATATCCATATCGTGTAAAACTGATGCTTCGAAAGCTCCTTCGAAAAATCTGGTTTAGCAATAGTGTTGGTTTCTGAATCGATAGTGCTTCGGTAGATACTTTTTGATATTGTCGACAAGCGATTAAGAAACCCATTGCGATGGAGTAAACTGAGCAATAGTCATCCTTGCACAGTATTTTTTTATTTAAGCACATTCACGTTTAAGTCCATACCTAGACGTTCGGAACACTCACGAAGCGATCTGTTAGCTAGGGCTATGTTTTCTATGTAATAGAGGGTTGCGAGGAGGAATGTTGATGTCTACCGAAAGGGTGGATAGAAGACAGTTTGTTATCGGCTCGAGACCATATTCGGGAAAAATAGGCAATTGGACATCAATTAAGATCAATAATAAGATGTATTTGTCCTATGAGAGAAGCCTTCCTTTGATAGAAGATTATGATTCGAACGGGACAGCATTTTACATTATGGGTATAGCAGTTCAAACACATCCCGAGAAGAAAGAACCAAAAGATGAGGTAAAATATGGCCACGAGAGAATAGAGGAGATATACAGTAGTTGGGCAGGTAGATGGGTTTTTTTCACTTCGACAGAGTTACATATGGATTTTTCAGGGCTTCTTGGTTGTTACTATGCTTTTATTGATGGAGAATTGTGGGTATCCAGTAGTGTTCGTATTTTATCAGATTTAATCGGAAAGAATTATGAACAAGATCCTTTGTCTAACAGTAGGATGAACTGGTACCCCCCTCCAGTATCTGCTAATCCTTTGGTAAAAGCACTATTACCAAGTCAAATAATCAACTTACAGGAGGGCAAAATCAAGGCTCGACAGCTTTTTCCAAGTTCGAAGATGCAATATTCCGAATCCGAAGCATTGGATATACTTGAGCACAGTTTATTGATAGGGATGAAAGCCGTTGCGACCAAATACAATGTGTGGATTCCTTTGAGCGCGGGATATGATTCCAGACTATTACTAGCCGCTGCGGCAAGATCTGGGATACACACAAAGACTTATACTAACCGGAAAACAAACCGCTGGCCTTGGTTTTCTCGTAAGTTTCCCAGTACGAGTTTGGTATCGCATGCCGACATGTCGTTACCGCCGCTTATTGCGAGAGCATGTGGTTTCGAACATCAATGGATACCTGAGAAAGAAGTGGAGTGGGAGAAGCTATGGGAGTTCGATAGTCATACTGCCAAAGGAATTTTAGAGAATGATAGAGTGTATTATGCCCGTGGTCAATGGGATTGGCCTCAAGATAACGATGCAATTCTGCTAGGACAAGTAATGGAAATTGGTACTTGCTTTTTTCACTCTCTTTTCAAGACACCGGGGGTTCTTCCTCAAATTGACGAAGTTGTTGATTTTTATAATCTAAAGCATCATCGCCACCAGGAGAAAGGGATTTTAGAGTATATAGATTGGGTAAACGAGTACCTTAAGTTGTTTCCTGAGGATATTGATTGGCGGGACCGATTCTACTTAGAGCAAAGGTTACGAGGCTGGCTAAGTCCTTTACAGCAAGGTTTGGATTTGGTTCTAGGCGAGCGGATCCACCTTTATAATTCTCAGATGTTTATATGCGCATTACTATGCTTGCCAGAAAAGAAGAGGAGACGAAAGAACTTCGTAAAAGAGTTGATTGACAGAATGGCACCTGAACTAAATAACATACCCTATAATCCTCCTGATCCGTTCTGTTATGGCCTCAAGAAGAAAATTATAAAGGCCATGAAAATGTCGCCAAGGGAGTATTGGAGCATAATACATCGAAAGATGAAACGTTAAGGGATTGTAATTTAGCCAGCGAAATTACCGAAAATTGGAAGGGTTTTATATATTTGTTTTAATATTAACTTCGGGATAATTATCCCATCTAAAACAATGGCTCATTTGGGAGATCATATTTTACTGAGGGTTCCACGAAACATGCAGTAGTTGGAACCGTCATGTATCGTAGGATAAGCTCAAAGGTCGCTGCTCGTATGTGTTTTCCTTGAAGCCGTATCGATTGTAGTGGGATATGAATGAAGCTAATTTTAAGCCGGGAGTCTATGTATGGTTCGGGGACATAAAGGGTGGGTATTGGCGAGAGACACTATCGTTTGTTTTTGCAAATGGAGTTGATATAAAATGAGGATTTTAGTCACTGGTTCTGCTGGTTTTATAGGTTTTCATCTTGCTAGGAAGTTATTGGATCAGGGTTGGCAAGTAATAGGTATTGATAACTTAAGCAATTACTATGATCCGCAACTCAAGAAAGACCGTTTGGCACTGCTAGAATGCTACCGAGATTTTACCTTTCATATGGTTGACATAAAGGACAAGGTCGACGTTGACGAGATATTTGATCGGTACAAGCCTGAGTATATAGTCAATCTCGCAGCTCAAGCTGGTGTGCGTTATTCACTTCAAAACCCGTACGCTTATATAGATTCCAACATTGTTGGCTTCATGAATATCTTGGAAGCTTGCAGACATAATCCTATTTGTCATTTGATTTTTGCTTCTTCCAGCTCAGTGTATGGGGGAAACAAGCTTGCTCCTTTCTCTACTGACCATAACGTGGATCACCCCGTGTCCCTTTACGCAGCAACCAAGAAAAGCAATGAATTAATGGCACACACCTACAGCCACCTGTATGGGATACCAACGACTGGGTTGAGATTTTTCACTGTTTACGGTCCTTGGGGACGTCCTGACATGGCCTATTTCTCTTTCACAAAAAGCATAATCGAAGGCAAGCCTATCAGGGTGTTTAACCATGGAAAAATGGAGCGTGATTTCACATACATAGATGACATAGTACTTGGAATCGTCAAATTGATTAACCGCCCACCGATGCCAAATCCCAATTGGGACGAAAGAGTTGACAGCATAAGTACGAGTTTTGCTCCGTACAAGATCTACAACATCGGTAACAATGAACCAGTGTCGTTGATGAGGTTTATTGGTGTCTTGGAGGGTTTAATTGGGAAAAAGGCTGAAAAAATCTTTATGGATATGCAGCCTGGGGATGTACTGCGCACGTACGCTGATGTGACTGACTTGGAGCGAGACATTGGATTTCGTCCCAGTACCAGCATTGAGGAAGGGTTAGCTAGGTTTGTTGATTGGTTCCGATCTTACTACAACGTTTAACCTGAGCGAAAGGGTCTATAGCGATAAACTCGGGATGAACAGAATGTACATATGCCTTTTTGTGGAAGAGGGTGACGTATTTGATAAAGAAAGCCGTAATTCCCGCTGCGGGGTTAGGTACCCGCATGCTGCCATTAACCAAATCCCAGTCGAAAGAAATGCTGCCCATTGGCAGCAAACCGTGCATTCAGTACATAGTAGAAGAGCTAGCAGGCTGCGGCGTGGAAGAGATACTTATAATCACCGGCCAGAAAAAACGGGCGATTGAGGATCATTTCGATAAAGATAACGAGCTGAACAGACTGCTTCACCGCAGTGAACAGCCAGATCTACTCCGAGCGTTAGCCTATGAAGATATGAATGTTCAGTTTTTCTATACCCGCCAGAGCAGTCCAACTGGCCTTGGCGATGCAATCCGCTTAGCAGAGAGTTTTGTCAATAATGAGCCTTTTATCGTTGCCCTAGGCGATTCTCTGATCTTTTCCCAAAATAACCCGCCACTGTTAGAGCGGATGATAAACCTATACACGCAGAATCCTGGAGCAATGGTGATCGGTACGCGAGAAGTCTCCCGAGACGATGTTTCTAAATACGGGATTATTAAGCCAGCAGGAGAGGTTACGGGTAATGCAATTGAGATTGCCGATGTGGTAGAAAAACCATCACCGCAAACAGCGCCTTCTACTATCGCTTTTGCCGCTCGATATATTCTACCTCCCACTATATTTAGTGCATTGGAGCGGACAAGCCCCAGCAAGAGTGGAGAAATCCAGTTAACCGATGGAATTCGTCTCCTGCTGAAAGAGGGAACTAAGGGCTATGGTGTGCCCTTAGCATACGGAGAGAAACGCTATGATATCGGTAATATGGGAACCTACTTCCAGGCTTTCCTGGACTTTGCCCTTCGGGATGAGAAGTATGGGTATATGCTCAAGCAGTATATCATCCGCACATTGAATTTATAGAGGTGAGAGAATTGCGGAGTATCAGAGCAACCGCTCCAGGGCGGGCCGGCATTATCGGCAATCCAACTGATGGTTATGGAGGTTCTTTAGTAGTATCCTGCTCGATTGCTGAGCGGGCGACAGCCACAATTGTCCCTGCAGATCAGCTGATTTTAGCAAATAAAACAGGAGAAAAGGTGCTGAAATGGGAGAATGATTTTGCCAATCAGGGGGACTACTTTGATATTGTCAGGAGTGTGCTGCGGTATTTTAAACTTTATGATCTAAAAGCCAAGATTGCAATAGATACCACCATTCCAGAGCAGGCTGGACTAGCTGGCTCCACTGCTGTGATCGCCGCAGTCTTGGCAGCTGTCAGTACGTACATCGGTAAGAGTTTCAACCGTTACTTTCTTGCAGAACTGAACCGGACAATTGAACTTAACTACATGAAGTGCCAGTGCGGCTACCAGGATGCTTATATGACAACCTTTGGCGGTTTAAACTATCTAGATTTTCGTGGTAAGGAGTACTATAAAGATTTACACAATGAGCAGTACGCAACAGTAGAAAATCTTGCTGAATATGTAACGGACCTCCCCCTTGTTGTAGCTCACACAGGCATTAAACACCATTCCGGCCAGTTCCATAAACCTCTGCGTGAACGGTGGTTAGAAGGTGATCCTGCTGTTGTAAAGGCTTATGAAGATATCACGGCAATTGCTCGGGAAGGAAAAAAGGCGATTATCAATGGAGATTGGAAGCAGTTGGGATACCTAATGAATGAAAACCATCGGATCCAGGACAGCATCGCTGACTCTGGCGAGCAGAACAACTACATGATCAGAATAGCCCGAGAAAACGGAGCGCTGGGTGCCAAGCTGGCAGGGGCAGGGGGCGGCGGAACAATCATCGCACTGACGTTAGAGCCAGAGCGAACCAAAGCAGCACTTCTCAGGGCGGGAGCAGATTGCTTTGTAGAACTTGCTCCCTATGCTCCGGGTGTTACTGTTGAGTACCTAGACGAATTAGGTGATCTTGAAGTAGCTGTGGGAACAGACGAATAGGGCGGTTGCCTAATCATTCAATTCGAACATGAGGTATCAAGATGAAAAAAGCAGCGTTCTTAGTAATGTTAATTACAATCATTTCTAAACTTGTTGGGTTTGCACGGGAGATTGCCCTCGCATATGTCTATGGAGCATCAGCAATGAGTGATGCTTATTTAATTTCACAGACAATTCCTTTAGTAATATTCTCTTTCATAAGCGCAGGAATAACCACCGGTTTCATTCCCATCTACAGCAAGATTCAACAGAATGATGGCAAGCTCAATGCTGACAGATTCACAAGCAATTTGAGCAATACTCTGCTTCTGTTGGCTACCATCATTGTTGTATTTGTTCTGATATTTACCCTACCGGTAGTCAAGCTGTTTGCCTCAGGCTTTAGCGGTGAGACTTTGGAACTTGCAGTAAGGTTTACCAGAATAACTATTTTTGGTGTGTATTTCACCGCTCTCTTAAATATCTTATCAGGATATTTGAGGGTGCATGAACACTATTTGGCGCCTGCCCTAGTTGGTTTTCCGATGAATTTTATCATCATCGCTTCGCTGTTTATCAGTACGAAAACTAATGTATATATAATTGCCCTGGGCAGCCTATTGGCGATAGCTTCACAGGTTGTTGTATTAATCCCATTCCTGCGACAATCACAATACCGGTATCAGATGGTTGTGGACTTAAAGGATAAATATCTTAGGGAGATGTTCCTCATCGCTCTGCCAGTCATAATCGGAACTTCGGTAAACGAGATCAATGTGCTGGTGGACCGCACTATGGCGTCAACGATAGCCGTAGGAGGGATATCGGCCTTAAATTATGCAAGGCGGTTAAACGGATTCGTCCAAGGGCTTGTGGTGACTTCGCTGACCAGCGTAATGTTTCCCATGATCTCCAAGATGGCAGCCGCAGCGAACACCAAAGGCCTCAAGCGAACGGTAAATGAAGCAATTGCCTCCATGAGTTTACTGATCGTGCCAGCAACAGTTGGGGCAATGATCTTTGCTGAGGAAATAGTGACGCTGTTGTTCGGCCGAGGGGCGTTCACAGCCGAAGCCATTACCATGACCGGTAACGCGCTGTTTTATTATTCTTTCGGCATGATTGCTTTTGGTTTGAGGAACGTTCTCGCCAGGACTTTCTATGCTCTGCAGGATAGTAGAACGCCCATGATCAATGCTACAGTTGGAGTCGTCTTAAATATTGCCCTGAACATCATCCTTTCACGGTATCTGGGCATCGGGGGACTGGCTTTAGCAACGAGCATTTCAGCAATAGTGGTGGTTGTGCTGTTGTTCATTACTCTGCGAAGGAAGATAGGTGGGCTAGGACTTACGGAGCTTATCAAGTCTTTTATTAAGATAGGCTTTGCATCAGTGATCATGGGTGTGATTGCCTGGGGTGAATTCAACTTCTTGAGGCAAAGTTTGGGACAAAATCTAGCACTGATCATCGCCATTTGCATCGGAGTTGTTGTTTACGGCATCCTGGTATATTTCATGCGAATTCCGGAAGTGGACCAGACCATAGCAGCAGTAAAAAGGAAATTAAGAGCCAGGTATGACGCGAGGAGCCGAAGTGAGTAGTGTGCTAATGCCCTGCTTAGAAATGGTGTCCTTATCCTAAGTTCGGTGCATCAGCGTTCTACTGGTCAGACGATGACGATTGCAGCGGAGTAGCCAGTAATAGCAGCTCTTATCGTGCACGTGGGAGATGAAGGTTTCCGTCTGAAGTTGGTTGTGCATATCTGACATATCTGTATATTGACGGAAAAGCAGAAGGAACAATTTGCCGAGCTGAAGAAACGCGGCCATGCAATTGTTGCCGTAAAGTTTCGTTGTAAGGATTGGCTCTTAGCTTTTTGAAATCCTGTATTATTTTGTAGCGTAACCTATTGGGAATCACCAAGTTGCCTGTCTTATCTATTATGGTTCCTGTAATCTCTTTCGGATAGGATTTAGTATACATCTTAGCTTTGTCGCTGGATATTACGTAGTTGTATTTGCTGATTATGTTGTGGATTCCATTGATTAGTCTATTGGAGATCCTATTGTCTGATGAAAAAGTGATGTCATCCATGTAGACTGTCATTGTCATGCTATGATGCACGGATAGAGTGTATAACTCATCAAACATGTCGAGATTAACCAGGAATGACAGAATGGGACTTGCTGGCGAGCCTGAAATAAGGTGGTTCGTTGTTCGGATTCCTTTCTTGGCCAGGAATTCCTCAACTTCTGGTAGATTGGCATTATTACATCTTCGAAGATCGATAGTAGTAAAGGACGTAAGAGCATCTGCTATGTCGGGTGAAGTACGGAGGTTGTCACGGAAAAAGTAATATACTTTTTCCCTACTTATACTGGGAAAAAAGGCGCGAATATCCATCTTATATACGTGTTTTGAGTCATGCCCACTTTGACGGACACTAGGTCGTGATCGTATAATTAGTTCACGAGGGGGTGTCAATTATGGTTAACGGTTCTGTCCGGTATGATGATGAGTTTAAGACCCACGCAGTGAAGATGGT
>Ga0209537_1004089_pt1 | contig 12749 bp, 8 predicted proteins | sample BioPla4DNA1_FD_187698 | JGI IMG/M metagenome (GOLD analysis project Ga0209537, IMG submission 187698) | Biogas fermentation microbial communities from Germany - Plant 4 DNA1 (SPAdes) (version 2) | ecosystem: Engineered > Bioreactor > Anaerobic > Digestate | place: Bielefeld, North...
TCAAAGCTATAAAAGGGTAAAATTATATTATATTTATTAAACATACTGAGAGGAGTTTGCAAATTGACTGTAAATGAGAAGTTAAAGCTTTTAAGGGAAAAGATGAAGGAATATGGAATTCATGCTTATATTATACCCAGTACAGATCCTCATCTAAATGAGTATGTTCCCGATCATTATAAGTCCAGGGCATGGATATCGGGCTTTACCGGATCTGCAGGGACAGTAGTTGTCACCCTTGACAAAGCCATTCTCTGGACAGATGGACGCTATTATATTCAGGCGGCTAGACAGATTAAGGACAGCGAATTTGAACTATATAAGATGGAAAAGGGTATTCCTAATTATATGGAATTTATAGAGCAAAACTTGTCAAAAGGCCAGGGTGTTGGTTTTGATGGCAAAGCAATGTCCTGTGCAGACGCATTAAAGATGAAGGACCGCTTTGATAAAAAGGGAATTTTTATAAAGAGTGATATAGATTTAATAAGCCAGATATGGAAAGAGGACAGACCTTGTCTACCAAGGGAAAAGCTATTTATTCACGACCTGGCTTTTGCTGGCCTTTCCCTTAAAGAAAAGCTGGATCAGGTGCTTGGGCAAATGGAGAAAAATAAGGTAGATTATTATATTGTTTCGGCTTTAGATTCCATAGCTTGGCTTTTGAACCTGAGAGGAAACGATGTATCCTATATCCCTGTTTTCATTTCTTACCTTCTGATATCTAGGACTTCTGTGACCTTGTTTATTGATCAGGAGAAACTCACTCATGAGGTTAAGGCCTATTTAGAGGAAAATAAAATTTTGGTTAAGGACTATGAGGATATTTTTAAGGAACTTGCAGCTATTGCCCCTGATAAAAGCATACTAATGGATAATAGTAAGAATAGTTATGCTATCTACTCAGCTGTAAAAAAGAGCAAGATAGTGAACAAGGAGGATATAATAGCCAGGCTAAAGGCTGTTAAAAATTCTGTTGAGATAGAGAATATCAAAAAAACCTATATCAAAGACGGAGTGGCTATGGTAAATTTCCTGCACTGGTTGGATACCAATATAGGGGTAGATGAGATTACGGAACTTGATGTAGATGATAAGTTATTAGAATTTAGAAAAGAACAAGAGTACTGTCTTGGAGCATCCTTTGATACCATAGCAGGATACAATGCCAATGGTGCAATAGTACATTATAAGGCCACACCGGAAAATTACGCAGTACTAAAGCCTGAAGGATTTTTGCTATTGGACTGCGGAGGTCAATACTTAAGTGGTACTACTGACATAACCAGAACCATTGTATTGGGAGATATTACTGATGAGCAAAAAAGGGACTTTACCCTGGTGTTAAAATCCAATATAGCCATGGCTACAGCAGTTTTTTTAGAGGGCACTACAGGTAAAAGCTTGGATGCCTTAGCAAGGCAACCGCTGTGGAAATTTCATATAAACTATAAGCACGGTACTGGCCACGGAATAGGCTTTTGCCTCAGTGTTCATGAAGGCCCTCAAGGTTTTAGTACAGATATCCCTCTAGAACCTGGTATGCTGGTAACCATCGAACCGGGGATTTATAAGGAGAATAGATATGGAATTAGAACTGAAAACACTGTAGTGGTGGTAAAAGATAAATTCGACCAGGAAGCAGGACAGTTTTACCGCTTTGAGATGTTAACTTATTGCCCTATAGATATAAGGGCGATTGATGTGTCCCTGTTAGAACAGCATGAGATTGACTGGGTAAATAATTATCACAGGGATACTTACAATAAATTAAGTCCATACCTAGGAGAGGAACAAAAGAACTGGCTCAGGAAAATGACAGCTGAAATAGGAGAATAAAGAGGGAAGAAAGTCTAAACTAAAAGCAAAATAGTATTAAGTAGTGTGGATTATAAGGGGTAATTTAGGATAATAAAAAAGAATCACCTGCATATGAAACATATATGTATGGTGGTTCTTTTTGTAATAATCACTTACTATTTATATGGATATTGTAGTGGGCATTTCTAAATTGGGAAGGGGTCATATTCATATACATCTTAAAAACCTTCATAAAGTATTTATCGTCTGAGAAACCTAGGTCATATGCTACTTCTTTAATTGTTTTATCAGTCTTTAGTAAGAGTTCTTTTGCTTTTGATACCTTGGTCTTATTTATGAACTTAATTAGGGAATATCCAGTTTTAGCCTTAAAAAGGTTAGATAGATAATTAGGATTGTAGTTGAAAGCACTAGATACTTCTGATACAGATAAGGGTTTATCTACGTTTGCCTTTATCCACTCTATTATTTCTGTAAATTGATAGGAAGCGTTAGTGTCAATATTTGATGTAAAATAATTCATGGACTGGTGGGTTAGTTCAATTAAAATAGATGTTAGAAAATAGTTAGATATAGCTTTTGTATAGTAACTACCGTAACTATAGTCGATGAGCTGATGGAAAAGTATATTGACCTTTTCAGGATATGGTAGCTTTATCTTTTTGGGTATTAAAATGATATTATTATCAGCAAATACATTATTCTTCATCATCTGATACATCTGGATAGCCTGGTCATATTCTATATATTCAGCCTTATTATTAAAATAAAAATGGCACCAATAGTAGGACAAATCGTAGGAGGTTTTGAAGGAAGATTGTTTTTTATTTGGATCCATTATCAAAGCAGTGTTTTTATCTAGGCAATACTGATCTTGATCTTCCTGAATATATAGTGTGTTTTTTAACCCTAAAAATAATAAATAGGTATCAATGGTTCTGCTGGGATGGACAAATGAGTAAGGAGCTACGAGTTTACCACTGGTTACATAACTTACTGTGTCATTCAAGGCAACCTTAATAAATTTCATGGCCTGTGAAAACACCACCTTTACAAAAACCTATATTTGGAATATATAAGTGTCATGGTTCAGCTTATATTTTTAAATATATATATATTATACCTATTTTATTAAAAATGTGTCAAAAAGACATTATATTATCTTATAAGAATCAGGTGTTGCTTATAAAATCAATAATTGCGTTTATTACAATGATAATGAGAGTAAAAGCTTGTCATATATTGAGGATAATTTGCAAATAAATTTATTATCTTAAATAAGAAAAAAGTCAAAAATATGGTGGTTCTATTTTATAAAATAAAACCTGTGAAAAGTTCACCTAATATAACGAAATGACTACTGTAATGAAATACGCTATACTATATCATTAATATATAGAGAGAATGACATAATAATCACAATCTACGAGGTAAAAAATTATGTCTTCTACAATGTGTAATAGTTCTTAGATAAGCTGGTGAAAAATTAGAAGTAATTAAAATTATGCTGAGTTCTTTAAATTATATAATCATAAAATCGTTGTGTATATAAATGTTTTGAAAAAGCTATCTTTCAAAGGTTTTAGATTCCATCTTCCTCTTTAAATTAACTCAGTCTAAGTTGTAAGTTCAAAATTATAGCATGTATTATAGGAGGATTAATATGAAAAAAGACAAAATTTTGGTAAGGGGTAGTAAAATCACGTATACTGATTGGACGGAATTTTTATTCTCGCTTGTAGTAGTTTTACTTAGTATATTTGCATTTATTATAGTGGCATATCCTATATATTTTATATTAATTGCTTCTATTAGTAACGCTAATTTGGTTAATCAAGGGCAAGTAATATTATTACCTAGAGGTATAAATTTCTATGGTTATAGACAAATCTTTAATGATAATAGGATATGGGTAGGATATGCTAATACCATTTTTTACACAGTTATTGGAACCTTTCTAAATTTAGCTGTAACACTACCAGCAGCTTATACGCTTTCGAGAAAAGATTTTCGATGCAGAAGGTTTATCATGGCTATTTTTGTTTTTACCCTATTCTTCAATGGAGGAATGATTCCAACCTATTTACTAATAAAGAATCTAAGTTTGATCGATACACGCTGGGTAATGGTTATAGTTGGAGCAGTCAATGTGTTCAACTTAATTATAACAAGAACATTTTTCGAAACATCAATTCCTAACGAATTATATGAGGCTGCTATACTTGATGGGTGTGATCATTTTCGTTATTTTGCTAAGGTGGTGCTTCCTTTATCAAAAGCTGTTATATCTGTCATTTTCCTTTATTATATGGTTGGGCATTGGAATGATTTTTTCAAAGGATTGCTTTATCTAAATGATAACAACTTACAGCCATTACAGATTGTACTTAGGAATATATTACTTGCTAATGAGGCATTTAAAGGTGGAATTGCTTCAGGTGCTGGAGAAGGACTTGGCAGTTATGCACAGCAGTATGCTGATCAAATTAAGTTTGCAGTAATTATAGTATCTACGCTACCCGTAATCTGTATTTACCCATTTATCCAGAAGTATTTTGAAAAAGGCGTTTTGATAGGTGCAATTAAAGGATGAGTGTAATATGCAGTCCGCTAGATTATCTTATATTATTAATATCTGTGTTTATGTATATCATTCAATTCAATGGATTTTGCAAGCAAGGCAAGAATAGGATTGCCAGAAACAGTCCACCTTTGGTGGTAAGCACTTGTATGATATCCTGAAGTCATATAGGAAAGGGGATAAAAAATATGCAGGGAGCACTCAAAGATACTGGTTATCTGAGTAAATATGTCGATAAAGATAATTGTAAACTAAGAAAGAATGGACATGACCAGTTTCAGATGAGTATACACAAGACTAACCTTTCCCGTGATACTTCAATAGCATTGTACTATCATTGGCACGAAGAATTAGAGATTCTTTTTATGACTAAAGGAATAATAAGAGTCTCCGTTGCCCATGAACAGTATATATTATCTAGTGGAGACATTTTAATAATCCCGCCAACCTTACCTCATAAGGCATATCAGCAAGGAACAGAAGATATAGAATTTTTTACTATATTGGTACATATGAATTTCCTTTCAAGTTGTGATTATGATTTAATTCAGGATAAATATATTCTGCCTGTTTTTATGGGACAGAAAAATACAATAAGAAAAATAGATCTAAACAATGTACATTACGCCGAGATACGCAAGAATATAGAATATATTCTTAAATGGTATCGTATTAAACATAAAGGATATGAATTATTGATAAAAAGTAATATGTATTACATTTTGTACTACTTGATTGAAGGCTGGAATAAAGAGGAAAACGATAGCGTGGTAAATTACAACCTTAAGTGGATAAGAGATATTTTGTACTATATTAACAACAATTATAATCGCAAAATATCATTAACGGAAATGGCAAATTATGTAGGTATGAGTAAAGGCTATTTTTGCCGCTCAATGAAAAAGGCATTTAATGAATCTGCAATGGATTTTTTAAATCGTTATCGTGTGATAAAGTCGGTGGAGCTGATAAGAAATACTGATAAGAAATTAGGGGATATTGCTTTTGAAGTGGGATTTAGCAATGTGAACAGCTTTACAGATTCATTTAAAAACATAATGGGATGTACGCCTTCTCAGTTTCGTCAGAAATTAATAAGGAAAGTCCTATAATAAAAACACTGGAAAATTATATAGGCAATTGAGGATAGATAAATGGTATTAATTGTGTAAGGAGGAGTAAGGATGGTAACAAACAAAAATGAAAAAAAAGGATTTTTGCTTGTATACACTAGAAAACCTGTAGAAGGTAGTTACAGCTTAGGTCTAGGGAATAGTATACATATGGCATACAGTGATGACGGAGTGAACTACAAACCCTTAAATCAAAACTATGGAATAGTATTCCCATCAGCAACTTTAAGTTCCCGAAATACAATTAATGAAAAGGGATTAAAAAATCCGTATATATTTTATTGCGAAGATAATACATTTGGGATTTTAGCTGTTAGAGTTGATAAAGAAGGGAAAGAGGATGAAGAAAGCAAAGGGCAAGTTCTTCTTTGGACATCAGATGATTTAGTTCATTTTAAAGAGCATGGGCTTATAGACTTAAAAAAAGAAGTTTATGTTCAATCTGTTAAATGCCAATATAATTGGGATGAAGGAATTTATGAAATTTTATGGAGAGATTTAAATGGAAATTATTACAAAAACATCTTAAAAAGTTTAGAAAAATTAGACACGATTTCTTTGCCAGAAGAATGCGCTCCGTTTGATCAGTGCCAAGTTCAAACAAACTTAAAGGGGATTGTTCCAGGCAATATTATAAAGGTAGAAAAACAGTTTGCTGAAAATCTAATCCTACATTGGTTACCTCTTGAAAATATATCTGTTGAGGTTCCAAATAGTATAAAAGCAACTTCGGAAGATGATATAAATTCCGTAATGGCAATTGCTGTTTATTCTGATGGCTCAAAGGTAGAGAAAAAAGTTGATTGGGATACATCAAATATAGATTTTTCCAAAGCTGGTTCTTATGTGGTGCAAGGAAAAGTATTAAGTAATCATTATGAATTTCCCCTTGCCATAGGTTATGCTGATCCCCAAGTCTTTAAATGGAATGGAAAATATTATTTTATAGCAACTAATGATAATACTAATGCTGTAGGACTTTTTGTCAGAGAAGCTGATACTGTATCAGGTTTGTTTGAAAAAGAGGTTCAAGAACATATTATTTTAGACTATGACGAAAAAAGACAGTTAATAAAGACATTTTGGGCACCAGAATTTCATGTGATAGGTGGAGATGTGTATATTTTGTTTGCGGTGGGTGGAGAAACAGGAGGCCCCCAGTGTCATATGATGAAATTGAAAAAAGGAGGCAATATCTTAAAACCAGAGGATTGGGAGGATCCTGTTCGAGTAAAAAAGATGGATGGATCATATCTTACGGAAGAAGGCATAACGCTTGATATGACATATTTTGAAGTTAATGGAATATCATATTTAGTTTGGTCATATCGTAAAGGATTTGGTACACCAGATGATACAGGATCAATGTTATATATTGCTACAATTGATCCTCAAAATCCATACATTCTTACTAGCGAACCGGTGTTATTATCAAGACCATTATTTGGATGGGAAAATACAGAAGGAACTATAAACAATGAAGGACCTTATGCTCTTTTAACAAAAGAAAAAGTTTATCTTGCTTATTCTGGAGGAGCGGCAGGGGGGTATTCATATGTTGTAGGATGGTTAACTATAGACAAGGATGGTAATTTATTAAATCCAGATGAATGGGAAAAGTCTTGTACTCCTGCATTATCTCATTATTCTATTGAAGGTGAGTATGGTCCTGGACACAACACTTTCTTCACAGATGAAGACGGGAACGTGATGATAGCTTATCATGCCCAAGAAACTTTAGGAAATACCCCTAGATGTACCGGAATACGAAGAGTACATTTTAATAAAGATGGTATACCTATTTTAAATATGTCTAATGAAAGAGATTTTAAAGAGGAATTTTCCAATGTCGTTATGAATGTAATCGTAGAATGATATATCTACAGCAAATTTATCTGACGGCCGTCTTAAATAATAAGTTAGTCAATTTTTCGTGAAAACTAGTAAATAACCAGTATTGTGGAGTAAAAAATAGCATTTTACAATAATGGTGAGCTCACTATATTATAGACATTTTGTCCGAGTAATTAGTAACATTTTCAATAAAATCAGTATAGAAAACTCAATAACGACATCTTAAGTGAAAAGATATTAATGCTAAAGAAGGGAAGGGGGATAATCTAAATGTTTACATAAGACGAGATGACTAAGCACTTAGTAGTTTATGGTATAGTGATAAAAAAGATTATTACAAAAAGAGGTGGATAATTCATGAACAGAGTAAAACTTATATCTATTGTTTTAGCTATAATTTTAGTAATAGGAATCCTAGCTGGTTGTGGTTCCAATAACTCAAATACCAGTACAGATAATTCTAATGATAGTAGTACTACCACTAATGATTCAGCTTCTTCTAATAATGGTGGTAAGGTAAAATTGACAGCGTTGATTAATAAAAGCTCATTGACAAAAGATGTAAATGAGATGCAATGGCTTGCTGATTTAGAAGAAAAGTGCAATGTAGAGGTAGAATGGCAGGAGATTTCAGCTGATTGGGACCAGAAAAAAGGGCCAATGTTCGCAAGTGGAAATATACCAGATCTTCTATTTAATGCAACGTCTGATGAGGATTATGTTATATATGATGGGTTATTTGAAAATCTAAAACCACTAATCGAAGAGCATGCACCTAATATTCAGAGAATGTTTAAGGAGCATCCTGAAACTGAGTATCTTGCAACACAGCTATCTGGAGAGGTTTATGCTATACCAAGTTATAAAGGTGGACTTTGGCCTGATGCTTCAAATGTTGCATTTATTAATCAGGTTTGGTTAGATAATGTTGGAAAAGAGATTCCTACTACATGGGATGAACTAAAAGATGTCTTGATTGCATTCCGTGACCAAGATGCTAACGGAAATGGAGATAAAAATGATGAAGTACCACTAGATTTTAACGCTGAAATGTGGGATTTTTCTATAAAACAATTACTGGGCAGTTTGGGCTTACAGCTAAGCGATGATCAAGATGGATATTTTGTAGAAGATGCAACAGTTAAAAATTATTTTGTGGACGAGCGTTTTAAAACAGTTTTGATATTTTTGCAAGAGCTTTATAACGATGGATTGATCAATAAAGAGGTTGTCACGCAGGGGTATTCCAAATGTCAGGCTTTGGCTCGTGGAGATGGAGAAATTGCTAAGGTTGGTGTAACTTATGGTTGGGAAGCTGGAGATAAGTTTGGTAATATTTTAAAGGACCAATATGCTATGCTTCCTCAATTAAAAGTAAGTGCAGATGCCACATATGATTTAAGATGGCGAAAAGATTATTATTCTCTAAATTATCTTCCTAATCGTGTAGCAATGAGTGCGCAGTGTAAAAACAAAGAAGCAGCTATGAAGTTTATTGATGGATTCTATGATCCCATTGTTGGAATGCAGGTTTTATTCGGCGGAATGAACGATGTGGATAAGGGAATCAAGGATAATGGCGACGGTACGTATATAGTTTTACCACCAGCAGACCCATCACTTGATCCAGGCTCATGGAAATGGGCAAATACATTTGCAGATAATGGACCTTATTATATTTCGGATGACATCAAGGAAAAACTAACCCTTGGTACTGATATGCAGGCTGTTTTAGAAGAAAGAGTTGTCTATCAAGAATTATTGGATAAAGCTGATCCAAAGAAAGATATTTATCCACAAGGGTTCATGAAATATACTAAAGATGAGCTTGATATTATGGCTAGAAATCAGGCCAATATCAATAACATAACACATCAGCAATGGGCTGTGTGGATGACAGGTACCAACGATATTGAAAGTGAATGGGATTCTTATGTGGAAAGTGTATATAATGCCGGACTTGCTGAAAATCTTGAAATACGTCAAAGAGCCTTTGATGAATACTTGAAATCACAAGACTGATTTATATGATCACAGACTGAAAAGTAAGAGCAAATGAATCCTTTGTTTTATCGTGAGTTGATAAACAGAGGATTCATATTGCCTTACTAATTGTTACTAATAGTTTGAAACCATTTCATAAATAGGAAGGTTATTTAATATGACACATAAAAGAGAGTTAATGATTAATAAAAGTAGGATAAAATGGCATTCAAAGCTTTTAAGGAATTGGCAGTTGTGGGTAATGGTTTTACCTGCATTAGCGTATATAATAATTTTTAATTATATTCCTATATATGGAATTCAGCTGGCTTTTCGAGATTTTAAGTATAATGCAGGCTCTTTTGGAGGGGATTGGGCTGGTTTAAAATACTTTAATCAATATTTTAGCAGTCCCATGTTCTGGCCCACTTTACGTAACACTTTTATGATAGCATTTTCTTCAATTGTATTTGGTTTTCCCATGCCTATTATTTTGGCACTAGTCATTAACCAAATACGAAACCAAAAGCGAAAAAAGATATTACAAACAACTGTTTATTTACCATATTTTATTTCAACAGTTGTTCTAATAGCAATAATAAATATTTTTTTATCTCCCACAAGCGGCATAATAAGTAAAATATTAAGAGCCTTGAACCTAATAGGCGAGAACGCTAATCTAATGGGAGATCCTCAATATTTTATTCCTGTTTATGTAATTTCGGGTATTTGGCAAACATGTGGCTGGAACAGTATTATTTATGTAGCTGCGCTTTCTTCGGTGGATTCCCAATTATATGATGCTGCTAAAATTGATGGGGCAAACCGTTGGCAAGTTGTATGGCATATAGAAATTCCTGCCATCGTGCCAACAATTATAATATTGTTGATTATGAATATGGGGAATATACTAAGCGTAGGTTTCGAAAAAACTTATTTGATGCAGAATAGTTTAAATAAAAGTGTTTCTGAAGTAATATCAACTTATGTATTCAACATCGGTATAATGTCTAGTCAGTTTAGTTTTGGTGCAGCAGTGGGTTTGTTTAATACAGTAATCAACTTTACGTTTCTAGTATTAGCTAATACGATTGCGAAGAGGACTTCTGACATTAGTGTTTTTTAGCAATCTTTATACAACAAATTATAGGGAAGTCTGAAATTATAAGGGCATAAAGAGATTAGGGTAAATGGTTAGAGTACCCTTTATAATTAGTGCTATTATGGTAAATTTAGTTATATACTAGATAAAAGGGTTTCATTGTTTAAAAAACGGTGAAGCCCTTGATAAATTGTCTAGGCAATCTGTTGCAAATAATATTCAGTATTGACTATTATAATGATAAAGGAGAAGGATACATGCTAAATAACTTTAGTTTGTCACAGATAAAATTGCTGGAAGGTATTTTGTTAGAGAGACAAAAGACTAACCATTCTTATTTAATGAAATTACAGAATGACAATTTGCTCCAAGCATATTATTATGAAGCAGGTCTTTTAAATCCTAGAGACTATAATTATAAAGGGAAATTACATGGTGGATGGGAGGCTATTCATTCACCTATTAGAGGACATTTCTTAGGGCATTTTTTAAGTGCTGCATCTATGTTATACCAATCAACAAAGGATCCTGAGATAAAAGTAAAGGTAGATAAAATAGTACAAGGTTTGGGAAAATGTCAAATGGAAAATGGCGGAGAATGGGTATCACCTTTTCCGGAGAAGTACTTATACTGGTTGAAGGAAGGAAAACGTGTAGGTGTGCCTCATTACGTTGTACATAAGCTTATCCAGGGGTTATATGACGCCTATAGATATGCGGAAAACAAGCTAGCCCTTAACATTCTCGATAAATATACCAATTGGTTTGTCCGTTATTGTGAACAAATAGATGATAAACTTATGGACCAGATTCTCGATGAGGAAACCGGGGGAATGTTGGAGACATGGTCATATCTCTACATGGAGACAGGAGAAGAGAAGTATAAGAGATTAATTTATAAATATACTCGAAGGCAGCTGTTTGATAAACTCCTTGATGGACAGGATGTTCTAACAAATATGCATATGAACACAACAGTTCCAGAAGCTATAGGAATGGCGATTGCATATAAGGCTACAGGAGATGAATATTTTAGGAATGCTGTTATGGCATACTGGGAAATCGCAGTAGATCGTAGAAATAGTTTTTGTACAGGAGGACAGTCAAGTGGAGAGATTTGGACACCACCTGGTGTTATTGCGTCAAGACTTGGCAGTAAAACTCAGGAGCACTGTTGTGTATATAATATGTGTAAGTTAGCTAATATTCTGTTTACATGGACTGGTGATATAAAATATGCTAATTACATTGAATTAAATATTTATAATGGTATGCTTGCGCAGCAAAATCCTAGGACTGGAACTCCTGCATATTTTCTTCCATTAGGTCCTGGTTCCAAAAAAGAGTGGGGTTCTGAAACAGAGGATTTTTGGTGTTGTCATGGAACTGTTGTAGAAGCGCATTCAAGCATACAAAAATATATATATTATAGAATTGATGATAGTATTTATATTTCTCAGTATTTTTCTTCTGAACTGGAAGAAAACGATTTTACTATAAAACAGATAATAGATAAACAAACGGGAAACATTGGATCGGTTACTGTTTACGATAGCGGACTAGTTAACCGGCCTTATAGTAAAAAAGTTATATTAAATATAAAATGCAAGGTGCCTAAAAAACTAGAAATAAAATTAAGAGTCCCTGATTGGATAAGTGATAAACCTATAGTTACAGTAAATGGTCAAAGAGTAGAAACAAATGAAAGCCCATCATCATGGATAAGTCTGAATAGAGAATGGGATAATGATGAAATTGTTTTAGAATTACCATATACCATAAAAGGAGTTAACCTCCCTGATGAACCTAATTTATATGCTTTTATGCTTGGCCCAATAGTTCTGGCTGGAATTATTGATAAAGAACGAGAATTGGAATTTGACGGGCAAGATTTTATAGAATTATTTAGACCATACGATGAACGACATTGGTCAGAATGGAGAGATGAGTTTATAACGAGAGGACAAAAAGAAAACATAAAATTTATGCCATTATACAAAGTCTTTGATGAAACATATACCGTATATTTTCCTATAAAGAGGATTTAGAGCATGTATCATTATAGGATGATTAATTGAGATTCTGGCAAGACTATATAGTCTTGCCGATTAAGTCTATATAATGGTGTAAAAAGAAAAATAAGTTGAGTCAAAGCTCATGCCTCGGTTAAAATATAGTTGCAAGCAAATACCAAACCGAGGAGGATGAACCATGGCTCAGTTTAATATTACTATAACCGAGGAACTTTTGCACGGATTATTTTTATCAAATGGCA
>Ga0209537_1004090_pt1 | contig 12748 bp, 10 predicted proteins | sample BioPla4DNA1_FD_187698 | JGI IMG/M metagenome (GOLD analysis project Ga0209537, IMG submission 187698) | Biogas fermentation microbial communities from Germany - Plant 4 DNA1 (SPAdes) (version 2) | ecosystem: Engineered > Bioreactor > Anaerobic > Digestate | place: Bielefeld, North...
TAAGCAAATAAGGCCATTTACACCAAGACATAACGGAAAGGTTGAAAGAAGTCACCGTAAGGATAATGAACGTTTTTATGCTACGCATTCTTTTTTCTCCTTCGATGATTTTAGTAAACAACTAAAAACATATAACAGTAGGGACTATAACAACTTTCCTATGAGGCCTTTAAAGTGGAAATCACCTAATTCTGTTCTTAAGGATTTTATCAAGTATGGTGTAACATATGTTTGACAAACCAACAATTTTTTCTTTAATTATTTAGGAATAATTTAATTATTTTCTTTGTATACATAGTTTAGTAGGTATTATAGGAGGTATAGTATGGCTACGGTAGAGCTAATAAAAGAGAATATAGAATATGAGCAGCTACTAGGAGAAAATTTTTCTGATACTGTAATTAAGGGAGAATATCTTATTCCCGATACTCATCCAGATGTAGTAAAAATATTAATGGTAGATGTTAAACCTTCAGTAATTTCAAAAGAAACTATGCAAGATAAGGTTTATGTAGAAGGACAGGTCTTTTACAATGTTATTTACTTAGCAAAGGAAGAAGAGGGGTTGGGAGTTTACAATGTAAACTACACCGATAGCTTTTCAAATTATGTTGACATACCCAATGCAGAGCATAAGATGTTCTGTGAAGCGGAATGTTATGTTGAACATATGGATTCTAACCTAATTAATGAAAGAAAGGTTGGAATTAGCGGTATAATTAAAATAAAGGCATCGGTTTATAAAAATTATAATTTTGAAGTAGTTAAGTCTATGGATAAAGATGATGATGTGCAAATGCTAAAGTATCCAACGGTTGTAGATAAGGTTCTAGGTAATAGCTTTACAGATCTGGTGGTTAAGACACAGATTAGAATACCTATGGATAAGCCACAGGTTGGAAAGGTGTTAAAGTGCGATGTAAACCTTCATAAAAAAGAAGTTAAATTAGGCGAAGGTAGGATTCAGGTTTCAGCATTTGCTAATGTAAAGCTAATGTACAGAGGTAAAGGTGAAAAAACCTTAGTATGTCTTGAAGATGATGTGTTTATAAGCAAGGAGCTTGAATTAGAAGGAGTATTGCCTTCAATGGTAGCCTTTGTTGATTTTAAAGTGGAATCAATGGATTACGATATAAAGGAAGATGACCTAGGGGAGGATAGGATAGTAGATATTGAAGCCATAGCAAATGCAGTTGTTAAGGTTCAATACAAGGAAGAAATAGACATGATAGAAGATGCCTATTCACCAAAGGTAGTTATGGACATGATAAGAAAGACCTATAACTTAAATGTACTTCAAGGAACAAATCATGCAGAAACTATAGTAAAAGAAAATATTGAAGCGGAAAGTAGCCCAGCAAACATTATTATGAGCCAGGGCGATGTCATGGTTACAGATAAAAAGATAGTAGAAGACAAGGTAATGATAGATGGTATTGTTAAGGTAGATATTTTATTCTCAACTAATTCTGAAGAGGAAGAGTTTAGTACTATATCTGAAGAACTGCCCTTTAGCTGTTCTGTAGATATAGAAGGCTCAAAAATAGATATGGAATGTATGGCAAAGGCTAATTTGGAGAATTTGGAAGCTTCTGTTGAAGCTAATACCATTGCAGTTAAGGCTGTTGTAAATGTTGAGGCTAGAGTTAATTATTCCATAGAAAAAGATTTTCTTGTTGATATTGCTGTAGCAGATGAGGAAGTACCCTTAAAGAAGGCCAGTGTAACCATCTATGTGGTTCAACCAGGTGATACCCTTTGGAAGATTGCAAAAAGGTACTACACTACTATTGATGAAATTGTTAGAGTTAACAACATAGAAAACCCAGACTTAATATATCCTAACGATAAGTTAATTATTCCGGGAAGAGCCATTGTTTAATGATAAGGCTATTAATGTAGGAGCCTTTATCATGAAAAATGGTAAGCCCTATATTATAATGGTGTCTTAAAAAATTAGGACACCTTATATATTTTTTTGAAAATTACTAATAATAATTGGTGTAGTGTATCAGCTAGATGGCTCTATAGATTTTGAATAAGTAAAAAGCTATTGGATACAATAAAAGATACTTATGGGAGGCGGTGGTCCTTTGGAAGAAAAGGTTGAAGGAACTTTGATAATAATTGGAGGGGCCGAAGATAAAAAGGGAGAAAAGGAAATATTAACAACAGTCTGTTCCAAAATTAATAAAGAAGATGATGAGTTGGTAATAGCTACAGTGGCTACAGAGTCACCAATAGAAGTAGGAGCTCAGTATAGGACTATATTTGAAGGCTTAGGAGCTCGGAAGGTCAATATATTAAATGTATCTAATAGGGAGGATGCTTGTGCTAAGGAAAATCTTGAAATGGTTAAAAAAGCAGCACTAGTGTTTTTTACTGGTGGGGATCAATTAAGAATAACGAGCATTTTGGGAGGTACCCCTTTATATAATTGCTTCCTTGAGTGTTATGAAGAGGGTTGCGTATTCGTAGGGACATCAGCAGGAGCTTCTGTTATGAGTGAGAACATGATAGTCAATGGACCAGACGATGAATCCCCAAAAAAGTGTACCTTAAAAATGGCTCCAGGTCTTGGTTTGGTAAAAGGGGTAATCATTGACCAACATTTTGCTCAAAGAGGCAGAATAGGCAGGCTTTTAGTAGGAGTGGCGGAAAATCCACAAAGTTTAGGCATAGGCATTGATGAAGATACAGCCATTGAAGTGAATAGCCAAGGTCTTTTTACGGTTTTAGGCTCAGGGGCTGTTTATGTTATAGATGGCAGTACCATAAGCAGGAGTAATGTATCTGAGCAATATCCTAATGAGGTATTATCTATATTTGATATAAAGCTACATGTATTAAAATCTGGAGACAGATATGATATAAACTCAAGAACACCTTTTGCAGATGAATAATATTAATAGTTAAGGTTTTTGCTTGATAAAGCAAGGAGGAAAATAATAACAAATGAAACTCTTAAATTTTCAGGTATTCAATGGAAGAAATATTTATTCTCATAGAAAGTGTATAAGGTTGGATGTGGATTTAGAAGGCTACTGTGAAACTCCCAGTAAGGACATAGAGAATTTTAATGAAAGATTATTGCAATTGCTACCGGATTTAAAAAAACATAGATGCGGAATATACCAAGAGGGTGGCTTTGTTATAAGACTTAATGAAGGTACCTATTTAGCTCATATTTGCGAGCATATTATTATCGCTTTACATAATTTAATTGGTGTAGATATATCCTTTGGAAAGGCTAGAGAAATTGAAGGGGATCTTTATTATATTATTTTTCAGTATGAATATGAAAAAACAGCCCTTAAGTGTGCTTATCTTGCCATAGACCTTATAAATATGTTGATAGGAAAGGTAAGTAATATAGATTTTGATAAGGAGATAAGAGAAATTCAAAATACTCTTAATAAAGAATATATGGGGCCTAGTACCGAGGCTATATGTATAGAAGCGAAGAAAAAAGGTATTCCTGTAATAAAATTAGGTGATACAGGGCTTTATCAGTTAGGATATGGAAGGTACGGGAAAATACTTGAGGCTACTATATGTAGTGATACCAGTGCGGTAGGTGTGGATATTTCCTGTGATAAACTAGCCACAAAGGAAATATTAGCTATGCATAATTTACCTGTAGCTAAAGGCTATAAAGTAAAGGGAACTGTTGATTTGATGTATTATGCAGATAAAATCGGATATCCAGTAGTGTTAAAGCCCCAATTTGGTAATCAAGGTAAAGGAGTAATAGTTAATATTAAAAATCGCTTGGAGCTTATAAAGGCCTATAATTCATTGATTCAAAAATATAAGGATATAGTGATTGAAGGATACATACAGGGTAGGGATTATAGGGTTTGCGTAGTAGATGGAAAGGTAGTAGCAGCTGCCCTTAGAATACCTCCTTTCATTGTTGGCGATGGTCACAAATCTATACAGGAGCTAATTGAGGAATTAAACAAGGATCCTAGAAGAGGGGATGGACATGAAAAGCCCATGACTAGGATAAAAGTTGATGAAGCTATGATTTCCTATTTGAAGGAAGCAGGCTATGAACTTGATAGTGTATTAGAAAAGGGTAAAAGTCTTTCTTTGAGAGAAAATGCTAATATTTCAACGGGTGGTATGGCTATAGATTGTACTGATGAAATATGTGAGGAAAATAAATCAATTTGTGTTAGAGCAGCGGCAGCCTTAGGTCTAAACATTTGTGGCATAGATTTGTGTTGCTCAGATATTGGAAAATCTATTAGGGAACAGGGAGCTATAGTAGAGATAAATTCAGCACCGGGCATAAGAATGCATTACTATCCCTATAAGGGCAAAAGACGGGAGGTTGCCAAAGCTATTGTGGATATGCTTTTTCCCAATGGTAAGGCTTCTATACCTATAATATCGGTGACTGGAACTAATGGTAAAACAACTACCACAAGGTTAATTGGTCATGTGTTGCAATGTGCTGGCTATAAGGTAGGAATGACTACTACTGGAGGTATTTATATATACAATGAATGTATTGATAAAGGGGATACTACTGGCTACAACAGTGCGCTTTCTGTTCTCTTAAATAAGGAAGTGGAGGTTGCAGTCCTAGAAACCGCTAGGGGAGGAATAATTAGAAAGGGCCTGGCCTATGACCTAGCAGATGTGGGAGTTATTACTAATATAACTGAGGATCACTTAGGTATAGATGGAATTAATGATTTGAATAGCTTGGCTCATGTAAAAGCCCTTGTGGTAGAGGCAGTGAAGGATGAAGGATATGCAGTGATAAATGGAGATGATAAGGTATCTGCAGGGCTGCTAGATAGAATTAAAAGTAATTTAGTAATCTTTTCTAAGGACTGTGAAAATCCTCTTTTGCATAAAGCTATTGCCAACGATGGCATAGGAGTATATGTAAAGGACAACTGGATTTATGTGCAGGAAAAGCATAAGCTTGAAAAAATCATTAAGGTTGAGGATATACCAATAACTATGATGGGGAAGATTAAATTTAATGTGGAAAATAGTCTTGCAGCAGTAGCAGCTTTGGTTTCTGTAGGGTTACAAAATAAAATTATAAGTAAGGGACTTAGTAGCTTTTTTGGAGATGAGTTCAACAATCCCGGAAGATTTAATGTGTTTAATGTGAAGGGAGCTAGAGTTATTTTAGATTATGGACACAATAAAGAGGGATATAGGGCAGTAGCAGAGGCCTTGAAGGAAATAAAGCATACTCGACTAATTGGTATAATTGGAGTGCCAGGAAATAGACTGGCCGAGGATATAGTAGAGGTAGGTAGAATATCAGGCCAATGCTTTGATTATATTTACATTAAAGAGGATGATGATAAAAGAGGAAGAAAAGAAGGAGAAGTGGCCGAATTACTCAAAAAGGGAGTTATGGAGGCAGGACTACTTGATGAAAGTAAGGTAAAAATATTAGAAAATGAAAGGGAGGCTCTTGTGGAAGCTTTAGATAATGCCAAGGTAGGGGATGTTATTATGGTATTTTTGGAAAAATATGAGCCTTTATTAGATATTGTAAAGAGTCGAATGGAAAGCTCCATGTTGGAGAAGGTGGCAATGGGATAGTAACTTTTCATCTTTACATTTCCTGCAATTTTAATCATAATGGATTTATATACTTATGATTTAATTGCGTGGAGGTAAAATATGTTAGTTAAAGCCTATGCAAAGATTAATATATCTTTGGATGTAGTTGGTAAGCGGGAGGACGGTTACCATCTGTTAGAAATGATTATGCAAAATATCGAGCTTTACGACTTGATAGATATCACAAAGAGTGATTCAGGTATAGAAATTAAATGCAACGTCCCCTATATTCCTACCGATGAAAGAAACTTGGCCTATAAAGCAGCAAGGCTTTTTATGGATACTTATGGAATAAAGGGTGGAGTATCCATCAATATAAGAAAGAACATCCCTGTAGCAGCAGGTTTGGCTGGTGGAAGCTCCAATGCTGCTGCAGTTTTAAGAGCAATGAGGGATATATATCAAGTGAAGGCTACCGATGAAGAATTAACTAAACTAGCAGTTCAGATTGGTGCAGATGTACCCTACTGCTTAATTGGAGGTACAGCTTTGTGCACTGGTATTGGAGAAATAGTTAAGCCCTTAAAGCCTTTTAAAAACCATATTTTAGTAGTGGTTAAACCTAACTTTGGCGTTTCAACCAAAGAGGTATATGGAGCCTTGGATATTAATAAAATTAACCTTCATCCAAAAACTACAGATATTATTAAGGCTATAGAAAGAAATGACTTAGAAGACACTGCGGCGTTAATGAAAAATGTTTTGGAGAATGTTACCTTGAAAAAGCATTATATACTAAAGGAAATTAAAAAGGAAATGGTTAAGCAAGGTGCCTTAAACGCCTTAATGAGCGGTAGTGGCCCTACCGTATTTGCCTTTTTCAATGACATGCTGAAGGCACAAAGATGCTTTGAAAGAATGAAGGAAAGATACACAGAGGTATTCATAACTCGTACCATATAACAATTTAAAATTATAATTAAAAATTCAGCCCACCGCTGAATTTTTTTGTTTAATAGCTGAAATCTAATTTCTATTATCTAACTTCCAGCCTCTATATTCTAACTCATGAATATTTTTCCCCTATAAAGATAAAAATAAAATGCAACATAGTATTTATCTAGAGTTCAGTGCTTTTAGGAGAAAGGTTGAGTTTTTATGATTTTAGGGCTTTTTAATGAGTATTTTCTTGGTTTAGTTATTATACTTAGTCTGCAGGTTATTTTATATGATGGTAGGGAATTTTTGAATAGAAATCAAGTGAAAAAGGCTAAGAAAGCAAGGTTTATAGGGGTTTTATATATAGGAATAGCTTTCCTTTTATATTTGTGCAATAAGATAAAGGGGTGAGTTTTTTTGAAGGAAGTACTTAGGAAGACTATCTATGCTGATTTAGAAGATAATTATGAATACTTAAAGGATTTGTTTAAGAATGATACAGATGTAATATTTAGAAGGTTCTACGTTGGCCCTTGGGAAGCAGCTATCATTTATATTGAGGGCTTGGCGGACAAAAACCTACTTAATGATTTTGTTATGGAAACCCTAATGATTTTTGGAGATCGACCTCATAAGATTGAAGAAATAAAGGATACTTTACTTACAGTTACTGATATTAGTGAGAAAAATGAGCTAGATGAAGCAATAAATGCCTTGCTTTCAGGGGACACAATTTTGATGTTTGATGGTATTGAAGTAGCCTATATTATAGCTACTAGAGCTTGGCCTGCAAGAGGCGTGTCGGAGCCTACAAGTGAAAGTGTTTTAAGAGGGCCCAAAGAGGCTTTGGTTGAAACTATGAGATTTAACACTGCCCTTGTTAGAAGAAGATTAAGAGACAGTAGATTAAAGGTTGAAAGTACTAAAGTAGGTGTTAGATCCAAGACAGATATAGCTATTATGTACATTGAGGATATTGTAAATCAAGATGTACTAACTCAGGTTAGAGAAAAGCTAGATAAAATCCAAATAGATGCAATCTTAGATAGTGGCTACATAGAACAGCTTTTGGAAGGGAGCAGGTGGTCCATATTTCCGCAGGTACAGAGCACTGAAAGGCCAGATGTGGTAGCGGCAGCCCTATTAGAAGGAAGGGTAGCCTTGATTGTAGACAATACTCCCTTTTGCGTTTTAGTTCCTACTACTTTAGCGGCCTTGTTCCAATCTCCAGATGATTACAACCAAAGATGGTTATATGCTTCTACTATTAGATTAGTAAGGTTCATAGCCATACTGTTGTCTATTATTTTGCCTGCGATATATGTATCTGTTACTTCTTTTCATACAGCTATTTTACCGACAAGATTACTTTATGCTATAGCTGCCTCTAGAGAAGGCGTACCTTTTCCAGCTTTTATTGAGACCTTAATCATGGAAGTCAGTATGGCCTTATTGGTAGAGGCAGTTTTACGATTGCCCAGTGGACTTGGCTCTACTATAGGTATTGTAGGTGGTCTGATTATCGGTCAGGCAGCAGTAACAGCGGGAATTGTTAGTCCTGCTATGATAATTATTGTATCTCTAACCTCCTTAACTACCTTCATAACACCAAGTTATGAAGTAATATCTTCACAGAGGATTATTAGGTTAGCGTTAATTGTTGCAGCATCAATCATAGGCTTTTACGGAATTATGCTAATGTTAATAGTTTTCTTAATTCATCTTATTAAACTTGAGAGCTTTGGTGTGCCATATATGGCACCAGCAGTTAACACTAGAAGCAGCGATTTGAAAGACCTCTTTATTAGAGCGCCGTTGCAATTTTTTAAGAAAAGACCTGCATACATTAATCCTCAGGATAAGATTAGACAAAAGTAATATGATTGTGGAGGAATGACAATGGATAAGGATAATTATATAACCTCCTATGGGTTTATAGCTACAATTATTGTAACAGTGGTTGGTATTGGTATATTCTCATATCCAAGGGAATTAGCAGCTATGGTGGAAGGGGATGTTTGGCTAGAAACCATAATAGCAGCCTTTATAAACCTGATTCTTCTTAAATTGGTAGTAGCAGCTATAAGAGCCAATGGATTTCGAACTATAACTGATATTATTAAGACGAAATTTGGAAGTATAATAGGAGCTGTTATACTAATAATAATGTGCCTGCCAACCTTCTTTGCAGTGTCCCTTGGCATGAGGGCTTTTATAGAGGTTGTAAAGATGTATTTGCTATCAAAGACCCCAACGGAGTTTCTTATAGCTATCACTATAATAGCAGGAGTTTATATTGTTCGTGGGGATGTAAAAACCAATATAAAGTTTAATGAAATCACCTTATGGATAATGTTTGTTCCAGCTTTTATAGTGGTGCTATTTACATTGAATCATACAGATTATACTAATATACTACCAGCCTTTCGCCAGGATATACGATCTTATTTATACGCTCTACCTACAGCTGCTTTTGCCTTCACTGGAGTAGAAATAGTTTATATTGTTTTACCAAAGTTAAGTAATAAAAAAGATGCCTTTAAGGGAATTAGATACAGTATAATTTTCATAGCTATATTTTACATAATAATATCCATAACCAGTATAGCTGTTCTTACAACCTCCGAAACTAAGAAGCTTCTCTGGCCAGCTATAGATTTAATCAGAAGCATTGAGATACCAGGAGCCTTTGTAGAAAGATGGGACGGAGTTGTGATGTGTTTATGGGTTATCTTTTTCTTTACAACTTTCTCCAATGGTTTTACTTATTCAGCCTATATATTAAGTGATGCATTACCCTTAAGGGATATAAGATTTTCGGCCTTAATTCTTGCACCTTTTATATACTTAGTTGCTATGTACCCTAATAATATTACCGAGTTATATAGTGTTATTCATTTGATAGCCCCTTTTAACTATGTAATTAATTTGCTTATAATACCTTTATTTTTATTAATGCTTGGCAAAAGTAAAAATAATAATACAAGGGGTGAGGAAGCGTGAAAAAGGCAATGGCTTTGGTTTTAGTCTTTATGTGTATTTTTTTAACTGGTTGCTGGGATAAGGTAGAGATAGATAGAAATGCTTTTGTTTCAGTAATTGGAGTGGATGTAGGGAAGGATATTCGAAATAAGAAAGCCTTAGAAGATGTTAAGCCGGGAGAGCCCTTTGGAGAGAGGGATTTGAAAAGATTAAATGTAACCTTTGCTTTTCCAGATATCAGTAAATATACCTCCCAAAATCCAGAAATATCTTCTGATAAATTCGTTAAGACTCCTGCGTATTCTATGGAGGATGCTTTATCAAATGCTGTTTCCAAGAGCAGTAGAACTTTAAATTTAGGTCATTCAGAGCTACTGCTTTTAAGCGATGAATTGCTTCAGTATCCTGAGCAGATTAAGGAAATAGCTGATTTTTTATCAAGAAGTCCCCTTGTAAATAGAACAATGTATGTGGTTATGACAGAGGGTAATGTGGAAGAGTTCTTTAACTTTAATATTGAAATGGAAAAGACTTTAGGAACATATCTAACGGGTCTAATGGAGAGCAGCAAGCGAAATGCTTCTATTTTACCGGTGAATTTAAATGAATTTCTTATTTTATTAGGAGATAACGGTAATGCTATAATACCTGCAATTAAGATTGATAAGGATAAAAATGAAATGCTAATAGATGGAATAGCTATTATTAAAGGATATAAGCACGTAGGCATCCTATCACCTCAGGATACCACTGTAGTAGAAATGTTAAGAGGGAAGCTAATAAGCGGCAAAAAGGTTATATATAAGGATAAGGTACCAATAGATTTTGAAATAGATAATCTAGAACGAAAGATAAAGGTTACTGAGGATAACGGTAAATTGTTATTTAAAATTAATATTGATATAGAAGGTAGAATAAAAGAATATAAGGTGGATAGAGAACTTTTTTATGATGATACCATTGAAGAAATTGAAAAATATTTCAGTAACTCTCTCAGTGAAGAAGGCCAAAAAATAGCGAGGAGAGTACAAAGGGAATATGGTGTGGATATCTTTGGATTTCGAGAGCAAATAACTAAATTTATGCCTAGCACTTGGGAAAAAGTAAAAGGTGATTGGGAAAAAGCCTTTAAGGATGCAGAAATTGATGTTAATGTTGATGTAAAAGCTAGAAGAATTGGAACAAGAAAATAAAAAAAGTGTATAATTTATTGAAATATGGAAAAGATTACTAGTATGAATGCCAAAAAGGGGGATATATAAATGAAAAGATTCATACTAGTAGTTTTTCTTTTAATATTTATTGGTTTTGCAGTAAATGAAGGAGCTTACGCTATAGTTTTATCAAGTACGGAAAAGGATAAGAAAATGTTAAGCTCCATTAGTAGTAAACTAATCCGTTTTCACGTTATAGCAAATAGTGATAGCAAGGAAGATCAGAACTTAAAATTGAAGGTGAAAGATGAAGTGTTAAAATTTCTAGCTCCAAAGCTAGAAAAGTGTACAACTATTGAGGAATCTAGGGAGATATTGAAAAGGAACAATGATGAAATAAAGTCTATAGCAGAAAGGGTTATTAAGGAAAATGGGTATAGCTATAAGGTTAATAGTGAGTTGTCCAAGGAAAACTTTCCTGTTAAGACCTATGGACCTATAACATTGCCTCAGGGTAATTATGAAGCTTATAGGATTCTGATAGGTAACGCCAGTGGGGAAAACTGGTGGTGCGTTATGTTTCCCCCGTTGTGCTTTATAGATATTACTAAGGGTGAAGTTGCTGAAGAAAAAACTCTTGAGCAAATGAAGGAAGTATTAAGTGATGAAGAATTACAATACATAAATAATGACAGCGAGAATATTCAATTTAAATTTAAAATCGTTGAAATTTATAATAAATTAAAAGGGACTCTACAGTAGTCCCTTAGTTATTTATATTTTCGCTTAATAGCTTGTGCATTAAATTTTTAATATCATATCCGCTGTTGGGCTTAGCAAATAATAAACAATTATTACGCATGCTCTCTAGCTTTTCGGGGGTACATAAGAGGCTGTTAATAATAGTGTGGCAGTTTTTACCTTCCCCTAGAGAAACGGCTAGGTTATTACTAAGTAAGAACTCTGCGTTTTTTTGCTCTTGACCTGGTATGGCAGAAAATACTGCCAGAGGGATACCGCTTATTAATGCTTCTGTAATGGTAAGGCCACCAGGCTTGGTTACAAGTAAATCGCAGGCCTGCATATACTTGTTCACCTCGTTAGTATAGCCTATAATTCGGGTATCCTTAGTGGAGTTGTTACTTAATTCTGTTAATTGGGTAAATAGCTTTTTGTTGCTACCAGTTATAGCAATAATCTGTATGTCCATAGCTACCTTCTGAAGCTCTTCATAAAGAAGGCAAATTTTGCCTAGTCCCAAGCTACCGCCCATCAGTAGCACCGTTTTTTTATCAGGATTTAAATTTAACCCATTCAAAGTATCCTCTCTAGGGTATTTTTTTAAGAAGCTTGGCTTAACTGGTATTCCTAGAGGATATAAAATACTTTTATCTACACCTCTCTTAACCATTTCATCAACCATAGCTAAGGTAGATACAACATAGGCATCAATGTTTGGATGAATCCAAAAGCTATGGGGAGCGTAATCTGTTAAGATTGATAAAGCCGGTATATTAATCATGCCCTTAGCCTTTAACATGGATACCATTTCTGTTGAAAAGGGGTGAGTGGCAATGATTATATCAGGGACGAATTCCTCAATAAGTGGCATAAGCTTATGGATAATCATTTCTATTAATTTATTGCTAAAAGTTGCAATGCTTTCTCCTGTTTCTGCAAAGTCGTATAGCTTCCCGAACAAGGTTGGAGACAGCTTTAGACTCTTAAGATAACTGCCAATAACCACTTTATCTAATAAAGGGTTTATATATTTTATGGTATCAACTATCTTGACTACATTATTTGGATCGTCTAATTTAATATAGCATTCCATAGCTTCGGAGGCATTTACATGCCCGCCACCAGCAGAAATTGAAAGTATTAATGTACGCATATGTTTCATCCTTTAAATAATCTAAGCTGTAATTCTCGGTATTGATTTCCAATCTCAAGCTTAATTTATATTATACATAAAATTTTAGTAGTAATAAACATAATTATTGATACTTGAATTCGGCAAGTAAATTTAAAAAAAGTTTCTACTTGCCATTTTTGTTTTCTTTATGAATAAATTTACATTTATTATGATATTTTATACCGTTAGGTCTTTTTTTGAGTATACTTAATAAACC
>Ga0209537_1004091_pt1 | contig 12747 bp, 9 predicted proteins | sample BioPla4DNA1_FD_187698 | JGI IMG/M metagenome (GOLD analysis project Ga0209537, IMG submission 187698) | Biogas fermentation microbial communities from Germany - Plant 4 DNA1 (SPAdes) (version 2) | ecosystem: Engineered > Bioreactor > Anaerobic > Digestate | place: Bielefeld, North...
AATATTGTTATCGGTGTCCATAATAGTGTACCTGATGCCGGTGATATCATAAAAAGATTTTAACAACTGCTCCAAGAGGTGAAGGTCTATCAGTTCGGAGATGTGATATTTGTGCACTTTATCAGTGTGGAAACGCAGAGCGGAGAGATCTCCCGGTTTGGCTTTACTGGGAGGCTTATCTTCTGGTGACAGCGACTCCGGCACTTCGGCCTTCAAATGATGGTTTTCCAGGCCAAGATTGACAACACGATATGGCATCTCTGTGCTGAGATGCTTTCCGGTCTTATAGTCTTGCTTCACATCAAGTTGCCCCTTACAAGCTTATCTCTATATTATCAACAATACCTCATTGCCAGGCGATATATTGTCGAATATGGTACCTGACAGAAATTTTGTTATTTTATAGCTTGATTTACTGAATTTAGTCTGCATTATGGTTTTTGCCAGTCTTTGCATGACATATAAATGCATAGCGGTTTCTATCTGTCGATACCATGCTAAGCCGGAAATATCATGCTTAGAGCGTTGACAAGCCAGGAAGGTTTATGATAATTAATAAGTAGGGATTAGCACTCATGGGGCAGGAGTGCTAACAAAAAAGCGTAAAGGAGGTTGTTAAACATGGCTGGATTAATTCCTTTTAACAAATACTTTGGCAGACCGGCTGTCTTCGAGGAATTTTACAACATGCTTGATGACTTTTTTAACGATACGCGCTTCCCTAAAAGGAGATGGGCTGGTGATACCTTTAAACTCGATGTGCAGGAGACTGATAAAGAATATGTGATTGAGGCGGAATTGCCGGGTGCCAGGAAAGAAGACATAAGTGTTGAATATAACGAAGGCCGCTTGACCATAGCTTTTAACCGCGAAGAGAGTGTAGACGAGGAGCGCAAGAACTATATTCATAAAGAAAGGCGCTATCAATCCATGCAACGCAGCTTGTACCTGCCGGACACCAATGCCGATGGCATCAAGGCCAAGCTGGAAAACGGCATATTGCTCATTAATGTACCCAAACAGCCCACTGCAGGCAGCTCATACAAAATCGACGTCGAATAAGTTGAATAATATGCCTGGATATAATCTAGCCAGGCGAACATAGCAGGCAAGACCAGGACCGCCCCGTCCCGGTCTTTTTGTGAATAATGCCTTAAGGGGCGAGTTTGGCATAGAAGTCAGGCAGAGGGTTAAGGGAGGGTATGGTGTAATATAACCCGGCCAGTGAGATAGGGGACAGAGGGCCTGTCCCCATGTATCAGTCGATGAAAGTTACCATTTCTTCAAGGGGCTTTCTGTTGATGCTTGCTTCCGGTGAGGCAGGATAGCCCAACACCACCATGCCGACCACATCTAGCTCGTCGGGCAGGTTTAAGATCGCTTTGATTTTATCGGTTTCGAAAAGAGTAAACCATAAGCTGCCCAGACCCAGTGCATGAGCGGCTAAATGCATGTTTTGAATGGCCGCGCAGCAAGAGAAGGCATAACCGGTTCCCCTTCCCGGCAGGAATTGATCGGCGCCGGTTTTCTTGGGATCGCCGGCTACCACTATAATAACCGGGGCTTCGGTCAGGAAGTCGAGCTTAAACCTGCTCACCCATTTCCACCCGCTGGCTGCATAAATCTTATCCAGGGTTTCCTGGCAGCTGGCCTTCAAGCGGGTCTTAATATCCTGGTTCTTCACCACCAGGAAATTCCAGGGCTGCAGGTTCATCACCGAAGGTGCCCACCGGCCGGCCTCTAAAATGGCCTTAAGCTTTTCCTCCTCCACCGGTGTGCTCAGATAATTGCGAAAAGAGCGCCTCCCCTTGATAGCAGTGAAAATATCCATATTACTCCTCCTTATCATTTTTATATAGCCTGTACTTACACTATACAACGCTTTGGCCTGCTTGAGAAACGCAGTACAGAAAGCCAGGCTTTTCACCGGGGCAGCAGTGAATAACCCGTTGATTTAACCAATATTGAACTGGCCGGGGATATGGAGTGTAAATGATTGGGAAAACATGTACCAAAAGACCAATAATGCTGTATCGAGGTGAACAACGATGGAAAAGATTCAGTTTAAAACCGAATCCAAACGACTGCTGGAGCTGATGATCAATTCGGTTTATACCAACCGGGAAATCTTTTTAAGGGAACTGATCTCCAATGCCAGCGATGCCATTGACAAGCTGTATTTCCGTTCACTCACCGACCAGAATGTGGGCCTGAAACGTGAGGATTTCGCCATTCATATAAGTGTTGACAAACAGAACCGCGTGCTCACCATATCGGACAACGGTATTGGGATGAATGCTGAAGAATTGGAGAGCAATCTGGGAACCATCGCCAATAGCGGCTCACTGGCTTTTTTACAGGAAAACGAAGGAGCCCTGGATAATATCGATATTATCGGTCAATTCGGAGTAGGCTTCTATTCCGCCTTCATGGTCAGCAAGCGGGTAACGGTGGTGACCCGGGCATACGGGGAAGAAGAAGCCCTGAAATGGGAATCGGAGGGCTTAGATGGGTATGTGATCGAGAAGGCCAGCCGGGATAGCGCAGGCACCGATGTCATCCTGACCCTCAAGGATAACACTGACAGCGACGATTACGATGAGTTTTTGGAGACATACAATATCCGCTCCATAGTGAAGAAATATTCGGATTATATCCGCTATCCGATCAAGATGGAGGTGGAGAAGAGGAGGCCGGTTGAAGGCAAAGAGGACGAATTTGAAAGCTATTTTGAGATCGAAACCCTCAACAGCATGATCCCCATCTGGCGCAAGAACAAGAGTGAGCTCAGCGACGAGGACTACAACTACTTCTATAAAGAAAAATTTTTCGATTTTGAAAACCCGCTGCGGGTCATACACAGCAAGACTGAAGGCAAGGTCTCTTATAACGCCCTGATGTTTGTCCCCGCCCGCACCCCGTACAACTACTACAGCAAAGAGTATGAAAAGGGTCTGCAGCTCTATTCCAACGGGGTGCTGATCATGGACAAATGCGCCGACCTGTTGCCGGATCATTTCAGTTTTGTTCGCGGGCTGGTGGATTCTCAGGATCTGTCCTTGAACATATCCCGGGAGATGCTGCAGCATGACCGCCAGTTGAAACTGATCGCTGTCAATCTGGAAAAGAAGATAAAGAATGAACTGCTGGATATGCTCAATAACCAGCGCGAAACCTACGAAAAGTTCTACAAAAATTTTGGGCTGCAGTTAAAGTGGGGGCTTTACAAGGAATTCGGGCTTAACCGGGAAACCCTCCTGCCCCTGTTGATGTTCTATTCTTCCCAGAGGAACAAACTGATCACCCTGGCCGAATATCATGAAAACATGCAGCCTGAGCAGAAGTATATTTATTATGCCAGCGGGGAAAGTGTGGAGCGCATCGACCGCCTGCCCCAAACCGAGCTTTTAAAGGACAAAGGCCTGGAAATACTCTACCTCACCGATGATATTGACGAGTTTGTCATCAAGATATTGCGGGTTTACGAAGATAAGGAGTTCAAGTCGGTCTCCAGCGGGGACCTGGGCTTAAAAGACGGAGATGACGCTCAGTCAGCCCGGGAACAGACCAAAGAACACCAGGCGTTGATGGACTTCATGAAAGAGGCTTTAGGCGACAAGGTGAAAGCGGTACGGCTGTCGCAGCGCCTAAAATCCCATCCGGTTTGCCTGAGCAGCGAGGGCATGCTTTCTCTGGAAATGGAGAAGATACTGAACAGCATGCCAGGCGACCGGGAGGTCAAAGCCGAGCGCGTCTTGGAGATTAATGCGCATCATCCCATTTTTGAAACCCTGAAGAAGCTGCAAGCCGAGGATCCGGAGAAATTGAAGCTGTATACCGAAATCATGTACAATCAGGCGTTGTTGATCGGAGGAATGAGCATCGAGGACCCGGTAGCCTTTTCCAATGCCATGTGCGATATCATGGCCGGGCAGGCTTAGCTCCCGATTGTACAACCAAACAGCACATATAAGGGAAGGAGCCCATCTCTTTCCCTTTATATTTTTAGGACTCGTATCAGCGGGTATTTAAGTCTGTTTGTTCAAGGCCTTGTTCTAACGGTTTCAATCTTATTCAGAAACCGGTACAATGAGCTTAGAGTAACCAATTGTGGATAAATTCCCCTGAAAGCAGTGGCATGGGACGAAGGAGGTCGATGGAATGAGCAGAAAAAGATGGATCAGCGGGATAATAATGGCACTCCTGTTATGCTGGATTTTCCCCGCAAGCACCCTGGCAGCTGAAACGGTGCCAGATCCAGGCGTGGCTGTGGTGGAAGGAGCAGTGGATTTGGGCAATGATTGCTCACTGAGGGGGTTGCCGGCAGGGGCTGGAGCAACCGCAACTCAGGTGAGCTTTACAGTGAGACAGGGGATACTGGTTGATGGGCCGGTATTAAAAGTGGAAGCGAGCGGTGTACCCGAGCAGGTCTGGCAAAGCGGCCTGCTGTTGAAAATGCTCTGCAAGGGTGAAGAAGCGGTTCTGGCCTATTACAACCCCAACCGCCAGCCCTGGCCGGCCTGGGAGATAGTGCCGGGCTCATCTGCAGTACAGCAAAGCGGGAATTGGTATGCACTGGGGAGAATCACCAAACCCGGGATTTATGCCCCGGTAGTGTTGAATGCCCGGCTGATAGCTGATTCCATTACCGCAGAGCAGATCCCGGTGCAGTATGGCGAGCGCTTTGTGTTTCCGCAGCTTCCCGGGGGATATAATATCAAGATAATGAACAGCAGCAAACCGGAGCTGATCGCCACTGATGGCCGTGTAGGGGTACCGCCTCATTATTTTGACACCGGCGCTACGGTGAATTTCAGGGTTTTTAAGGGCGATGAATACGCCGATAGCGGTTACTTCATGGTCAAGGTATTGGCTCCCGCATCGGCGGCTCAGGCCCAGAAGGCCTTGGTGGCCTTGAAATCCCTGGGCACAGCCCTGGGGCAGATACAATACGCCAGCAGTTACGATGAACTGCAAAAAGCCCTGGCTGACTTGAGCAAACGGGAGTTTCAGCAGTTGCGCCATCTGTTCGGCAAAGACCTGAAACCTGAGCAGCTTATCAGCCTGCTTAACCGGGTTAATGAGGAATGGCTGAAGATAATGTCAGCCCATCGCAGTGAGCTCTTGAGCAGCTATGGCAGCAGCGAAGCCGAAGCCAGAATAATGATGGATATTTACCGCCTCAGGGCCTGGCAGCAGGTTTGCCAGGAAGAGCCCTATCAGTGGTTCGCTCAGGGCTTGGATGCCCTGGGGTGGAGTATCGATACCCTTATGTCCCTGCACAACAGCCTGGTTCAGGTGATCGATGCTGAAGAGCAGGCTGCATTAAACCAAACCCGCGCTATTTTGCGCCGGCATACCGAGCTGGGCGCAGGCCTGCGGCACCTGGAAAAAGGGGATAAGGCTGTTTATGAATTGAGATTCTTTGGCGAGACCACCGCTGTCAATGATTATGTGCAGTGGATTTCCAGCAATCCCCGGGCAATGTCGTTCAGCGACCAGCAAGGCCAACCGGCCCTGAACGGCAGCTTAAACCCGTTGTGGCAGCAGGGCAGTGGTGAGGCGGTGATAACTGCCGGCAGCAAAGCCAGTTCTGATCCCAACGCGTATTTAATAAAGTTTAAAGTGGGGAGCAGCATCCCGCCCCGCTTGATGGTTGAAGCGCTCCCGGTAGGACTGTACAAAGCCCCTTATAAGGTGGATTTACTCGCCTATGGCGGCTACGGGGTGAATGATTATGAGATTACTGCGGGACGTATGCCCAATGGCTTAAAATTGGTAGACGGCGTTATTCAGGGCATTCCTTCCGAATACGGATATTTTAATTTTACTGTAAGATTTAAAGACAACTTTTATCAGAGCAGCAAAGACTATGAGCTGTATGTATTGCCCGATAGCGGCGAAGAGAGCCGCCTGTACTATGAAGGCTATCAGCTGTGGTACCACTATAACCCGTCCGAGATCGAGCATCTGAGGACGGTTAGCTCCCATGTAAAAGCGGTCAATGATTTGCAGTGGCAGCAAATACTGGGTCCATACTTTAACAATCTGCTCTTGCAGCGCTATCGTTAGTGATGTGGAAGGCCACCTGGCCGGTTAGCAGCAGATCGGAAAAGGCCAGGCGGCCATTTTGGCCAAATTGGCGCTGTGACGCTCACTGCGGCTTCTTAAAAATTGTCCCAGCAGCAGGATTATTCGTTTAGATAGTCGAAAATGATATTATTATTATAAAGTAAATAAAAAACGTACTGGGATTAGCAAACCATCATACCAATTTAAATAGTCTTGTTTGCACGGTTAGAAGAGGAGCTGAAGCATATGGTGCGATACAGAAATTTACTGGACTGCATCGAATCTCCGGTAGTAGCTATCAACAAGGATTTACGAATCGTATACGGCAATCCCGCTTATGCTCGTTTGGCTGGTCAGGCGGTGGACGAAATCATAGGGCAAAAATGGCTGGATGTCTTCCCCGAACTGGTGGGCAGCAAAACGCAGGATGCTTATATGCAGGTCCTGGATACTGGACGTATGGGAACGGTGGAAAGCAAGGTCAACCACCGCTTTTTTATCGAGCGCCTCTATACCACCCCCGATGGGCTGGTGTCAGTATTTGATGATGTGAGCGCAGCGCGGCGTTTTGAAGCTGTTGCCCAGGAGTTGGCCGGCAAATATCATGAGGTATTGGACGAGGCCTGGGATTCAATCTTTCTTTTGGATACTTATACTACCGATATTCTGCATATGAATCGTTCCGCCTGTGAGATGTTCGGTTACAGCCGGGAAGAATTGGTGCGCATGAATATAGGCTATCTGTGCCCGGAAGAACCTCCCTACAGCGGTGAAGAGTTTAAACGCTGGCTGCGCATGTCTTCCGATGCGCGCCCGCAATCCATGGAATGGAAGATGCGTGACCGCAACGGCCGGATCTTCTGGATCGAGGTCAAGTCCAAACGGGTGGTGTTTGAAGACCGCACCCGCTTGATGGCAGCCATGCGTGACATCAATCCGGTCAAACTGGCCAGCGAGAAGCTGCGCCAATCCCGGGACACTTATGAGGATTTCTTCCATAATGCCAGTGACATGATCTTCGTCCATGATTTGGGGGGCAACCTGATATCAGTCAACCCGGCTGCAGAGCGTATCACGGGATATTCAGTGGCCGAGCTGGTGCGCATGAATATTCAGGAACTGGCCGACAATGAAAGCCTTGATTTGCTGCGCGGCTTTCAGTACCAGCGCATGGCCCCCGGCCGGCATATCAACTACGAGCTCAAGATTGTTACCAAGTGGGAAAACCAGATCTATCTGGATGTTAACATATGGCCGGTTTATGCCAATGGGAAAACTATCGCCATACAGGGTATAGCTCGCACCATAACCAGAATCAAGGAAGAAATGAACCGCTTGATGATGTCCGAAAAGGCCTTAAAAGGCCTGGCGGATTGCCTCCCGGATGCCACCCTGGTCATCGATATGGAGGGCAAAGTGGTGATTTGGAATAAAGCCATGGAACGCCTTACCGGCATCAAAGCCGAAGATATGCTGGGCAAGGGCGATTTTGAATATGCCCTGGCGTTTTATGAAACCCGGCGCCCCATAATGGTGGATCTGGTCTTAAGACCGGAGGAAGTAAAACAGTATTACCAGGTTATTGAAGTTGATGATTTTACCGTCATCAGTGAGTTTAAAACCCCCAGATTAAGGGGAGAAAGCAGGCATCTATGGGGGCGGGCCATGCCCTGGTACAGCGAAGACGGCAAACTGTTGGGGGCTATTGAATGCTTAAGGGACGTAACCGAACGATACAATATACTGCAGAATTACAAGAATTGGTTGCACAACTCTGAAGCCCAAAACAAGGCCTTCATGGCAGCCTTTAACAGCCTGGCGGCCAAAGTTTTGACCTATGACAGCCAGGGCAAAATAGTTGCCCTTAGCGATGCCATGGCTGAATGGCTGGGCTATGAACAGGCCGATGAGCTGGTGGGCAAAGAATTGTCATTGCTGCTGGGTGAAGAGCAACAGGCCAGACTGCTGACCGAGCAGGAACTGGTTGAAGACCTGGAATGGACTGGCAGGGATGGCAACAAGCTATCCGCCCAGGCTATTAGACAGACGGTTTCACATGAAGGCCTGTTCGGCGGCGGAATGATTTGCCTGGTATAGAATAAGAAGAGGAGAAGAGGGGCTTTAAACCCAAGGGGACATGTTTACAACCGTCTCCCTTGGGTTTTGCTTTCACCATAAGGTTTCCAGGATATAAAAACCGAACTCCAGAGCGATGAGGATGATAATGATCCACTCCAAAGAATTGGAATGCTGTATATTGACCTCATTGCTGAGCAGGGCATAATTCTGCTGTATAACCTGCAGCTTGCGGTTTACGCTCTCACTCCACTGCTCGGCGCGCAATACCTTCAAGGTCATCTGATAAACCCGGGCATAATAGATGTCTTCGGTGATCTTGATAAAGTTGTCGATCTTCTCCGTGACCTCGCTGATATCAGCGATGAACTCCATCAGGCGGCTCATGATGCGCCGGTACTGGCGGCTGCGTTTAAAACGGGAATCCTTGTCCACCTTTTGAATATCGTCGTACATGCGGTCCATGTGCCGGGTTAGTAAGTCCTCGTAATATCTCAGCTCCAGCAGCTGTACATTGGCGAATTCTATCAAATCGCGCAGATCGGCGGGGTCCTCCTGATCACAGATCAAAGCCGTATCCCAGGTAACGATGACGAAGTCATCCTGGCTGTAGCTGAGGCGGTTTTTCATGATCTGTTCCCTCATCTGCGGGCTGAAAGCAGCCTTTTCGCCCATTAACAAAGCGGCTGTATCGCTGATCTGCTGGGGGCTTTCAATATGATAAATGCTGTAATCTTCGTAAAAGGTGGGGTCAATAGTACAGGGCAGCATCGGGTTAAGCAGGCCTTGCAGCTGTTCCAGGTAGTCGCCAAAGATATTTTCCAGGCCCCTTTGAGCGGCGAAAGCCAGGGCTACATCCTCAATCCGGGGAAGCAGGCCATCGTTCTGGTATTTTAAGCACAAACTGACCGCTCCAATGTCATATATCCTGGCCTGGCATTCCAGGCTCAGTTTCCCCTCACCCCACGGCACCTCCTGTGCTCCCAGATTCACCACCAGAGGAGGGACTTCCATGCGGATGGACTTGGGATCGGTGCGCACCAACCGGTGCCTGGCCAGTCCGTGTTCTCCGGCCCAAGTCTGCTCCACTTTGAGAAGATCAATCTCTTCGCATCCGGTTTCATATATGCGGTAAAAATATATGGAATACATGGTTTTAAACCTCCTTACCATCTAGTATAACCCAGTCCGGTTTAGCCCAGAGCAGCTTGCACTTGCCTGGCGAAATGGCTCCATGCAGCAGCTGAATGGCTTGTGTTGCCAGGCCGGGTGGCGTAAAATGATAAATACGCAGTTTACAGGGTTATGGGGGATTAAGGTGCGATTCTGGTTATGTATGGCAGCAGTCGCGATTTTAGATCAGTGGAGCAAATGGATGGTTGCGGCTTATATCGCCCCCGGAAAGAGCGTAGAGGTCCTGCCCGGGGTGGTATGGTTCAGCCACGTTTTCAATCGCGGGGCTGCTTTCAGCATACTGCAGGGACAGACGCTTTACTTTATCATAGCTGCGGCAGTGGTGGTTTTAGGGCTGATCGCATATAATCTTTTCGCCCGACCGCAGCCCCTTCTGCAACTTATTACCGGCTTGATGGCCGGCGGAGCGCTGGGCAACCTCGTGGATCGATTCCGCCTCGGCCATGTGGTCGATTTCATCGATCTGCGCTTCTGGCCGGTTTTCAACCTGGCTGATACAGCTATTGTCATGGGCGGGATGCTGCTGGTGATTTATTTTATCTGGTTGGATAGGGATGGGCAAAGCGATGCAGGATAAAACCACTTTGCTGGTTGATGAAGATCTTGAAGGCGAGCGCCTGGACGTTTTTGTGGCCGAGCGCATGGAGACGCTGTCCAGGTCGCAGATCAAGCGATTGATTGAAGATGGTCAGGTATGGGTCGATGGCAAGGTCCGCAAATCCAGCTACCGGGTCAAGACCGGAGAGGTGGTGGCAGTCGAAGTGCCCCAGGACGCCCCGGTCAGATTACAGCCTGAAAACATCCCTTTGGAGATCATCTTTCAGGACAGCGATGTGGTGGTATTCAACAAGCCTAAAGGCCTGGTAGTACACCCGGCCCATGGCAACTGGGAGCACACCCTGGTGAATGCCCTATTATATCATGTCAAAGACCTGTCCGGTATCAATGGCGAGCTGCGCCCGGGCATAGTGCATCGCCTGGATAAGGATACCTCCGGAGTGATGGTGGCTGCCAAAAACGATATGGCTCACCGGGAATTGGCCCGGCAGATAAAAGCACACACCATTGAGCGCCAGTACCTGGCGGTAGTGTACGGGGTTATAAAGGAAAACCTGGGCACCATTGAGGCTCCCATAGGCAGAAGCAAAACCGATCGCAAAAAAATGGCGGTAACCGCTGATGGGCGTCCGGCCATCAGCCATTACCAGGTGTTGCAGAGATTCAAAGACTATACCCTGGTCAAAGTCAGGCTTTTGACCGGGCGTACCCATCAGATACGGGTGCATATGCAGTACATCAAGCATCCCGTGGTAGGGGATAGGCTGTACACCTCCCGCAAAGCCCCTCCTGGGGTCAGCTCGCAGCTGCTTCATGCCTGGCTGTTGGGCTTCAATCATCCCCGGAGCGGGGAATACCTCGAATTTACCGCCAAACCCCCCGATGAGCTCTCACAGTTCCTGTCAGGCCTCGAATCCTCTGAGCGGTCGGCTGTTCAGGGCATGGAAAAGGAACTCAACAGATGGGAAAGCTGAGGCAGTCACCGGCTGTCGATTTCCTGCCGTGAAAAGCGCGTCCTTTCGTCAGGCTTCTCTTTGACATGCGGTTTACCTCGGTCAGGTGCACAACTGCCAGAAAAACGGTTACAAGCGAGGTCGAATCAGGTAATATAATAAGTGATGCTTTGCGGCGAGGATACTTTAGCGTGGTCGTTCATGCCAGGAAAAAACCTCATCCGATACAGTTTGAGGACACAGCATCGCTTTGGGGAAGGAGAACACCAGTGAATTCGATTATCGGTTATTTCCGGGGCAGGGAATTAAAGCTGCTCTATTTGATAAATCAGCAATATAAATGCCGGGTTTTGGATATTATCATGCAGATTATCACTAACCTGGGTTCATTGCCGGCCGTCATCGCGGTACCCTTGATTCTGCTGTTGTCAGACCATCCTGACTACATCAGCCTGGGCCAGGATATGGCCGTAGTGTTGATAATCAGCCAAATGATGGTTCATACCGTCAAGTTTATGGTTTACCGGGAGCGGCCTTTCAAGGTGTTGGAGGATATTATTGCCAATAAGCCGCCGACCTCCAAGCGTTCCTTCCCTTCAGGACACACTTGTGCCGCCTTCGCCCTGGCTTTGCCAATATGCCAGGTTGCGCCTGGCATAGCGCCACTGGCATTGGGCATAGCCGCTTTGATCGGGGTGTCGCGGGTGTATTTGGGGGCTCACTATCCCAGTGATGTTTTGGCCGGAGCAGGCATAGCACTGGCAGCATTCCATATATTTTTGTAATGAATATCACAGTCACAGAGGGCCATAATTGATGCGTATCGCAGTCTTTTCCGATACTTATTATCCTCAGGTAAACGGGGTCAGCGTTATCCTGGGCAAAATGAAGGACTATATGCAACGCCATAATATAGAATACCTGTATTTTGTCCCCGGGGATACCGCTGAACCCGGGGTCTTTGCTTTTGGCGGCACTAAATTCCCGCTGTATCCGGAATTGCTCATAACCATGCCCAGCTATCATAAAATAGCCAGCCTAATGGACCAATTCAGGCCTGATATAGTGCATCTGGCCACTGAGTTTTCCCTGGGCTGGCAGGGCATGAAATATGCCTTACGCCATGATTTGCCTGTGACCTCAACCTACCACACCAACTTTGTGCAGTACCTGCGCTATTATAAGCTGCCTTTTCTGGAAAAACCGGGCTGGCGATACCTGCGCTGGTTTCACCGGCGCTGTCAGATCAATTTCACCCCTTCAATAAGCACCTTGCGCCTGCTCGAGCAGCATGGCATCCCCAACCTGAGGCATTGCCCGCATGGCATCGACAGCGAGCTGTTTAACCCGTTGTATCGCAGTGAGAAGCTGCGCTCAGGTTATCTTGACAGCCCTGAGGGCATATTGCTGCTCTATGTGGGGCGCATCGCTCCGGAAAAGGATCTGGAAGTGCTGCTTAAGGCTGCTGCCCTGCTAAACCAGCACGGTTTGCAGTATAAACTGCTGATGGTAGGGGATGGCCCCTCGCGCCGCAAGCTGGAGAATCTCAATATCGATAATGTATTGTTCCTGGGATACAAGCATGGGCAGGAGCTGTATGATCTCTATGCCTCGGCAGATATATTTGTTTTCCCCTCAGTGACCGAGACTTTCGGCAATGTGGTGCTTGAAGCCATGGCCTCCGGTTTGCCGGTGGTAGCCGCTTTGGCCGGCGGGGTGGAGGACAATCTGCTGCCCGGCAAAAATGGACTGGCATTCAAGCCCGGTGAGGCCTTTGACATGGCTCAAAAGATTGAAAAACTCATGACCGATAAGGAGCTGCGCTTAACCCTTTCTAAAGGCGCATTGGAGCATGCCCGTTCGCGCAGCTGGGATGGAATACTGGCTGATTTCT
>Ga0209537_1004099_pt1 | contig 12728 bp, 13 predicted proteins | sample BioPla4DNA1_FD_187698 | JGI IMG/M metagenome (GOLD analysis project Ga0209537, IMG submission 187698) | Biogas fermentation microbial communities from Germany - Plant 4 DNA1 (SPAdes) (version 2) | ecosystem: Engineered > Bioreactor > Anaerobic > Digestate | place: Bielefeld, North...
TATGTTTAATTATTTTTTCCACACTCTTTTTTTCCAGCTGTAGTAGTTCATTAGATGCATTTGATGGCGATTCAGTTATGGTTTTTAAAAATGTCAACGTAATACCCATGAATACAGAAAGAGTACCAAAGAACTACAATGTAATAATTAATGATGGCAAAATAGTAAAACTAGGCAAGGCATGGAAAACTAGAGTGCCTAAAAACGCAACAGTTATTGATGGGAAGGGCAATTTTCTTACACCAGGCTTGATAGACATGCATGTACATATTTGGCTTGATGATGAGCTAGAACTATACCTAGCCAATGGGGTTACAGGTGTAAGAGACATGTTTGGAAATTTTGGTAGATTGTCAATGAAGAAGAAAATTCAAGAGGGAAAAATTTTAGGACCACGATTGTATGTTGCAAGCCCCATAATAGATGGAGATCCTCCTTATTGGGATGGATCTACTGTTATAACTAATCCTGATGATGCAGAAAAATATGTAAAATCCTATAAGGAAATGGGCTATGATTTTATTAAGATATATGAGGGACTAACAAATGATGTTTATGATGCCATTATAGAAGCAGCTAAAAAAGGAAGATATCCCTGTTGTAGGCCATATACCTTCTTCTGTTGGTATAGAAAAAGCATTACAAGCAGGCCAAAAATCCATAGAGCATTTAGACAAGTATACTGATAGTGAAGACCTATATAATATGACTATCGACAATAATGTATGGAACTGTCCTACCATTGTACTTTATACAAATCGTATTCTGCCTTTGTTAGGAGAAAAGGTTGCAGGTATTGAGTATGTTGATCCGAGATCAGTATCAATTTGGGGAGTTAGGATGGGTTTACCTAGAGGAAGTGCAGAAGAGTATGTTAAATCTAATCAGTATATAGCTGATAGTTTGCCTCAAGAGTCGATTGAATCTTATGTAGAAAGAGTAAAATCAATTATAGAGGAGTCGAAGACTGTTACAAAAAACTTATACGATAGAGGAGGAAGAATACTATTAGGAACTGATACTAATAACCCCTTCATTGTGCCTGGTTTTTCAATTCATGATGAGCTATTTAACCTAGTAGAGGCAGGCCTAACACCCTATGAGGCTATAAAGGCGGGAACTTATGATGCTGCAGAATTTTTGAATATATTGGAAGAAGCAGGTACTGTTGAAGAAAATAAAAATGCAGATTTAGTATTACTGGATGGAAACCCCTTAGATGATATAGCTAATATGAAAAAAATAGAAGGGGTAATGATTATGGGAAGATGGATTAGTAAAAGTGAAATAGATGATATGCTTAATTCTAGACTGGAAGAATACGGAAGGAAAGCAAATTAGTGTATTTTTCAAATTAGATTGGGTATAAGAAACTAAGAAAGACATATAGAGCATTAATGAGCTAAGTATATTAAATTTATGGTATATTTAGTATACTACTGTAAAATTAATAAATATATTAATAACTTAAAGGAGGAAACTAAATGAAATACTTATTCTTATGTTACTCAAGATGAACTACTTGTTCAAAAGCTAGGAAATGGCTTGATGAACATAATATTGAATATGAAGAAAGGAATATTAAGGATCATAATCCAAATGAAGAGGAACTAAAACAGTGGATTGAAAAAAGCAAGTATCCAATAAAGAAGTTTTTCAACACCAGTGGCAAGATCTATAGAGAATTAGGCTTAAAGGAAAAGCTAGATACGATGTCTGACCATGACAAGATAAAAACTTTAGCAACCGACGGAATGCTTGTGAAAAGACCTATACTTGTTGGTGAAGATAATGTTTTAGTAGGATTTAAAGAAAAGGAATGGGAAGAAATCTTATAATGGAGGTGCCATATGCAGGTTCCAATGTCAAAGTATTTAATTAATCAAAAAGGCACACTAAAGAAATTAGTGGACATGCTATCTAAGGAGTTTAAATATGTTTCAATTTTAGGAACAAATGTTAAGGGAAAAAATTATACAGTGTATAAGACGGGGGCCAGTATAGCTGATTCGCCTTGGAATGAAAGGGGCTTCGTTGTTAGGGTCTATAATGGCTACAACTACTCTGAGTATTCTTTTAGTCAATTATCAGTTGATACTTTAGATCTTTTAGTTGAAAAAATCAGAGAGAAAGCCAATGATGATGTAAACAACTTAAAAGCTGCAGATATAAAAATATCTAACTATCCAGTCATAGAAGAGGAAAAGATAATTAAGAGTCACTTTAGGGAAGTAGAAATACTTCCTGAAGAGGTTAGTCCTGAATATAGGATTAAGAAAATAACCGATATTATGAATGAGGCATTTACTTATTCAGACTTATTAATAGACTTTAGTGTTAACTATGAGGAGTGCCATATATCTAAAATCTTTATTTCTCAAAACAAAGATTTGGAACAAGCATATATCTGGACTAAAGCAAGCCTAGCAGCCATAGTTAGAAGGGATAATGATACTAAGTATTATTATGATGGTATATCTGGTTTAAAGGGATTGGAGCTTTTAGATGAGCTTCAAACCATGGTTAAAGATGTAGTTATTAATGCTGAAAAACTATTGGATGCTAAAAGGATTGTTCCAGGAGAATACGATATAATTTGCTCTCCAGAAATCGCTGGCTTAATAGCCCATGAAGCCTTTGGCCATGGGGTTGAGATGGATATGTTTGTGAAAAATAGGGCTAAGGCCGTTGAGTATATTGATAAATACGTAGCTTCAGACCTGGTAAGTATGCATGATGGGGCAGCTGCAGCGGAAAGTGTATCTTCTTATTTATTTGATGATGAAGGTACTCTAGGTACTGATACCTTGATAATAGATAAGGGCATATTAAAAACAGGAATCTCAGACCTGCTTTCAGCCCTTAGGCTAGGCACTAAACCTACTGGCAATGGAAGAAGAGAATCATTTGAGCGAAAAGCTTATGCTAGGATGACCAATACTTTCTTTGAAGCTGGTAATGACAAACTAGAGGACATGATTGGATCAATAAATGAAGGTTACTTATTAGACGTTACCTTAAGTGGTATGGAGGATCCAAAGAATTGGGGAATACAGTGTATGGTCCTTATGGCAAAAGAAATTAAGGATGGAAAGCTTACTGGAAACATTATGTCCCCAGTTATTATGACAGGTTATGTGCCAGACCTATTAAAATCCATTTCTATGGTTTCTGAGAAAGTTCAAATAGCAGCCCTAGGGGCCTGCGGAAAAGGCTATAAGGAATGGGTTAAGGTATCTGATGGCGGTCCATATATTAAAGCAAGAGCGAGGTTGGGATAATGGTAGAGAAAATTAGAAAGATATTATTAAACATAGATGGAATAAATGGTTGGAAGATTAATGAAAAGACAGTGGAATCAAATGAGCTATTTTTCATTAGAAAAGAGCTTGATATGAACAGGGGCAAGGACGTAACCCATATTAGTCTTACTTTATATAAAGACTTTGAGGAAAATGGGAAAAAATATAGGGGTTCAGCTACTATAAGTCTACACCCTACCATGGATGATGAGGAAATAATAAAAGAGATAAATGATGCTATTTTTGCAGCAGGATTTGTAAAAAATGAATACTATCCTCTAGTAAAGCCTAGTGAAGGAGTTCCACCAGAAACAAAGACTAGTTTCAGTGAAGATTCTATGTCTAACTGGATGACTAAGCTTACAAAGGATGTATTTATAGCAGATAAATACGACAGAGGATGGATTAATTCAGCTGAATTGTTTTTGGATAAGGTAAAGGTAAGAATAGTTAACTCTGAGGGTGTAGATGTAATGTACGAAACCTATAGGGGAGAGCTGGAGTTTATCACAAATTGGAAGGAAGATGAGGGAGAAGAAGTAGAGCTTTACAAGGACCTTCTTTTTTCTGATTATGATGAAAGCTTAATTCCAGAGTCAGTTGATGAAATGCTGAAAATCTCTAGGGACAAGGCCCTTGCAAGGCCTACACCTAAATTAGACAATATACCTATAATCCTTACAGGAGAACCTGTAAGAGAATTTTTTACTTATTATTATGAAAAGGCTGCAGCCCGTTCAGTTTATGAAAACTGGTCAACTGCAAAAATAGGAGAATCTATACAAGGAGCAGATGTGGAGGGGGATAGGGTAAATATTGTATTAGACCCACATATGGAGAATTCTACACATTCAGCTCCTTATGATGAAGATGGTTTAATCCTATCTAAAGTTACCTTATATGAAGATGGTATTTTGAAAAGATACTGGGGGAACTTAAGGTATTCACACTATTTAGACATTGAACCTACTGGTATTATTAGAAATATAGTAGTTGAAGGGGGCAGTAAAAGCCTAGAAGAAATGAAGGAGGGAGCTTATTTAGAGCTAATATCCTTCTCAGACTTTCAGGTGGATACAATAACAGGGGATTTTGCAGGTGAAATTAGATTAGGCTGGTACAAGGATGGAGATAAGCTTATACCAGTAACTGGAGGTTCTATTTCAGGCAATATAAATGAAGTTCATAAGGAAATGTATTTGTCTAAAGAAGTTCAAAAACTAAATAACTTCATTGGACCTTATTCAGTTAAGTTGTTTAATGTGAATATTGCTGGAGTAGAATAATAATAGTGAGGGATTTACATGGACCAGGTAAAAATAATAAAAGCTGAAGTTACTCATCTAGATGAATTGACAAGTATGGCCATTGACCTTTGGCCTGATAATGACTTTGAAGAACTTAAGGAAGAAATAATCCATTTGATGGCAAATGGCAAGAATGTTTTTTTACTTTCTATTATAGACGAAAACATAGTAGGGTTTATCCACATGTCCATTAGGACTGATTACGTTGAAGGCTCTAGCACAAGTCCAGTTGCCTATGTTGAAGGCATATATGTTAAGCCAGACTATAGATATAAGGGAATTGGCAAACAACTATTAGCCAGAGGGGAAGAATGGGCAAAGTCCAAAGCTTGCAAAGAAATTGCCTCAGATATATTATATGACAATACTGATAGTTATAATTTCCATACCAAAGTTGGATTTAAGGAAGCCAATAGGCTGATTTGCTTTATTAAAGATATAGATTAGATAAGTAATATAATACTAAAAAGGATGGATTAGTCCATCCTTTTTAGTATTATATTAGTAACCATTTGGGGTATTCCGATTGGTTCGACGATTAACTCTCCTGTGTAGTTCCCATTATTTACTAGGCCCTTCTTAGCCAGGTGGAAGGTTACAGTCTTATGGGATTTAACAGCTATGCCTAATACTTCACCTGTATCCCCATCTAGGCCTGAAGGTATGTCTACTGAAAGGATATATTTGGCATGGTCATTTATTAAAGAGATTACTTCTTTAAAAATCCCTTCAACCTTTCTAGTAAGGCCTATTCCAAATATGGCATCTATGACCATATGGCTGTTAACTAGGGAACTCTTTAGGATAGTCAATTCACTTTCTCCCTGAATATGGGTGAATTTGACCTTCATATTTTTTAGGATATTTAGGTTAATATTGAAATCCTTTGTTCCTTTATCTAAGTTACCTAGTATAAACAGATCTACTTTCTTATCTTGTAATATAAGGTGGCGGGCAATGGCCAGACCATCTCCACCATTGTTTCCAACTCCGCAGATTATGGTAAGGCTATTTGTATTTTCCATAGGAATATTTTTTATTACTTTTAATGCTGCATTTTCCATTAAAACAATGCTGGGTATTCCTATGTCTTTAATGGCATAAGTATCCATGGCCTTCATTTCTTCACAGCTTATGGCTATCATCCTATCCCTCCCTTAATTGGATTATACATCTATATTCAAGGGATTTGCAATATTTGCCAGTCAAAAGTATAAAAAATATCTTTTCAAAATCATAATATTGTGATAATATATAAGGAATTATACTTATATAAATTCTTTGACTGGAAAGAGTAGTTAAACTATTTTGCTATAGAGAGTTGACGGTTGGTGGAAGTCAATGCAAGAGGTTTAATGAATGGGTCCAGGAGAAGTTTGGTGAAATGGTTGTACCAAATTAGCCATTACCGGGAGTTTCCCGTTACAGGAACAGGATATCTAGTAGTACCCTTGTATTGCTACGTATCTGGTTGAGTGAGATTATCTATGATAATCTAATTAAGGTGGTACCGCGAATACAGCCCTTCGTCCTTATGTGGATGAAGGGCTTTACTAATTTAAAGGTGGTGATAAGAAATGTTGTGAACAGAACTTAGTGATTGGAAAGTATATTTAAAATTCAAAAGTAAAGGAGACATGGAAGATGAAATTAAAGGATTATATTTTTACAACATTTCTATTGGCTATAGGCCTAATATTGCATCAAATCACACCTGGAATATTTGGAGGAATGAAATTTGATTTCCTATTAATATTCATGTTTGTCGCCATCTTTATAAATACTAAGTTTAAAAACGTAATATTAACTGGCCTTCTAGGTGGGCTCCTATCTGCCATGACCACCTCTTTCCCAGGAGGTCAACTACCTAATATACTGGATAAAATAGTTACTTGTTTAGTAGTCTTTGTACTGATAAGACTTTTTAAAAACAACTACCAAAATATTTTTATTGTCGGATTAATTGGTGGGATTGGAACTTTTGTAAGTGGGATGACTTTTGTGGTATCTGCAGCCTTTATTGTTGGCTTACCAGCACCTATGAAAGTTTTAGTAACAGGTATTGTCATTCCCACTGCTTTAATCAATATATTAGGTACAGTATTTGTATATAGACTTGTAAATAAAAGTCTTAAATTTAGATATAGTCTTTGATTATAAGCCTTAAGGTTGACCCTTAGGGCTTTTCTTTATGAACAGGCACCTTATATTTATAATTACATAATATGTATTAGTCTGAAGTTTATCAAGGAGGGAAGATATGAAGCTAACCATACTAGGTGGTGATGGGAGAAGCATTAGATTAGCTTATTTACTAGAAGAAGATGGCCATGATGTAAAGGCCTTTGGCTTTAAGGAAGACCATATCAATAAATTATTGTTAAGCCATACTTTAGATGAGGCATTGGATAAGTCCAGTGTAGTCATTGGCCCCATACCCTTAAGCCACGATGAGGTTTATTTAAACACGCCCTTCCATCCAGAAAAAATACCATTAGAAGATATATTTAAAAAGATGAAGCCTGATCAAGTATTCATGGCTGGCAAGATATCAGAAGAGGTCTATAATTTGGCCAAAACCAATAATATTAAGGCTGTAGACTTGATGAACAGGGAAGAAATGAGTGTTTTAAATGGGATTCCTACTGCAGAAGGAGCCATACAGGTCGCCATGGAAGAAATGGATATTGTGCTCCATGGAGCCAATGCCCTAGTCTTAGGCTTTGGCAGGATGGGGAAGATCTTATGTAAAAAGCTACAAGGCCTTGATGTTAATGTCTATGTCGGAGCGAGGAAAGTTAAGGACCTTGCTTGGATTGAATCCTATGGGTATATACCAGTTAATTTAGTAGAATTAAATGCTTATCTCAAAAACATGGATGTAATCTTTAATACTATACCAAGTATGGTTTTAGATGGAGAAAGGATTTTAAATATAAACCAAGATACCTTAATAGTAGATATAGCCTCTGTGCCAGGAGGGGTGGATTTGGAAAAGGCTAAAGATCTCAATATAAAAGTAATCTGGGCCCTAGGTTTACCAGGGAAAGTGGCACCAAAGACTGCTGCCATGATACTTAAAAATACTATTACAAATATAATTGAAGAACTGGGGGTTTTATGATGTTGTTAAAAGGAATTAAAGTAGGTTTAGGAATTACAGGTTCCTTCTGTACCTTTGATACAGTGCTGACTGAAATTAAAAGATTGGTAGATGAGGGAGCTGATGTTTATCCTATTATGTCCTATAATGCCAGCAATTTAGATACTAAATTTGGCTTAGCTGAGGACTGGATAGAAAAGATAGAGGAAGCAACAGGGAACAGGGTAATAGCCACCTTGCAAGATGCAGAACCTATTGGGCCAAGTGCCTATTTAGATATAATGGTAATTGCACCTTGTACTGGAAATACCTTGGCAAAAATAGCCAATGGAATTACAGATACACCAGTATGTATGGCCTACAAGGCCCATTTGAGAAATGGAAAGCCTGTAGTTATAGCAGTATCAACCAATGATGGTTTAAGTGCCAATGCCAAGAATCTAGGACTTTTGTTGGATAAGAAAAATGTATACTTCGTCCCCTTTAGCCAGGATGATCCTATAAAAAAACCAACTTCCATAATTGCCCATTATGACATGATAATTCCTACAATCCTTGAGGCCTTAAAGGGAAGACAAATCCAACCGATTTTGTTTAGAAGCTAGTTAACCTAGCTTCTATTGTTTTTCTCTAAAACCACGAATTGCTAATGAAATAATCGAATATATATGTTATAATACATTTGCTTTGGATAGATATATAATAAGAATTACTTTGGTAAAGGAAGTGTATAATAGTTGGATTCCATAAAAGGTATTCTGGGAGACAAAAATGAAATAATAAGAAAGTTATTTTATATTTTTTTAGGGAATTTTTTCTGTTCAATAGCCATTAATTTATTTTTTGTACCCAATGGATTATTAAGTGGAGGTGTAGGTGGCCTAGGAATTATAGTTCAATATTTAACTGACATACCTACTGGTATTACAGTATTCGTCTTGAATCTACCAATATTCCTACTAGGTTATAAGATATTAAATAAGAAGTTTTTAGTCTATGCCTTTATTTCCATGTTTGTTTTTTCATCTATCTTAACGGCTACTAAAGATATAGGCAGTCTTTTTGTAATAGACGATATATTACTGGCTTCAATCTTTGGTGGTGTTTTTAATGGCATAGGAATGGGTTTAATGTTTAGAAATGGAGTATGTCAAGGAGGTTTTGACGTAGTAGCAGCAGTTCTAAAAAGAAAACTAAATATGAATGTGGGCACAGGCCTCATGATTGTAAATACAGTTATTATATCCCTTTCATCCTTACTATTTGGTTACAAACCAGCCATGTATACCCTAATGGCTATGTATATTGGCTACCAAGTATTGGATAAGGTTCAAATAGGGTTAAATGTACAAAAAAATGTTATCATAGTTTCCGATAATTCAGAAGAATTATCTACTGCCATATTAGAAAAACTAAGCAGAGGAGTTACCTTACTTAAAGGTGAAGGTGGATATACTAACCAAGAAAAAAATATTATTTATTGTACTTTAACATCCAGGGAAATTGCCAAGTTAAAGGAATTAGTGAACGAAGTAGACCCAATGGCATTTTTAACCATATATGATGTGGTGGAAGTTAAGGGTAAAGGATTTAAAACAATGGAAATATAGTTAATGGTTTAATGGTAGATGCTTTCAAGTAGTTAACTAGTTAAAACTAGATTATCTATTTGGAAGTATTTTTTTAATTTATTTTACATAATTTTTTTAAATAAAATATAGTATTAGATAAATGGGTATATTAAAATTAAGAAAGCTTATTGGAGGTAGTCTATGAAGATAAACTTTGAAGGGATAATTAGAAACCTAGAAAGTAAAGCAAATTCTATTTATAGGGATAATGAAAAGCTAAGAAATTTAATTATTAAAGTAAAAGACAAAATAGATAATAATAAGGAATTGAGGGAGATCTTTGAAGAAATAAAACTACTTATAGAACTAATCAGGGACTGGCTAAAGGGAGACTATAAGGAACTATCACAAACTTCAGTGGTACTGGTAATTATTTCCTTCATCTATCTACTAAATCCCTTTGATTTAATTCCAGATTTCATAGCAGGCGGCTTTGTCGATGACATTGCTGTAATTACCTATATAGTCAAGAAAATCCAAGAGGAATTAAAAGCCTACAAAAGGTGGAGAAATAGGGAAGAAACTGCGGAGATCATTGAAATACAGGGTGACGTTATGGACATAGATGAATAAAATGAAACAAAAGAAAAGGTGATATTATGAAAGACATAGATATTGAAGAACTTTATTGGGAAGACTGGGACCAACTAGCAAAAGACAATGAAGTATTAGAAAAGATATTTAGCTATTTAAAGGATTTTGAAGCAAGGGACATAGATGAATTGGCTAATATGCTGAAGTTATATAACAACCCATCTGGAGCATTTACATTGGAATTCGCCAATATTATTGTAGACCTATATAGGTATAGTAAATCAAAATTTATAAAGGCTCTTAAGATTGTTAAAGATGAGTCAATCAATCTAGTTTATGTTTTTAGAAATCAAAAGGTTTTCACTGACGAGGATGAGGAATTGAAGGAAATCCTTATGATGGAGGAATTAAGCGAAGAAGACAAGGAAGTTGCAAAAGATTTCTTTCAAATGTATAAGAATATATGTGCATCATGAGTTTAGAAGAGGAGAGAGGTTCTCTCCTTTTATTATGGAAAAACATATAAATAAATAGTGACAAATTTAACAATTATTGGTATAATATAATCAAAGAAAGAATATAGTCTTAAACTTAGCTATAGGCACCTACTTCTACATACTCCAAATAGAGGAGGTGTTAATATGGCTATAGTTACATTAGATGAGACTATATTAATTAAATTTATTTGCTACGATTGTGGACATATATGGGATGAAAACTTTGAAGGCGATAGTACAAATTGCCCAAGATGTAATTCTCCAGATACTGCTAAGATTAGTAGAACAAGATACGGATAATTGAGGGTGGAGGAATCTACCCTTTTTTCTTGGAATAAACCAATATAATTTCTATTATGGACAAATGAAGAAATAACTAATAAAATATAGTAAAATACGAAATTATATTGGGGTGAGACTATGAGCTATAAAGAAAAATATAAATATTGGTTAGAAAATGAATTCTTTGATGAAGAAACTAAATTAGAGCTTAGAAGTATTACAGATGAAAAGGAAATAGAAGATAGGTTTTACACTGACCTTTCCTTTGGTACAGCAGGCCTTAGAGGTATAGTTGGGGCTGGAACTAATAGGATGAATAAATATACAGTTTCATTGGCTGCCCATGGCCTGGCTCAAACCATAGTTAATAGGGGAGCTGAAGCAAAAAATAGAGGAGTAGCCATAGCCCATGACGTGAGACATTTTTCCAAAGAATTTGCTGAAATTACTGCAAGGGTTTTAGCAGCCTATGGCGTTAAGGTCTATTTATTCGATGGTATTAGGCCAACACCCTTATTATCCTATACTATTAGGAAATTAAAGACTATTTCAGGTGTTGTCATTACAGCCAGCCACAATCCAAAAAATTATAATGGATTTAAGGTTTACTGGGAAGAAGGTTCTCAAATCTTAGACAATATAGCCAATGAAATATTGGCTGAAATAGATAAGGTAAAGGATTTCTCAGAGATAAAAATTGTGGACTTTGAAGAAGCTAAGGAAGTAGGCCTCATAGAAATCCTAGGAAACGATATAGATGAAGCTTATGATAAGGATTTGTTAAGTTTAAGCCTGTGTGATGATATTGATAAGGATATAAAGATCATCTATACCCCTCTAAATGGTACAGGTAATATACCAGTCAGGAGGATACTAGAAAAAAGAGGATTTACCAATGTCATAGTAGTGCCAGAACAGGAAAACCCAGATCCAGATTTTACTACTGTTGGATATCCTAATCCAGAAGATGTAAAGGCCTTTGATTATGCCATAGCCCTAGGGAAAAAGGAAAATGCCGATGTAATAATTGCCACCGACCCAGACTGCGATAGGGTAGCTGCCATGGTTAGGGATAAGGATAAGGAATTTAAGTTCATTAATGGCAACCAAATGGGAGTGCTTCTTGTAAACTATATCTTATCTCAGAGAAAGAAGAATAATAACTTACCAGCAAATGGAGCTATAGTTAAATCCATTGTTACTGGAGACTTAAGCAAGCTAATAGCTGACAAATATAATATTAAAACTGTAGAAACCTTAACAGGTTTTAAACATATTTGTGGCAAGGCCAATGAATTTGATAAGACTGGCCAATATGAATTTATCTTCGGTTATGAAGAGAGTATTGGATATGTTTATGGCACCATGGTAAGGGATAAGGATGCTGTAAATACTTCTATGCTTATTGCTGAAATGGCAGGTTATTATAAGAAAGAAGGCAAGTCCTTACTAGATGTATTAGAAGATATCTACAAGGAATATGGTTATTACAAGGAAAAATTAGTGTCCATAGTCTTAGAAGGCTTAGAAGGTAGTAGAAGAATTGGTAGAATAATGGAAGATTTTAGAAGAAAACCAATTACTTCTTTTGGTAATATAAATCTTTTAAACACCATAGATTATTTAAATGATGAGACTGGAAATCCAAAGTCTAATGTATTGAAATATTATTTAGATGATGGTTCCTGGTATGCCGTTAGGCCATCTGGTACTGAGCCTAAAATAAAGCTTTATATCTATGCCATGGATAAGGATGATGAAGTATCAAAGAATAAGATTGACCTAATTTACTCCATGGTAATGGACAGGATTGATTCCATTGAGTAGCAAATAATGGAGAATTAGTTAATTATTAAATTAATCCAACTTCTGTTGAATAAAGCTTTTTAATATGTTAGAATTTAAATAAATAGTTGGGCAGAATTACTAGCAAAAATAATATAAATTTTATTAGATAGTTGCAGAATGTAAATTTAGAGTTATCCACAGGAATTAGCTTAAAATTATCAAAGATATTAATATATCAACAAAAAAAGAGTATAGAAAAACAAAGGTTTAACTCAACCTTTTAG
>Ga0209537_1004109_pt1 | contig 12713 bp, 12 predicted proteins | sample BioPla4DNA1_FD_187698 | JGI IMG/M metagenome (GOLD analysis project Ga0209537, IMG submission 187698) | Biogas fermentation microbial communities from Germany - Plant 4 DNA1 (SPAdes) (version 2) | ecosystem: Engineered > Bioreactor > Anaerobic > Digestate | place: Bielefeld, North...
TCAGTTATTTTTCCGCACTTCCCCCCCCTTTTGCCAAGTGGACTTCAGATAGACTTCATTTCTACAGGATGGGGAAAACTCCTGTCTTCTAGGCGATCCTTCCGGCGGTTTTTCGGTGTTTTTTCCTAAAGCCGGGCTCTACGCCCCTATTTGCCCAATTATGGGTGATTATTGTCACAGCTCTCCATTGGCTACGGAGTGCACCACCTCCGCCGAGGATGGGAGCTTAGCTTGACTCACTAAGAAAACCCTTCACCTTCCGGACATCGAAAAATCTTGGCCACGGCCAAGAAGTGGGTTTTTCCTCTACATATTGGCGACAGCGCAAGACAGCCTGACACCCGCTCCACATCGAGGTTTCAGGCTGTTTTTTGTCTCTCTAGCTGCAAAACTTGGGAGGGAAATGGCCGCTTCCCCGAAGTCTGCCCTCGGGGTTCCCAGTTGGCTGGAAGTAGGCGGGGCAGCCGCCTCGGCAGCTGCCCCTTGCACTAGAACCCGAAGATGAGTTTCGGGATGGCCAGGGTGATAGGAGGCCAGAACGTAATCAGGAGGGCCATGACGAAGAGGGGTATGAACAAAGGAATCATGGGCCTCATCACTTCTTCCAGACTGGCCCCAGCCAGTTCCATGGCGATGTAGGTGCCCACGCCCACAGGCGGGGTCAAGAAGCCGATCATGTTCAGCAGGACGACGAGGACGCCGAAGCTGACCGGATGGATCCCCAGTTTGTCCAAAACGGGGACGAAGACGGGAACGGAAATCATCAGGATGGCCACGCCTTCGATGAAGAGCCCCGCGACGAAGAACAACACGTTGATCAAAAGGAGAATAGCCCAGGGTTCCAGCCCCAAGCCAACGATCCACTCATAGGCCATATGGCCTAGCTTCTCCCGGGTGACGATCCAGCCGAAGATGTTGGCGGCGGCGATCAAGAAGGCCACCTTCCCCGAGGCCAACGCTCCGTTGATCAGAAGCTCGGGGATGTCCCGGAAGGTCAAATCCCGATAAATCAAGGCCAGGCTGAGGGCTAGGATCACGGCCACCGCTCCAGCTTCCGTCGGCGTGAAGGAGCCGGTGAAAATGCCGCCGAGCAAGACGACGGGGATCAACAAACAAGCCGCGGCTTCTCTAGTTGCCCGGAGGATCTCCTTGAGGGAGGCCCGTGGACGCCGCGGCGCTTTGATCATGCCCGCTCTGGCCATGATGGCCACGGTGATCATAAAACCGGCGCCAAGAAGCAGCCCCGGAGCCATCCCCGCGGCAAAGAGGTGCCCCGCGGAAACCTGGGCCATAACCCCGTAGAGCACCATCTGGATGCTCGGGGGGAAGATGGGGCCGATGGTCGACGAAGCCGCAGTGATCGCTGCGGAAAAGCCAGGGTCATAACCCTCCTTCAGCATGGCCTTGATTTCGATGGCGCCAAGGCCGGCCGCGTCGGCCGCGCTCGACCCGGACATGCCGGAGAAGATGATGCTGGCCATGACGTTGACCTGGCCGAGACCCCCCTGGATGTGGCCGACGAAAGCCTGGGCAAAATTAAAAATCCGGTCGGAGATGCCGCCGGTATTCATGATTTCGGCAGCCAGGATGAAGAAGGGGATGGCCAGGAAGGGAAAGCTGTCCATGGCCGAAGCCACCCGCTCCGCCATAATCGTATAAGAGAAGCGGCCGTCGAGGAGGAGGTACAAGAACGAACTCAGCAGCATGCTCATGGCGATGGGCATGCGAATGACGATGAAGAAGACGAGGGAGACGAACATAAGCAATAAGGTCATCTAGCGCCCACCTCCTTAGTCAATTTCCAGAGCTTCGATGGGCTCCGGCCTGGCGATGTCCTCTTCAGTGGGGAAGAGCAGAAAAGCGATGGCCGCCAGGATGTTCGTGATGCTCATGAACAGCAAAGGCAGCCGGGTGTAGCCCCGGGGAATGGGAATGGCGGCTCCAGTGGTGAAGTTCATGGCTCTGGGCAATCCCCGCCAGGTCCCAATGGCCAGCACGATGAAGCCGATGAGGCAGCACACGTGCACGAACTTGAAGACGAGCATCCGCTTATCATCGGGAACCCATTTATCGACGAAGTACTCGACATCGATGTGCTCGTTATTCTTATACAAGGCGCCGGACCCAAGGAAGGTTAAATAAATCAAGAAGATGACGCAAAGTTCCTCGGGCCACGGCAAGGCTTTGCCAAGGACAAACCGGGCGAAGAGCTGACACCCGATGGACGCGCAGCAACCGCCCAGAAGCAAACCGGAAAGCCATGATTCCACCTTGGCCATCCACGCGATGATTCGCCGCAGCTGCAACGAGAACACCTCCTAATCGGCCAGGGACCGGCGCGACGGTCCCTGGCGTTCAGACTATGCTTCTTATGAGCTTATTCTTCGGCGAGCTGGTTTACGTAGTCACAGAGCCCTGGGTCCCAATAGCCTTCCTTCTCCAGCTGGGGACCAAGGGGAGCGAGCTTCTGCCGGAGTTCTTCCCGCAGATCCTCGTTCCAGATCACCGTGGCGCCTTCACTCTCCATGATTTCCATGGCCGTCTCCATGTTGGCCTTGACAATCCGGTCGTAGTATTCGCCAGTCTCCTGGGCTACTCGGACAAAGACCTCCTGCAGGTCGGCGGGCAGGCTCAGGAAAAAGTCCTCGTTGACGATGATTACTTCTGACGCGTAGATATGGTCGGTCCGGTGGATGTAAGGGGCCTGCTCATAGGTGCGGATGGCCAAGCAGCCGTCCAATGGACCCTCGTGGGCCTCCAAAAGTCCCCCGGTCAGACCTAGATACATCTCGCCCCAGGTTACCCGGTGGGTAGCCGCCCCCAGGTAGTCCCAGACCCGCATGTAGATGGGAATCTCCGGCACCCGCATCTTCAGGCCCTGCAGGTCCGCCAAGCTGTTTAGCGGGCGCTTGCTCAAGGTCACCCGGGGAGCCCGCATCCCTTTGTAGTCCAGTACCCGGACGCCGTGTCGAACCCGGATGTCTTCCCAGATCTTCTGTCCCACTTCGCTGTCGAGGAACCGCAGCAAATGGTCTTCATCCCTGAACATGAAGGCTAGACCGGCTATGTTCAGGTTCTTATTCAAGTTGGCAAACCAGGTCAGGTCGCCCATGTAGATTTCCTGCGTACCGCTCATGACGCTCTCGATCTGGGCCATGGCGTCCCCGATTTCCATGGAGAAGCAGTCTACGTGGATGCGGCCGCCCGTTTCCTCAGTCAATCGCCGACCGAAATACTCAACCGCCTGGTGCTCTTCGGTGCCGATGGCCCCATTGGTGCCGGCGCTGATGCTGTATTCCGGCCTCTTGGCCTGGGCGGGCAGCGCTAGAGCCAGGACCAACACTGCAAAGATGGCCAGCCAGATGCGTTGCTTCTTCACTTGAACGCCTCCTAACTTTAGATCTTGCTGTGTGCCATACTGCTACAACCCCCAGTCCTTTCTCTCTGGCATCCCTCCCTATCTGACGGCTTTCTCGCAGGTGTATTTCTACATCAGAAGGAAAAATCCTGTTTCCAGCAAATCTTACGCGAGCTTTGCCGAGATTTTTTCGCTACACGGTGCCACATGCCTTTTTTTGCCCAATCGTGGCCATTTATCATCTTCTTCTCTGCTTTATGGGTTAAGTGTCACAATTGCCCAAAACGTAATACATCAAGGCGTGATAGATTTCTTCGACCAGGGTCAAAACACCCCGATAACCCAGGAAGGGACGCATGGTAAGGAGAGGCTGCATGGGATAGTCCACCTCGATGAAGGCCCCCGGAGCCCAAGGCCGCTCCAAGGCCGAACCGAAGATCAGGTCCGGCCGGGCCTCGGCCCAAGCTTCCTGGACGGCGAGGGGGTGGGGATTAAAGAGGAGCCTGGTCTCCCCGGCCAAAGGCCCTGCTTCTTTCTGCCAGTCCTCCCAAACAGCGCTCCCTTTAAGACCTATCACTACCGGCAAGACCCCCAAGTATTCATACAACCACCTGCCCAGGGGAATAGCCAGGGAGGGCCGGCCAAACAAGGCCGCGGCGGCTCCCCCCAGCCGGCCTTTCCGATCCAGGTCCTCCAGATAGGGGATGATCCGGCGGCGAACAGATTCCCCTTCCTCTCCGCAGAATTCCTGCCCCCGGCCCAGGTGAGCCAGAATCGCCCGCAAGAACCCGTCCGTGCCCTCGATGCCGTAGGGCAGGGGCAGGTCCTTGAGGAAGGGAAGGCCCAGCCGCTCTTCCAAGAGCTTGGCCGCGCCCAGACCCCAGTCCGGAGCCAGGACCACGTTGACCAGTCCCCGCCCGAGGGACTCAACTTGGGCCAGGTCGGAGCCCGCCCCTAGAATGGCGTTGACGGGGATATCGCAGCGGGCCAGGAGCCGGCGGATCTCGTCCAGGTCGTTGGCCCAGTTGCCGTGGAGGAGGCTCGGGCCAATGATGTTGATGCCCCCCTCTTCCTCCATGGGCCGGGCGGTTTTCAGCACGACAGCCTCCATGGCCCGCTGCCAGCCCACCGCGGCATCGCCCAGGAAGCCGGGGGCGTCGATGATGATGATGGAGCAGCCCAGCTTTTCCTCAAGGACCGCGGCCAGCCCGGTCAAATCCTCCCCGATGGCCGCCGCGGCGCATGTGTTCACCAGGGCCATGAGGCGGGGGCGGCACCTGCGGTGGACCTCCCGCAGGGCGGCCTCCACCTTCCCCGCCATGCCGAAAATAACGTCTTCCTGGTCGATATTAGTGCAAGGTACCCGCGTCTGGCCGAAGGCCCCTGGCCAGCGGGGATCGAGGCGAGGGCCGAGGGGATCTTGCATCTCCACCACACTCCCGGCCAAGTACTTGCACGCGGTGCTGCCGTTGACAACGGCCACCGCGCCCCGCAGGCCTTCGATGGCGCACACGGCCCCGACCATGGCGCAGGGCAAATCAATGCTACAATGCTCCGCGACGGACATCAGATCGCCACCCTCCCACCGCCGTCTTTAGCCTTCGCCGCCAGGCGGCCGCTGCGGCCAACGGCCCAGTATGGCCCGCAGGGGGAACCGTCGGGAGGGGCGCAAAGACGCTGCCAGGGGGAAGGTCGTCTACTGGCCGGGCGGCCAGGATGAGGTCAGGGCGGGGTGCCCCTCCCTCCCAGGGGACTATTTCCATTCCCAAGTCCTCCAGGAGTTCAATGAGCCAGGGCCCAGTCCAGGCCGCCTGGACCGCGGCCCGCCTCCCACAAAGATCCCCCCTGAGATCGTCGATCAACTGCTCGTACCTCGCCTCTTCCGCGCGGATGGCCCCTGCGGCGCTCCTGTCGGTAAGATCCGCAACTTTTCGCAGCCAGGCGGCCGTCTCCCGCCGGCCGGAAGGATATCCCCCATCCAGGAAGGGGGTGCCGTAGGCATCCTGGAGCAGCTTCGCTGGAGATGAGCCGATGGCCGGGTCCCGGACGATGTTCAAGCATGCCCTCCCGGTCTCCTGGAGGCGTCGGGCCCTTGTTCGACGGACGAAACGAGCCCCGACCTTGAGATCCAAGCGACGGAGCAGCCGGGCGATCTCCCGGAAGCTTTCTTCTTCGTCGACGGCTAGGTTTTTCTCCCCCAGGATGTTCACCGTGTCGTCCTTAAGGGGCCCGGGGGATTCCGGCAGAAAATCCTTGATCAAGGCTGCCATCGCCCCCTCGATCCCCGCGTAGAAGCCCCCGGTGAGAAAGCCGTCCGCGGGAATGGGCAGGAGGAAGCTTTCGGTCTTGAGCTCCCGGCACAAGGCCAGGACATCATCCCCGATGACCCCGGCGATGCAGGAGGAAATGACCGCGATCATCCCCGGGCCCCGCTCCTCCGCCTTTCGGATGGCCTTCGCCAACAGCCCTTCGCCCCCGAAGACAACTTCTTTCTCGGTCATTCCCGACACCATGACGCGGCCTGGATCGACCATTTGCCCCAGGGGAAACCGGTGGCAGCAGCCCCTTGGCCCATGCAGGATGGTGATGCAGTCTTCGATTTCCATGGTCACCGTCATGGCCCCCGCGAGGGCGCAGCTGCGATCCCCGACCTTCATAGGCCCCTCCTCACGATCTCTTCGAGCTCGGCAGGTGCAAGGGGCTGGGGCAGGACCCCGCGCCCTCCCTGGGCTACGACCCTGGCCAGCTCCCGGTAGACTGCGGCCTGGGAACTCTCCGGCGCATATTCCACCACCGTCTGCCCGGCCCGCTCCCCCTCCTGGACCAGGCCGGATCGAGGGACGAAAGCAACCATTTGGGAGCCTACACTCTCCGCGAAGGCGGCAATGGTCTTTTCCTCATGGGCCAGGCCCCGGCCGTTGCCGATGATCCCGGCAAGGCGCGCCCCTCCTCGGGAGGAGAAGCTCACCAGCCCCCGGCAGATGTTGTTGGCCGCATACAAGGCCATGTACTCGCCGGAAGTGACGATGTAGACCTCCTCGGCAAACCCTCGGCGCATGGGCATGGCAAACCCGCCGCAGACCACATCCCCGAGGACGTCGTAGAGGATGAAGTCCAACCCACCGTCATAAAGGCCCAGTTTGCGGAGGATCTCCAAAGTCGCCATGATCCCCCGGCCTGCGCAGCCAACCCCCGGCTCCGGCCCGCCGGCTTCCACACACAAGACATTCCCATAGCCGCGGCCGACGATATCGTCGAACTTAACCTCTTCGCCCCGGCGGAGGCAATCGAGGACCGTTTCTTTCCTTTCGCCCCCCATTAACAGACGGGTCGAGTCCTGTTTGGGGTCGCAGCCGATCTGCATCACCCGCCGCCCCTCGCATCCCAGGGCTGCAGCTAAGTTGGCCGTAATGGTTGACTTGCCGATGCCGCCCTTGCCATAGATTGCAATTTGCTTCATCGATTGCCCTCCCTTACATGGGGCTTTGCTTCTTCTTCAGCAGCAGATGAAGGAAGAATGGCGCCCCGGCCATGGATGTGATGATCCCGACAGGGAGCTCCATCGGATCGAGCAAGGTCCTGGCCAAAGTGTCGGCGATGAGGAGGAACAATCCGCCCCCAAGGCAGGAGGCCGGCAGCAGCCAGCGATGGTCGGGGCCGATGAAGAGCCTCACCGTATGGGGGACGATGAGGCCCACGAACCCGATGATGCCGCTCACCGACACTGCCGCCGCGGTGAGGAGGCTGGCGCCGGCCACCAGGATCCTTTGCACCTGCTCCAACTCGATGCCTAGTTCATAAGCCCGATCCTCCCCCAGGCTCATGACGTTCAAGTCCCTGGCAAAGAAAGCCACCAGGCCAAAGCCCAAAAGAAAGTAAATCAGGGCCCCGTGGACGTGGCTCCAACTGCGGGATGACAGGCCCCCCATGAGCCAGATGGTGATCTGGCTGATCTCCTCCCGGTTCATAACCATCAGGAAGCTGTTGATAGCCGACATGAAGGCGCCGACAACGATGCCCGCCAGGAGGAGGACGGTCCCCGCGGTCTTGGAGCCGACCCGGGCCAGCTGATAGACAAGCAAGGTTGTCCCCAAACCCCAGGTGAAGGCCATCAAGGGGACGGAGAGATGGCAGATGTGGGCGATGGTCGCCCCAAGGGCAGCTCCAGCGGAGATGCCGATCACATAAGGATCGGCCATGGGATTGCGAAACAGGCCTTGAAAGACCGTCCCCGCCGTCGCCAGGGCTCCGCCCACGAGGACGGCCAAGATAATCCTGGGCAGGCGGATCTCAAAAAGGATGAGTTCATCGGCCCCGGTCCAGGAGGGCGCGGCCTCGAAAGGGAAAAGGCGGGATGCGATCATCCCAGGCACTTGCCCCAGGGGCAGCTTGGCGGGGCCGATGGTCAAGGCCAGACCCATCGCCGCCAGGAGAGCTGCCCCCAAGGCCGCGATGAGGCACAGGGGCCGCAGGGGTCTACCCATCCCATTGGGGCTTCTCGTTGACAACGGTCCATCTCCCTTCTACTGGCTCTCCTGGAGCAGTCCACTCAGCTCTTCCAGGACGGCAAAGAGCCTGGGCCCCGCCCGGTGAAAGGCATCGCCGTCCACCTGGTAGACTTGTCTTTTTTCCACCGCGGCCAGGGTGCTCAACAACCCGTTGCCATAGACCAGCTCCACCGGGGAACTGGTGATGATCACATCGGGGTTCCGCTTGATGATGACTTCCAGGCTGATCTCTCCCCAACTCCCGTCCAGGTCATAGGCCACGTTTTGCCCTCCGGCCAAGGCGACGGCTTCATCGAGGAAGGAGCCGGGACCTGCCGTCCACAGGGACTCTCCGCTGAGGAGGATGAGTACTTTCAGATTCTTCCTGGCCTTGGCCTTCACGGCCGCAAGGCGCCCCGCCAAGTCGAAGGCGAGCTCTTCCGCCTCGGCCCGATGGCCCGTTGCCTCCCCCACCATGGTGATGGCCTCCAGGATTCCGGTGAAGCTGTCGGCCTCAAGGACCAGGACGGGGATGCCCAGCTCCTCCAGCTTATCTAAGGCCTCTTTGCCGTTCAGCCGCTGGAGGAGCACCAGATCGGGATTTCGGGCGAGGACCTTCTCCACATTGAGGGGGACGATGTCCCCGATGTCTTCCTTTTCCTTGGCCGCCTCGGGATAATTGCACCATCGCGTCACGCCAACCACCTGATCCCCCGCCCCCACAGCGAAGAGGATCTCGGTGCAGCTCGGGGTCCCAGAGAGGATGCGCCGGGGCCTCTCAGTCAAGAGGACTTCCCGGCCCGCGCCATCCACGATCGTTACAGGATAGCCATCAGCCAGGGCCGCCCCGCCGATCAAGAGCAGGAGGATCAGGGGGATCCAGAATCTCCTCACCCGACTACCTCCCCTCCGCGGGCTGGAATAGGTCCACTGGGACGGGTCTCCCCGGCGCTCCTTGGAAGACGCCCGGCCGCAGGGTGATGTAGACTACCCGGGTGGCTGGACTTAGACTTTCTAGGGATGTGCCCCGCTCCAGCCCCACCTCCAGCTCCAGCTGCACCGGTCCGCCCTCCCGGAAGCGGCGCAGATACTTGCCCAAGGGCAGCTCGGGGCCGTCGATTTGGAGGATGATTGCCGGTAGGTAAGGCTCTTCGTACTCTTTGAACCAGCACTTCCCTTTCCCCCCGCGGATAAGATCCCCCTGGGGAACGTAAGACCCCAGCTGCCCGAGGGCCAAGTCGACTTCCGGATACATGGTGTATTCGCCCACCCGAAAGGCGGGGCTGAACCGGTCCGGGCCCAGGTAAATCGGCTTGTAGGACACATGGTACTGGAAAGGCAGGCCCTTGACGGTGCGGATGTAGACATCCTCCCCCTGGGCGAGGGGGGCCAGGTCCCCGATCATTTCCCATTCAGCGAGGGTGAAATAAGCGTACTTTTGGGCCGGTCCGTAGTCGAACACCTTGATGTAGGCGGGCCGGCCGAGGACTTCCGCGACTTCCTGAGGGGTCAGCCCCAAGATTGCCACCGGCTCACCGGCCAAAGCGCCGCCCGCCAGGGCGAACATCAAGAACCCAATTATGAACACCTTCCTCATCTTGTTCCCTCCTAATCGGTCAGTTTGAACTCAATGACGACTTCGATCCACTCTCTGCCCGGCGCAAATCGCCATTTGGCTACAGCCTCCATGGCTGCCGAGTCAAAATCCCAACGTCCTGAGGATTCGGCCAGGTTCACTTCCAGGGGCCTCCCTTCCCCATCGATCCGAACGGAGAGTCTTACTACCCCCTCCAGCCCCAGCTTCCTCGCAGCCATGGGATAGACCGGCGGCACCCGCCGAACCGTCGCCCCCGGGATGGGCGCGTCTTGAACCTCCTCCCCCCCGACAGAGGGCATCGACTCCTCTGACGGGGGTCTGATTTGGATCACCGGGGCCAGCTCCTTGGCCAAGGCCGGAGCTTCCCGGGCAGGCTCAGGCAGGCTTTCCGGCGTGGGCGCAGGCCGAGCCTCCCGGGGCAGGCGAGCAACTCCGACTTCAGGAAGCCCGGGGCTCTCTTCCCTCGCAACCTGCCTGGGGGCCAGCCCTTCCTCCAGGGCCCTCTCGCCAGTCGAGACCCTCGGTGCAGGTCCTTCCTGGACGGGGACTGGAGGCTGGACGGTCTCCCCCCGCGGAACTGATTCCAGCTCCCCCAGCATGAGGGGGCGCCCATGGCCCTCAGCCGGAGCCTGCACAGCCTGTCCTAAGCTAACAGGCGCGGCTTCCTTCACCGGAGGGCCGGCAGCCGGCAGGGATGGCCCCTCGTCCATGGCTAGAAAGGAAGCCCCATCCTTCGCCGGAAGTCCGGGCAAGGCTGGCCCTTCTATGTCCACCCCCCCAGACACCTCATCTTCCGCCGGAGTCCCCTCCGGCCAGGAAAATGTACTAGCCGCGGCCCCGGGAAGCCCCCCTGGCTCCTCTCTGGGAGGCAGAGCCTCCTGCGCCAGGCCGACCTGGGGGCCCCTTTCACCACCTCTCGGCAGGGCCCCAACCCTTTCCAGGCTAACGCGAGGAGCCGGTGAGCCCGCGGACCTGGCCGCTGGGAGTTCCTCCCTTGGCCTGGGGGCTTTGCTTCCTTCGCGGGGCCGCGGGTCGCTGGCCTCAATGTACACGGAGGTCTTTTCCACGACCTGGGCCTGCCGCGGGGCCTCATCGAAGCGGGGCCTTGGAGAGGACTCCCGGGGCGGGGCCTTGGGCAGCTCTCGCGTCGGGGGCAGCTGCTCCCGGGGCCTTTCCTGGACTGGAGGCCTTGTCAAGACCTGTCTTACCCCGCGGTTTTCATGGAGCATGACCTGGACTACCCTTTCCGCCGGCGCCGGGGCCTGGGGGATCCTGGCGGGCAGGGAGGCCAGGAAGACCAGGTGGCATCCAATGGAGAGGGCCAGGTAGGACCAGATGCTTTCCCTTCTCTTCAAGTCAAGTCTCCTCCCGGGGCCAGACGGCAAAACCAACATTCTCGATCCCCGCCAGCCGGACCTCATCCATCACCAGCAATGCCCGCTGCAGATCGACTCCCCGGTCGGCGTAGATGATCACTTGATCCCCCTGGTTCAGGAGGTCCCTGAGGGATGTGAGTTCCACCGGCCGGCCGTCCAGGTAAGTCTCGCCGCTCCTGGTGAGGAAAATGGCGACGGTCCTGGTCGGGCCCGCCTCCGCGGCGGCTGAGGCGGGCAGGTCGATGTCCACGTCTAGAGGTTGGCCCGTCATGTTCACGGTGTAGATAAAAAAGATCAGGAGGAGAAAGACGATGTCGATCAGGGGAGCCATGTTGATCTGCGGCTCTGGCCTGCGTCTCAACGGTTCCCCCTCCCTTCGGGCAGAAGCTCTCCTAGTCGCTCCCGATAGTTTTCCATCTCCTCGACGAACCCGTCGACGACCTTGGTCAGGTGATGATGGATGAGGATGCTCACGATGGCGATGATGAGGCCCGCAACGGTGGTGATCAAGGCCTCAGCGATCCCCCTGGCGAGGAGGGATGGGTCCTTGGCTCCATGGCCGGAGAGGACTCCAAAGGTGTCCATCAGCCCCGTCACCGTTCCGAGGAGGCCCAGGAGCGGAGCCACGTTGGCCGTCAGGGCCGGAATGTCCAGGTTTTTCTCCAGGCGCTGGATCTGTTCCCGCTGGGCCGCATCCATTGACTTGTCCACATCTTTGCCCCCTCGGAAAGCCTCTAGGCCCCGCCCGAGGACTGCGGCCACCGGACCTCCCCAGGATGCACAAAGGGCCGCTCCCTCTGCCGGGTCATCCGGCAGGGCCTCCTCCAGGCGGGCCATGAGGAGGGAGTTGTCCCTCCTGGCCCGGCGGTAGGCAACATATCGTTCGAGGGCGAAGGCCAAGGAGATGACCGAGCCCCCCAGGAGGGGGACCATTACCGGTCCCCCCTTGGCGATGATGGTCAACACCGACAGCACCCCCTAGAAGGCATACCTGGCGCCCAAGGTGACCGTCCGGGGCGGGGCTGGATAGCCGGCGACCACCTGATACTCTTTGTCCAGGAGGTTTGCTGCTTTGAGCTGGACCTGGAGCGCCTCACTTACCTGTTGGGTCAAGACCAGGTCGAATACCTGATAGGCGGGCACAGTCCCTCCCGTCTGCGCCCCGACGAATTCCGCAAGCAGCGATGCCGCCATGCCCCAGGGCATCTGATAGGTGAGGGACAGATTCCCTCGGTGACGCACCTGGTTGGGCAGCTCCTCCTTAGTGTCCTTGTCCTTGCCATCGAGGTATGTGTAGGCCATGCTCCAGGCGAGGTTTTCGCCAGGCTTACCTTCGAGCGCGGCTTCCAAGCCCTGGAGGATTGCCGCACTGACGTTGACGGGCCTCCAGGAATCATCGGGAAACTCACGCCATTGGATGAGATCGGTCATCTGCCGCCTGAAGATGCTTGCGGACAAGGCGAGTCCATCGGTGAGAGACCGCCTTAGCCCGGCTTCCCAGGCCCAGCCCGTCTCGGGGGACAACTCGGGGTTCCCCATTCCCGGCCAGTAGAGATCTTCCAGGCTAGGAGCCCGGAAGGCGCTGCCGACAGACGCAAAAAGCTGCGCATCCCCATCCAGGTGGTAGACGAGGCCAGCCCGGACGGACAAGTTGTCCCCATGGGTTGAGTAGTTGTCATAGGAAGAGCTCAAGGTGAGCCCTAGAGCTGGACTTGCCTGCCATGAGTCCTGGAGGAAAAGGCGCCAGTGATCTCGCTTCTGTTCGCCAAGCTGGGTGCTGTCGACTTGACCTCGACCAAGGGCGCCGCCAAAGGTTAGCAGGTGACTGCCCTGCTGGGAGTTCACTTGGAGATCCAGTAGGTAATCATCGCCATGATGGAGGTCCTGCCAATCGT
>Ga0209537_1004110_pt1 | contig 12712 bp, 15 predicted proteins | sample BioPla4DNA1_FD_187698 | JGI IMG/M metagenome (GOLD analysis project Ga0209537, IMG submission 187698) | Biogas fermentation microbial communities from Germany - Plant 4 DNA1 (SPAdes) (version 2) | ecosystem: Engineered > Bioreactor > Anaerobic > Digestate | place: Bielefeld, North...
GCCATGAACTCATTAGCTTTCACGGCATAAACGCTTATTGTTATTGGGTGTCTGGCTGGCTGCTGTTTAACAACCGAGGCAATTTACACACTATTTTGGACTTGACTCAGAACTATATTATAACATAAATAATCAAAATTAAAGTTTGGTCTAAAGTGGGTTTATGTAACGATATGTAATACTGAAAGGCAAAATTTTCGAGAGGAGTTTATCAATAATTAAAGAATTTTGCACTGAAGCAAAAATGGATGATTTTAGTATGTAATGAAATAACCTGGTTGATGAATACGAAGATGCAGTATCAGGAATGCGTCATAGGATAATTTCGTCATAAGGGAAAGTTTTTACATGACATTGTATTATTTGTAATGGTACAATATTGTTAATAATATTTCTACATAAATACTGATACAGGGGTTTACATGGCAGGAATAGAAATTCCCGACGAAACAAATAGTTAATCACTAAGTGTCTAATCTGCGGCATATCGTGTGTCGTATTCGCAGGATTAAAAAAATAACAGGGGGTTGTTGGTGTGATTGTAGAAATTAAAAATGGAAAGATTAGAGGTTCCAAAGAAAAAGGCATGCTGGCTTTCAAAAACATACCTTTTGCAAAACCTCCAATTGGAGATCTTAGGTTTAAACCTCCGGTTCCTGTCGAAAATTGGGAAGGGGTATTGGATTGTACCAAGTATGGTCCCCGGCCATGCCAGAATCCACCGCCGTGGTGTGAGGACAGAGACACTGCAGTATATAGTGAGGATTGTCTGAATCTAAATGTATGGACCCCGGCAATTGATAATAAGAAGAGACCGGTTGCCTTTTACATCTTCGGCGGAGGACATATGGAAGGCTCCAATTCGGAGATAGGCTGTGATGGTCCTAACCTTGCTCATGGCAGGGATATTGTCGTAGTCTCACCAAACTATCGATTGGGAGCTTTAGGATATCTTTATCTCGGCCATTTATTAGGGGATGAATATAAAGCATCCGGCTCCCTTGGACTGTTGGATCAGGTTTTAGCCCTTAAATGGGTGCGTGATAATATCAGCTATTTTGGGGGAGATCCGGAAAAAGTCACGATAATTGGACAGTCTGCAGGAGGAAAAGCTGTATGCAGCCTTCTTGTTACTCCTGAAGCAAAAGGGTTGTTTCGCGGTGCAGTTGCAATGAGTGGTGCATTGCAATGTATTACGGATATTGAAACAGATATGGCTCTGACTCGAAATTTTCTAAAAGCTATGAACCTATCTGAACAAGACGTCCATGAGCTGTTGAATAGTAAAGTAGAGGATATATTAATGGCACAGGAGAAAGCAAATGAAATTTATTTCAAAGCAGAGAGTTACGGCCCAACGGCTGATGGTATTGTATTGCCATTGGATATTGAAAAGCATATAAAGGAGGGCAACGTACCCCAGGTACCGGTGATAATGGGGCATACAAAACAAGAATTATGGCCTTTCCCGGATGCAGAACACCATGAAAGCCTTTCTGATATACAGGCAAGAATGACATGGAAGTTTGGAGATAATGGGGATTATGTTATGAGGAGATATGAAGAGTATCGCAGAAAGGCGGATTTTGTTGAAGCTTATGGAAGGATTATGACCGATTATACATATATCCAGGGATGTTTGCGTACGGCTAAATATTTTGTTGATGCCGGACTTCCGGTATGGATGTATCGTTGGGACTATGAAGGAGGTTTGATTGCCAATCACTCCTCTGATATTGAGGCTTTATTTGGCAGGACAAATCCACAGAAAAGAAATTGGAATAAGGAAGTAAGCGATAAAATAGATCGTGCCTTCCAGGATGTTATTCTTAATTTTATAATTGATGGAGTTCCCAGTTCTTCATATCTTCCGGATTGGAAAGTATGCAAACCTGGGAACGGGTTTCAAATGATTTTTGATGAGGAATTTAAACTTAATGAGATTGATTTGGATGAATATGATAAAGAGTTTCCACTGCAAGTAATGCGATTGAAGTACAAGTAAAACCTGTTGGTTGCGCAGCAAATAACCGCAGAAAGTTTAAAAGTGATACATTTGTTTAATCGGGGAACAAAGATGGAGAATTATGATATTGTGAAAAATGATTTTAATGAAATAGCACAACTTGATGACCCAAAATGGAATCATAACAACTGTTATTACAATCAAATTATGAAACTTATACCGGATAATGCAGAGACTTGCCTTGAAATTGGTTGCGGAAAAGGGGAACTTTCATTTTTCTCAAGTATCATAGATAGTTTATTTGTTAAAGGAGTGTTTCTAATGAATAAACGAGGTGCAGGAGTATCTTTTTGTTTTATAGCAGCATTTTTATTTTCCGTTAGATATATTAGTGCTGCAATTTTTGGTTCAGGTGTATCTTCATGGAATAGTGATTTATTCAATAGTATGCTTAATCATATTGGCAGTACACCGGTAATATTAAGTGTTATTTCATTAGTAGTAGGTATTATTTATCTTGTTTTAGCTGAAAAGGAAAAAAGTTAAACGATATTAAATGATGTCCCAATCTTTGAAAAATACGAAACAAAGGATGCTTAAATAAACATATAACTTGTAAGATAATCGATCCTCCGGCGTCTTATAGATGAGGAGGTGAAAAAGTGACGGAGTTTGAGAAGATATACCGGATGTATTTTAAAGATGTTTTCCTGTATTTAATTAGCATTTCCGGTGACGAACAAATAGCTGAAGATATTATCTCTGAAACATTTCTGAAGGCATTGGAGAATATTAACAGTTTCAAAGGAAATTGTGACATCCGGGTATGGCTTTGTCAGATCGCCAAAAACACTTACTATTCCTATCTCCGAAAGAAAAGGAAATATCCTGTACAGGAGTTTCCAGAACAGTTGGAAGACAAAGTAAACATTGAGCAAGCTATTTGTTCAGCAGAAGCGTCTATGAAAATACATGAAGTTCTCCACAATCTAAATGAACCGTATAAAGAGGTATTTACCTTGCGGGTTTTCGGAGAACTTAGCTTCAAACAGATTGCATCATTATTTGGGAAAACTGAAAGCTGGGCATGCGTCACTTTTCACCGAGCAAGAAAAAAGATACAAGCAAGAATGGAGGATTATTTATGAGAGTGTCCTGTGAAGTAATAAGGGATTTACTGCCCCTGTATGCAGAAGATATTGCAAGCAAGGATACCCGAATGTTGGTAGAGGGGCATTTGGAATCCTGTCCGGACTGTGCTAAAGAACTGGAGGATATGAAAAAGCAGCTTGGGAACGTTCTGCCTGTGGATGCTTACACCAAGCCCATTAAGAAACTGAGAAATACCTTGTTCAAGAAAAAACTTCAGACCATTATACTCACTGTAATGTTAACATTAACCATTGCTGCTGTAATTATTGCAAATTTGACTGCGCCGGATTATATCCCATATTCCCGTGATGTAATGGATATAACTGAAAAAAGTGATGGTACAATTCTGGTAGAGTTTCGAGAAGACGTTACCGGTTATGATCTTAAGCATTTTGAAACTGAAGACAAATCCGGATATGAGTATTATATAACAACCTGGAACAGTTATTGGAGCAGAAATATAATTAAAAATACCGTTCAAAATATGGTTCTGAATCCAGATGGAGAAAAAGTATCTGCTGTATATTATTATCATACAGATGGCAGTGACAGTGTTTTAATCTATGGCAAGGATCAGCATCCCGATGGGGGGACTTTATTATTACCCAGGCTGGTTTTAGGATACTATCTTTTAATTGCCTTGATTATGTTCGCTTTATCTGTATTGCTGTTTTTTAAATTCTATCAAAATAAAAAAGTAAGAGATTGGCTAGTGAGAATTGCAGCTGTTCCCGGTTCCTACGTCATTGGCCACTTTTGTGTTAAGGGAGCATGCTCCTCAACCTATAACGCTGTGAGGGATATTATAGCCATTGTGACAATAGCAGTTTTATTATATATCATCTTTTTGCTGGCATTGGCTCTGTTTAATTATTATAAACGGAAAGCTGGCAAAGTATAGTTTTTGACGTATAGAAAGAGATAGCTGCATAAAAGCTATCTCTTGTTTACTTTATCAATTCTGTTTGTCCAGACGTAACCGCTATACCCTTTTGGTATGGCATTAAGGCTTTCTGTTGTATCAAAACCTTCCGACCATTTTCCGTCCCCTGCTACTATAACCACCCGGGTATTAACGGACTCCATCCGCTTGATGAATCTATTTGGCCATCCCCAAAGAAATCTTGCATATTTTAGCGGAAGATGCAGCTCCATATTATGAAGCTCTTTTGGAATATATCCTGTAAAACCAATTAATTCATATTTTAGCAGAGCAGATTTCATCATTCCCATGGATAATAAACGAAGGATAGGGCTTTTTTCTCTTAAAAACTCTATCCCGGCATTGTCTCCGTAGACGGTTATCTGCGCCAATCGCTCTTTTGTCATGGTGCTTAGGTAATTATTCCATAAAACTTCATAAGTTTTTATATTGCCGTCTTTGACATGAATTAACAATTCCTTGTCCGGAAAAGATGAAAAAACTTCATTCAGTTCCGGCATCAGGCCAGTTCCTTTACCTCTGAAAGGGTAAGTACGGCCGTTGTCTGCAGTGTATCCGTACCCGACATCCAGTGTCTTTAGTTCAGCCATGGTGTAATCAATTACATTACCTTTTCCATCAGTTCGATATTCCAATGTAAAGTCATGGAATACGGCCAGTTTATTATCCTTTGTCAGCTGAACATCCAATTCCACCACGTCTGCACCCAGATCAAAAGCGGCCTGCATGGAGGGAATTGTGTTCTCCAGATATGGATGTTCCGGTTCATGTATTATTTCAGCTGTATTTGTATCCCAGTCTGCAAGTGAAACATCAAAGGTCTGCGCCAATCCTCTGTGAGCCAGAAATTTATAGTTTGCTTCTTTGGTATAAAACATGTTGGTATTATTCAGCCATATTAATACCAGTATCAGAATAACAAAAATAAAAATCCATTGCTTTTTTCTTTTTCCCTTCATATAATCACTCTTTTCTGTGAACCTGCAAAATCTATTTCATGCTGATGATATTGTTACAATACCATATATTAAGCAAAAAATTCAACTTAAGGATATTTATTTTTACATAGTTAGGATTAAGGTTTAAAGTTTTTCTAAGAGTTCTGTTATAACGAAAATATAATAAAGTTGCTAAGGAATAGAAATAAGAGAAAAGAGGTTGGATGACGCAAGGTAATAAAGAGTTTAGACAGAAATATGGAGCATACTATTGAATGGTATATGATGGATAATACAAGAGCGTTGGGTCGTTTATCACGTTCGTATACAATAATAAGTAGACACTTATATATCTCAATTAAATAGACAATATAAAGCAACAAAAAATGCAACAAATTTTAAGTTTTATTGGTCTATTTAAATAAAGAAGCTGATTCTGATAATTTATTAATATTATCTATGTAAGAAGGTGACCAACGATGAAAAGATATCTGTATTTGATATTTATTATGGTGTTAAGTCTGATTTTTATTTCAGGATGCGCTGAAACAACTGACTGGGAGCCTACGGAATATGAAAATGTAAACAATATTGATGATGTTAGTATGACTGTTAAAGAAGGAACAGTGTCCCCTACGGGTTTGACTGTAGTATTGGAGAATAATTCTGATGTTGAATTAATCTACAGTGAAGACTTTCTTTTAGAAAAGAATATCAATGGAAAATGGTATGAGGTTCCTGTTATTGTAGAAAGTTATGGCTTTGATGACATAGGTTATATTTTGGCTTCTGGGGAAATTGGAGAATGGAATGTAGAGTGGAGCTGGCTCTATGGAAACCTCGATGCGGGTGAATATCGTATTATAAAAATTATAATTGATTCCGGAAGCCCGGGGGATATCAAACAGTATATATTAGCGGCGGAGTTTAAAATTTTATCCAATAAAAACAACTAATCTTATTTGCTTGTTTAGACGTATTGTTTAGAAATTGTGTAGTACTCATAGGATTATGTGAAAGATAGATTATTATATTTTTGGGGGGAATATAAATTAGAATAAAAAGAGAAGAGTAAATGAAAAAGCCTGTTGTCTTTCTGGATTTTCAGGGCACGCTTGTAGGGGAAGGTCTTGATGATATCAGGTCATTTGAATTCTACCCTTTTGCAATAGAAGCCATAAAACTCCTTAATACAAATGATATTTTAGCTATTGGAATAACTAATCAAAGCCATATATCGAAAGGTGAATTTACAATGGAGGAGTATGAGGATAAATTGCAACGGTTAAAAAAAGAATTATAAGCCCATAATGCACATTTGGATGCGGTATATTGCTGCCCTCATACAAGTGAAGATAAATGCAATTGCAAGAAGCCGTTAACCGGAATGATTGATAAAGCAAAAAAAGAATTTGAAATTGACCCGCAAAAAGCATATGTAGTTGGAGACATGGGAATGGCTGATATGGTTCTGGCAAAAAACATTAATGCGAGAGGAATTCTTGTTTTAACCGGGGTAGGGAAAGGTAGTTTAAATGAATTTAGGGATACATGGAAAGATGTTGAAGCTGACTATATAGCAAATAACGTGTTAGACGCCGTTAGATTGATAATTAATGATTTAATATTGCCCCAATGAGGCTTAATAAATCGGGGGAGGCAGACTACCTTCCCTTAATTAATAAACGGTCTGAAGTAGCTCATGAATTACCGGTTATAATTTATAATAATGATTTCTCCGTTGACTTAGGAAAAAATGTTACATTTCAATGGTTGTCAATATTTAATGATAGTTTTGAACCGGTGCATGATAATGCGGATCTATCGCTCCTGAAAGAGCTCCATGAAGGGACGTATTATATAATTTTAGTTGTTAATAAACAAGGCAAGTTAATAAAGACGGAAAACGAGCATGAGGCTTCCGGTTATGAATGCGCTTTTAGCCTGGTGGTGAAATAGTGATAAAAATTATTATTCCTTACTGGCTATTACTAAAAACCTGTGGCATGTAAAATCAATATATCCTTCTGTTTGAATTATATTATCAATTTCTTTCAGCTTGTTGAAATATTTTTCAACTGTAAAGTCCGGCACCTGCCACGGTACTGCTTTTAGGTAGTATACAATAGCTCCAATATCATAGAATCTTGTTTTTACTATATCTTCCTTTTGCTTAGTTATTTTTAAACCCGCTTCATTTAACTGACCAACTGCAGTTTTTAAATCCCAGTTGTAATACTGATATTTTGGGACACCCAGAAGTTCATTGATTTCCCTATTGTTTAAACCGCCAACCTGCTGGGTTATAAAAGTTCCTTGTTTTTTGAGAATTCTTTTTACTTCCCTGACAGAATACGATTCATGTCTGTTTATTACCAAATCAAAGGTCTCATCGTTGAATGGCAGGGATTCATCATTATCAACTCTATATACTTTTACTCCCAGAGGCTCCAATCTTTTCTTTGCAATGATTATATTAGGCTCATATCCCTCTGTTACACAAGTACACTTAGGCAATGGACTTAATGAAGACAAAAATTCTCCGCCACCGGTCCCCATATCTAATAATGAAGATATTCCGTATATTCTAAACTTTACTTCATTTCTATAATTCCAGCTTAGTGGAAATTCTTGCATTCTTTTGTTTGATTCTAAATATGAAAAATCCCATCCCTCAAAATTTTTGTTTGCCTCGTCAATTAAGTAATCAAACAGTTCATCATCTGTTAAAGTTTTCTTCATTAATATGTCCTCCTTCATTTTTTGAATTTAAAATTACTTTTAATAGGATGTTTGTTTTTTGTTATTTATTGGGGCTATTTATAATAAACTTCTCCGGAACTGTTAAGAAGTATTTGGATTTCGGAAATAAGTTCTTTAAGCATGTTTACTCCTTCTTGTGTTCTATTTTTGTTAGAAGAAACCAATGAAAAAATCATATCTACTCTTTTTTTATAATCCTTTGGTTTTATACTGAAGCTATCAATCATCTTAACAGCCTTTTTCTCATTAATACAGTATTCTTCATTCAAAGCAAATAAAACTTGGTTTAAACAAGAAATACTTCTGAAACAGTGTCCGCATACATAATAAATATCATCCTTATCGGCATTATCCTCAGCAAACATCAAGGAAAAGGATGCTTCAAACATAAAATATTGCACTAATGCATCTTTTAAAGCTTGAAGATATGGAATGGTTCTGGTATTTCAAATCTTATTTTTATGAGACTGTTTAAGAATGATGCGAATTAATATTTTTTTATTTCGCTCGTGTACATATCCATTTTTTAAGTTTTTCTTCTGATAATTTTTGATACTCTTCATTTGGACATCCAAGCTCTTCTATAATCTTAACTTTTATCTTTCGTTTTGTTAAAAACTCCAGACCTTCGCCCATAGCTGTTTTGGGGTGGGCATAAATATTCACATCAATTTCGACAGGTTCATCCACAATATACAGATAACCATATTCCTTCCCATTGTGGAAAATTGAATTATCATCGTCAATGGCAAGTATTGTCGGTTAATGAGAAAACGCTTCTGCAAGCTGCTTCCATTGTGTAATTGTACTGCCTTCTTCAAGGATTTCAAATATTTTATTTGAACCATGGTACCATATCCCTTGCGGATTAATAACGACATTCCCCTCTCAATAAATGGCGTAAAACTGTTCAACACCTTTTCATAGTAAGGCAGGAAAGATGTTTATCACTGCATACAGGCTGCACTTTTATATGATCGCGTTTTACCATACCAACATATAAGTTAATAAAAATGTTGCCACGTTAAAAAGAACATCCAGCTTTCTTTTTGTATAAGAGATGAGGAATAACCTAAGTGTAAAAACCAAATTGTAACCCACAATAAAAATTACTATTGCAATCAACCGTGACGACAAAATCGTTCCGACAATCAATGCGCTGCATGTAAACAGTATAATTGGAACAATACATATCTTTCTGATGATTGTGGACTTTCCGAAAGGTATAAACAGACCTTTCCTGCTTTTATCCAATAGTGTCGTTAATTGTTTTTCGAAAATCCGGCTGACATTGAGAAAAAATGTAACAATGAAAAATACTGCGATTACGCTGGCAATCTCCGGCTGTCCAAGCAAAGGTATTTCGTTAAAAAGTGGTGTCCTAACAATCAAAACACCAACTGTTATAAAGCAAGCTAAAATTACCCATATGCGCGGCGATGTGCGAATCGTCTCAATAAGCGTTTTGATGCTTAAAGCATTCCTTTGATTCAAAGGAAAGTGATATATAAAGATAGCCTTTTTCCTTTTTGCTTGCTGTTCTTCAGCGATTTGGAGCATTTGTAACATATCTTTACGAGCTCCGGCAGTATTTATGGTATTAATGAAAATCAAGTCCTGTTTATACTTGTTCCAATCTATATTGAGATACCTGATTATAAAGATAAAGCTTCCGATGATAACAGCGACATTTATCGTTACAGGCAAGATGCCGTCTGTCAATACGAATAAAATGGATGAAAAAACAAAAGTCACACTTATTATCAAAAGCGTTTTATAATCCGCAGAATGATACCTTATCCATGCGAGCAAAAATCCAACATAAAAGTATGTCCCGATGAATACCGTCATTTGTAGAACCGCCAGACTTACAGAAAATTGATACATGGCAAACGAAATCACAAAGGCTGTTATAAAAGCAAATAGCAGTTGCAGTACATACTGAAGGACAAAAACATGCATAAGCCGCTTGCTGTAAAGCAAATAATGCAATGTTGCCGGATTTATAATAATTGGAGGTTTCTTTTTAATATAAACCCCGATAAATACCCAGAATATACAGCCAAGTTTCACATAAATAAGATATGTCGAAATATTTTCCATTAAAGACACAGCGGAATATATCCGTCGAGCCGCAAACACAAAGACAACCATTATCCCCACGATAAACATCCAATAATTCTTTATGAAGTTTCCGGTGGTACGGATCTTGTTTCTGAGAATGTAACCATACATGCTCACTTTTCCCCACGCTTCATTATATCAAGGTAAATTGCTTCGAGGCTGGTGGCTTGTGCAATACCAAAGGCTGCCTGTATATCCTTCTTTGTCCCAACAGCCAGCACGCGCCCCTTATGAAGAATAACATAACGATCGCACAAATTATCAATTACATCCAGTAAATGGGTGGACAAAAGCACGGCCTTCCCCATTTTACGCTGCTCTGTAATTATATTTTTAAAATGGTGTATCTGATTTGGGTCGAGGCCCGTAAACGGCTCGTCTGCAATCAGGATTTGGTATTCACGTAAAAGCGCAAGCGCAATCATAAGTTTTTGCCTGTTACCTTTGGAAAGCAACGAAGGCACTTTATCGATATGATCGCAAAATTCGAAACCCTCAATCAATCCTTCAATATCCTGAACATTTTTCGGATATAGTGCCTTAACAAAGTGCAAATGTTCAAGCAGCGTTAATTCCTCGTAAAAAACAGGTTCGTCCGGAATATAAGAAACGGGGAAATCCTCATTTCTCCATTGACGAATGGAACGGCCGTCTAGAAATACATCTCCGCTTTGCGGAACAAGATAACGCGCGATAATGAGCATCAAAGTTGTCTTGCCTGCTCCATTCGCACCTATAACCCCCGTGATCTCTCCAAGGCTTGCAGAGAGGGAAACATCCTGTAATGCCATTACATTGCCATATGAATAAGAAACATTTTCAACACTCAAATACATAGGTACTTCTCCTCTCATTAGTGTTTTGTGGAGCTAGATATGGTCATATCCCTTCTTCATATTTCAAGTCAAAAATCGGTAAATTGCCATCAGGTGTAGTCCCTGACCAACAGTACTTGCATCTGTTGGGACAACCGTGCATATCCAGGCAGGCAGTAATCTTTTCAAATTTCATCTCCCAAACCCCACACTGGAAATTAACAAAAACTTATTATCAGATGCTTACTGTATCAGAAAAAAAACTATTATGCCGGTGATACCAATCAATGTAAAAAACCTCCTTGAAAACGAGTTGTCTTAATATAGAAATCAGAAGGCTCCGTGGCATCATTTGATTTCTATGATTCCGTCAATTCCCACCACATATCAGGCTTAATCAGCATCAAAAGACCCACAAATGATATAAGAATTCCCAGCAACAGCGTCATATAAATCAACCATTCATTTCCATTATATGTTTTTGTATTTATTTCCGAATTTTTCAATAATAAATTCCCTGAAAACACTTAGATCGTCTACATCTTTTTTTCTTATCAGTGACGCCTGGTTTTTTGTAATATAAAAAATAAAATAATCTTTGCTCTCCATTAAGGCATAAAATTGGCTGTATTTTAACTCACCCGATGACTTTAGCGCCTTATTTTCCATAACAATCCTGTCGTCAAAAAATTTTAAAGTATTAATGCTGTCAAATGCACCCGTTTTGTCGGTCTTTATCCGTTGTGCATTTTTCGTTTCGACTTTTAATAGCACTACGATAATTGCCAGTGCAAACAATGCAATCCAGCTTATAATGAGTTTTATAAAATCTAAATATCCATTATCAAAACTGATTATTATGCCTCCGATCAAAGAAATTAACCCCAGAAAAGGAATTATTGCTTTGTTTCTCCTGAAGGTTGCAATATATAAAAACTTCCTGTAATCTTCCTTTGACATAGTTGTATTAACGATGATTTTAGGCTTCTCCATTTTTATCCCCCAATCTGATTTATTAATTGATTATGCACATTTATACCATATACCTTTATTTTACATCATTTCATCAGTAAAGACATCTGCTTTTTTATAATCCATACCTGTTTATTGAATAATACAACTGGGCAGGGGGGAATAACAGGGGTATTGCAACCTCATGATCTGCTCTAATTCACTCTCATTAAACTGCCCATGAAAAGAGGCAAGTTATATTCGGCATCAATCATCATATAGAAAAATGGCAGGTTTAAAACGACTTCCTTCGGTTTTGCCTCAATAGTCGAGTCGGGCATCTCAACTGCAGTAACGGCTCCTGCTTTTGTACCTTTTTCATCAACATCAATTATAGTTTTGTGAATTATACGATATTATTCGTATGGTAAATAACACCTTTTTATATTATAATTAGAAGATAAAAAGATATGCGATTTCTAAGTAATAGATGATATTAAATATAAGTATTTAACAGGGGCGGGATGATATGTTCAGGGAAATGAGGAGAAAGGACAGGAGTATTGATAACCAGCAGGCTGTTCAACTGTTGGAGAAGGGCCAATATGGAGTGTTATCTACTGTAGGCGAAAACGGATATGCCTATGGAGTGCCGCTAAGCTATGTTTATCATAGGGGAAACATCTATTTTCATTGTGCTGTTGAAGGGAACAAATTGGACAACATCAGATTTAATAATAAAGTTTCTTTTTGCGTGGTTGGTGATACAGAACCACTGCCTGATAAGTTCAGTTACAGGTATGAGAGTGTAATTGTGTTCGGACATGCGGAAGAGGTATATGATAAGGAAAAAGAGGATGCATTGGTTGCGATTATTCAAAAATACTCTGCGGAGTATATGGAAAAAGGGATGGAGTACATAAGGAAAGACGGTAACAAAACAAAAGTCATTAAAATAAACATTGAGCATTTAACTGGAAAGGCAAGGAAGTAACGGCTTTTCTTTCACTTATGTGGATTCTCATCCTGTGTTTAGCTCGCGGGCGAATAAAATGGATGG
>Ga0209537_1004111_pt1 | contig 12707 bp, 9 predicted proteins | sample BioPla4DNA1_FD_187698 | JGI IMG/M metagenome (GOLD analysis project Ga0209537, IMG submission 187698) | Biogas fermentation microbial communities from Germany - Plant 4 DNA1 (SPAdes) (version 2) | ecosystem: Engineered > Bioreactor > Anaerobic > Digestate | place: Bielefeld, North...
GAGCATGGTGGATTTTTTTGGCAATGTCCACTCCAACAATCAAAGTCTCATTCTTGATTTGCAAAATCTTCTCGTTTTGTGTACGCTTCATGTAGAGACACTCCCCAATAGGTATTTGTGCCTTCCTGGCTCGGACAAGCACAATGCTATTGTATTGCGGGAGGTCTCTTTTTTCAAAGTACATCCTTACTCATTACAGGAATGCTTCTATATTGAACATCACCGGCCTTAGCTATGCTTGCAGACATCCTTGTATTTGTAAGATGAGTCGGCCATGTAGCGTACTAACCCGTGTGCATAATGGTTCTAAAGGCATGCAAACAATCATCAAGACTAACATCAAAGCTACTAACGGTGATGGTTGCGCCCCCTGGACTCGCCTTTCTTTCCCCTAAATAGCCGCTTGACAGCTTCGAAAGCGCGCTCTGCTTCCGGAACACTTAGGAAATAGATAAGAATAAAATAAGACAACGCTCCTACACCGATAGCGGCAGCCAACGATAGGCTATGGCTAAGGGTAACGCCGACATAACGATATGTCGCTAGCGCTATAAACCCCATCGCCGTAGATGCCAAGACGACTTTACCTAAAGGTATGGCAATCTCCCTAAGTCCAAATTCTCCAATGCTCCTGGCTAAAGCTAAAAGAAGGTGGACAGTAGCCACAACATTCGCAATACTGGTGGCCAAAGCCAATCCACCGATTCCCAAGAATCGAGCGAGTATAACGTTTAACACAACGTTAATTCCAACTGCAATCACACCACTTTGCATGGGTATCTTAGTGTCCTGAAGAGCATAAAAGGCTCGAGTCAATATTTCACGTATACCTATCGCTAACATACCGATTGAGTAGAAACGAAGAGCGCTGCTAGTCATTGCAGAAGCCTCAGACGTAAAAGCACCTTGACCGAAGAGAAGTTCTACAATAGGCTCTGCAAAGATGATAGCCCCTATAGTCGCGGGTGTAACCATGAGATTGATGATACCAATAGCATCAGTGAGCATATTCTTGAGTCCACCCAAGTTCTGCCGCGACGCCATGCTGGAGATCATTGGATACATAACACTTGAAACGGGCAAAACAAATAGACCTTGGATAAATCCATTCAGCCGGCTGGCGTAGTTCAGAGCCGAGATTCCTCCCACAGCGATCTGCGAAGCTAGGGTACGATCCACTAGAACATTAATCTGATTCACTGATACACCGACAATAACGGGAAGAGCAATGGCAACCATCGATCGTAAGTTCTCGTCTCTTAGGTCCAGAACAGGCTCATACTGAAATCCCTTCTTTTTCGCAAACGGTGCCATGAGAAGAACCTCTAGTGCCCGAGCTAGAAGCGTGCCTAGTAGAAGCGCATATACAGTTGTCTTCGAACTTATAAAGACAGACAGGATGATAATTACATTCATCGGGATTCCTGTCAGATTTGGGACAAGGTGGCTATCATGCAGCCTAAGGTATCCGCTGTAGATACCTGCCAAACCAGTGAAGTATATAGCAAAAATGCTTATCCTTGTAAACTGAATTGTAATCTCTTGAGCTTCACCGCCAAAACCCGATGCGAAGATGCGGACTAAAGGTCTCGCAAAGATCAGACCCATAAGCACAAAAATACTTGAAAATAACAAGGTTCCATTGATGATGTTGTTAGTGAATCGGTTCGCAGCAACTACTCCCTGCTCTTCTTTGATGCGGCTGTACATAGGAATGAAACCTGTTCCAAGGCCTGCACCGATAAAGGAGAATACTACTCCTGGAATGGTCAGGGATATCAAGTAAGCGTCAGTGATGGTGGACGCGCCATATATGTAAGAAAGCGCTATTTCCCTCACAAAACCAAGGATCTTTGAAGCGACTGTTATAAACATGATTGCAAAGGCTGTCTTTTTCATCTCTGTACTCCATCTGGCGAGTGTGTTTCAAACAAATCCTGGTCTATTAAGCAACTCCCACGCAAAGAAACGCCTACTGCGTCTTGCCCGTAGAATCAGGTTAATACACCACGGTGAAGTTCACGATCTTACGATCAAGCAATTAGGTTCTATTTTTTCCCCAAGAGTGTCGCACGAACTGCACTATCAGTCTCGCTATAGGACCCAAGAAAACCACTACCCATATGGCACATGTCTATGACAGTCATTCTTATAGTCTGTTAGCATCTAACGTCATTTTGTAGACGGATTAGCTAACGCTGTGCTCGCCTACGATAAATCAGTCAGCTAAACGACTGTGCCCTTCGGGTGCGCATTTTATCTGTAGGACCCCTGAGAACTTCTCTCTAGCCGGGATACACATTGAGGTATGACTCTTGGTAAACCTCTACCAAGAGTCGTGCTACATCAGCTATGTCGTAACCTGCCTCGATCACTTGCAGATACGCGGAACTGCGGTGTGTGTTTTCACGTGATGCCTCGAGAATCTCCCGGGCCCAAGTCGACGCATCGTCTTCCAGATCACACCATCTCAGACTTGGTAAGATCGCTACTTCATCGGTAATGCTTGTTGATACCACACAAGGTAGACCGGAAGCCTGTGCTTCAACCAACACAACCGGCAGGCCTTCATAAAGGGATGGCATTACAAAAACATCCATGGCACTAAGAAGTGCAGGTATGTCCGACCTAACACCAGTAAATATCACTTTGCTCGATAGCGATAATGATGCTACTTTCTCCTCTATAGAGTTACGAAGGGGACCATCGCCAATCAGCAAGAGAACTGCATTGTCGCAGCGATCGTGAACTGCGTTGAAAATGTCAATTAGAAAGTCATGATTCTTCTGGCGTTCAAATCGTCCAATGTGCCCAATAACGACCTTCCCCTCTATTCCTAGCTCTCGCCGCTTCTCTCCTCTAAGCCTTTCATCAAAACGAAACTTCTTGGTATCAATTCCGTTGTTAATTAATGTAAACTTCCCTGCATCATACTGCTTCTTCGGATACAACCACCGTGCTGCGAGAGAAGAACAAGAAAAGTAGTGTGTAGCACAAGTCCTTATTAGCCTCTTGTTGAGTCTGTGGAGCGCATTGTGTATGACTCCTACATCGCGGGTATTATGGCTATGTATGATTCTTATCGGCACCTTGTATTTCCGCGCAATTCTTAATGGGTGGATATAGCTTGAGGACGTGACATGCTGATGAACTATCCTATATTCCGGATGGTTCTTAAAGAAATCATTCAGTGCACGATGGTTCCTCAATATTCCTGATCTTCTGCAAGGAATACGGTAGATCTTCCCGCCCAGCACAGAGATCTCTTTATCATACGCACATTCTCTGTCGGTATGAACCAAGAAATCGAATTGGACTTGGGTTCTATCAACGTTTCGATAAATATTCATTATCAACGTCTCCAAGCCGCCTCTGTCCATGCCCGAAAGCACATGCAATACTCTTATCACAGATTACCCCTTCCCTCAAGTTAGTATAGAGCCCATATAACCATTAATCAAATGCTGCGCGTTCCTAATCGCCACAGAGAACACCCATGAGTCAAACCATTGTGTCATAGCAAACCCAAAGATCTTTTCGTGTTCTTACAGGGTGTCTCAATTATGCTACATGTAAGTTCAACGTGCCGCCTCTTGTCATATCTCTAGGAAATCCCATGCAATAATATGTTTTTTCTAACCAAACCACAAACTCAGTCATCACTACATGGGTAGTCAATGATACTCACTGGTTCTAGAAAGCAATTGTTGCCATCTGCTAGTCGCTACCCTTTCACTTCTTAATGCATCGCTACGGGTTCCGTGTCTTTAGTGGTGTACCTAAGTGTCTCTCGCGCCTATGGCATCCTTTCTCTATCCGAAATAACCAACAACTAAGTATTGTCACATCGTAAAGAATATATTCCGATATGGAAACAAATACGGAATGTGTGCAGCTAAGCTAAATTGCGTCCAGTACACATATACGAATCCATATACAAGAATGATTCCATAGAACAGCAACTTCACTGTACTGCGTTCCAAGCTCTTGACCATCATGCCCGAAGCTACAAAAAAGGCAGAGTTTGCATAGTATATAAGCCTGCCCAGTAGAATCATGCTGCTATAGATAGACATAATTGATGACAGGGCAAAAATCGCTAAGAGCAACCTGTATTGATTCAAGTTCCTTTCCGGTATTCGCTTCATATTCATCAGGAGTAACACCAACAACGGAATTGTATCAAAACTCGAGACATCTAGACTAAAGCTACCAATATTGCCATATTCAGAGTAGCGCGACCCCAACAACGGAACCACAAATCGTGCGATAAATATAAAAGATATCGGAATACCCAAGAAAGCCAAGGTTACAAAGCGCTTAGCTCGTCTTGACATGTTTTCCTGGTCGATAGTGAAGTACGTAAGTATTAACATAAATAGCGCTGAGTAATGAAAGAGCGACGCTACTAATACTAGCAAGACATACGTCCGCCCCTTTTTTTTCGGAATGTAGTAAAAGCCGTTAAACACTATGCTAATGGCTATAAACATCCGCACTAAGGCTACACCTAACATCTGAAAATATAACATCGTACTAAGCAAAAAAACCGATACTGGCAAACTAATGATGTCGCGATATTTGGAGAAGCCTCTGTAAAAAAGCACCAACGGAATAAATGATGTTATCAGTTGTAAATAAAAATAATCATGGGTAAAGGTCGCCACAACATCGTTTAAGATCAAGTAGCCTGGCTCCATGGTAGTCGTTAGGAAAACACGCCACCAGCCCTGATTAACAACATGCTGGAAGATACCAATGTAGGCCGGATCGTCAATCCCAGAAGAATCCCTGAAGCCGTATGTAAAAAACAAGATCAAGAACGACATTCCAAAAAGAACGCTAAATCCAATACGTGTGCGGGCCTTTTCAGATAAGGAAGCAAAGAACGTAGCACTGATTATGACGCCACAGTAGTATAGTGAAGTTGAAAGTTGAGTACTCGGCAAGACCATACAGATGCCTAACCCGAACATTATCATAAACGCAAAACATAGCAGGTTAATCAGTTCAACCCTCCCGTTACTATATAACTTCCTTCGCTTTGAAAATCCCATATTAACAGCTGCCATTTCTGTAGTTCCTCCGGAATTGAGACATAATATACGACACCACCCTCTTAGGGGAGGGCTGAACGGCGAATCCAGGAAACTAGACTCAGGACGGTGAGGTCCCGTTCTTTTTAGAACGATCATGTAGAGGAGCAATCACTACTACTGTAGCACGCTCAGTAGTGTTGAGAGTAACAACGCTCTGAAATCCTAGATGTCAAGGGTCGCCTAAGATTACCAAGAACCCACTGTCGCGCTGATGTGCACCCTCTGTTGCACCAGCCAACAAGCCTAAATCAATTGCGGCCTCGCACGCATTGCTATGCCCTCAACTTGTTCAGTGTCGCTCTCATACCGCGCCTCACGAACCTACCTATCTGTACAGCAAGGGTGAGTGTTAGCTGAGCAACGGATCTTACTTTGTACTGGACTTCGCATGGATGTTCCTGAATAAAGCATTCCCGACCTGACCAATAGTAAGATCTATGTTTGACGAGAAGACGTTTACTTAACCCGCTCTCCATAGACATAGACCTAAAAATCAACCTTTGTAATTGCGCATTTTTGAAGACAGCCACCAACACCAAAGATCGATATCCTATTGTAGACCGAACTCTCGGTAAAACGCTGAACGTCGTGTGTCAAGTACAGACTTCTCAAACTTCTTCGAATTACGGAAGTTCATCGTTCCTTGTCTGACCATAATTTCAATAGAATCTGTTATCCGAAGAACTGCCTCATATAGGCTGTTCGCGCTTCCCTTCTTAAAAACTGCATCATCCGAGAGCAACTCCGGTATCCCTCCCGCATTAGAACCCACACACGGACAAGCTCTGCTCATTGCCTCTATTAGGGCTCTAGGCAGACCTTCTGTCCGGCTCGGCTGAACATAGACATCTATAGAATCAAGCCAACCGAAAACAGCTGCATGCGGCATTGGAGGAAGAATGCTCACCATGCCTTCGGCACCATATTTCCTTACCACACTGTTTAGCCATGAAGGATCTCCGGCTCCAGCGACTACATATCTGTGTGTATTGCCTTCACGGTTTAATCTTACAAGGGTTTTAATGACGGTGTCGTACCCTTTATACTTCATATTAACTGAGCCTAACGACCCAAAAACCAGAGACCGTCTATCCGTGTTACGAATTCTATCAAGCCTCTTTTCCAATACTGTCTGATCTGCATATTCAATCGCCACATCCGAGCAACTCAGTGACATCCCACTACATGGATATCGACCTTGCAAGAATCTCTCTGTCACATAAATCGCGTATGGTGCATTTTTTGTAGTCTGCTTTTGTCTTAAGTAGTAATACGGCGCTAAGAGCTTGCCCACCGTGCTGTGACTTCTTAAGGAATCCCAGGGACACCCAACGATTTCAACCATGTACTTTTTGTTGTACTTTCTAGCATAATGTGCTGCCAAAAAACCTAGATCACTTGGTAGACGTGCCACAACATAGTCGGCCACTTTTACCTCCGCGGAGACTCGGTCCGCTATAGCTCGGTAATCAAGTATCCCTCTCAATGACTTGAAGTTATCGATACCTACAACTTGGAAATTCTCGATGGTGATTCGGTTCAGTTTTCCCCTTCCATTGAATGAATCACGGACTCTCACCATAAACTTGACGTTTCCAGCAATGTCTAAGTATCTAGACACGATTTTGTCGTCATAGGTGTCACTGTATATACCTTCACTCGTCAAATAAACGTAACCATCATGCGCAAACAAGACCGTACTCATGTGTTTAAAGCCCCATTTAGTATTTCCTCATATATTCTCAGTATAGCTCGGCCGGTGTTTTCAATGTTTAACATACTTGTTACCTTCTCTCTTCCTTTCTCGGCCATTATCCGCGCTTCCTCGTAGTTTTCTATCATTCGAAGAATGGCATTGGCTAGTTTATCTGGGCTTTTTGGAGGGACAACGTACCCGGTTTGACCATCTACTACGATGTCAGGAAACCCTCCTACATCTGTTGAAATGGTAGGAACCCCCGCAGCAAGACTTTCTGAGGCTCCACCCAGATTTTCGCTATGAGATGGGTGAACAGCTATATCAAGCTCTCTATATATTCTCTTAATATCAGTCCTAAAACCGGTGAACACTACACCGTCTCTACATTTGTCGTGTGCATATCTCTTAACGCGTTCAACATAGCTTCTTGCGTCGCCCCATGCATCCCCTATGACGACGCCGATTACTTCCGGATGCTTTTTTCTTACTTGCGCTATCGCATCTATAAAATCTTCATGTCCCTTAATACCACGCTTTTGCAATAAGTATCTCTTAGGCTTGTAGAAATAACTAATCATGCCCACAAGGATCCGACCATCATCGAAGCCATATTCACGATGCAATACACCTTCAGGCGCAGAGTACTGGTCCTCAGGTCGGTCGCTGTAGTTCCCATAATAAGCTAAGAATACCCTCTTATTATCAACTCCACTAGTCCTATATATCTCACACGTTTTCTTGCAAGCTCCTGCCCAATAGTCATTCTCCTGAGAGAGCAAGATCTCTGCGTTCCGAAATAACTTACTTTCCAAATGCAGCGGACCAGGTACCTGGAAAAGGCGCGGAACATTCGAATTACGCAAGGCTAGACGGAGCATCATGATATTTGTAACAAAATGACAATGAATCAAGTCAGGTTGATGCTTATCCACCAGATCTTTGATTAGTCGAGCGCGTTCAAAAAGCTTCCATGGCTTTTTCACTGGCAATGATAGATCTGCCTCAATAATGGGCATACCATATTGATGATATCTGTCTGCTACGCCACCTACCGAAACAGGTATCACCGTAGTAATATCAACACCTTGATCGAATAACCACTTTGCCTGAGAAAAAGCCCACGTTGCTCCAACATTGGTCTTGACTATCTGTAATACCTTCATTGCAATGCCCCTCATCGAGATCCCGACTAGGATACTATTCAAAATGAAATGCTACCCATCCACGAAAATATAATGCTCTGAATACCGCTTGTCTTTACCAGGCTATGGAAACACCTAAATACCCGTGGCCTCGTAATCCCACCCCCAGACATCGGTTATTCCAATTTCGCCTAGTGTCGATCGTGGAATTTGATAGGCTTAGCTGGAATGCCAACCGCGGTACAGCGACCCGGCAAGTCTCTTACTACAACGGCTCCAGCTCCTATAATAGTACCCTCGCCAATCCGCAGACCCTGGATAATTTGACTACCGGTACCCATTTCAACGCTTTCTTCAAGAAATGTGTTCCCGGAAACGTTAACGCTCGGATACAATGTTACGTAATCACTAAGTACCGCATCGTGACCAATAGTGCAATCTAGGTTAATGATTACATGCGAACCTAACTTGATGTTAACCGTCAGTATGGAACCAGCGCAGATGATGCATCCCTCTCCCATTTCTACTCGCTGGGACATCTGCACCTTTGGATCGACGAGAGTCGCGAATCTTACGCCATGTAGTCTCTCAACGATCCTTCTTCTAGTCTTTGCTGTCCCTACAGCACAAACCGCAAACACCTCGTCTTTGTGCTCCAATACCCAATCACAACCGCCTAAAACGGGATATCCATTGACTATAGTGCCATGCTTCTCAGAGTTGTCATCAATAAAGCCAAGCAATTCCCACGTGGGTTCCATTGCATTTATGCGCTCCACAAGCCAAGCTATCTCACGCCCAAATCCACCGACTCCAACTATGACAAGTTTTCTCATGTTTATTCCCTACTCCTCTTTTCTTCCCACAATGAACACATAATTAGTGGTGGCAGACCCTCCGATATTCAACATGAGACCATTGTCTGCTTTCCTAACCTGGTAGCTTCCTGCCCGACCAGCAAGCTGCTTGTACAGATCAAGTAACATGCGTACCCCTGTTGCGCCCACAGGATGCCCGCATCCAATCAGACCGCCGCTCGGGTTGATGGGATGTTCTCCATCGAACATTATGCTCCCGCTCTCGATTGCCTCAAACTCCTTGCCAGGCTCTGTTATTCCAAAAGCTGAGATAGCTGCATACTCACTCGACGTAAAACAGTCATGTGTCTCAAAGAAATCGATGTCAGTAACCTTTAGATTTGCTCTGTTATAGGCATCCAAGACTGCTTGACGTGTCCATGGGAGGATGAACACACTTGAAGTAGCCTCCTGAATCTTTTTACAAAACTTCATGGGTGCCACTCTGTGCCCCCAGCCCATAATGACTGGATAATCGTCGCTACTAAAGTACTCTTTTACGAATCGTTCGGACGCAAGAGCGACGAATGCTGCCCCATCAGTGATCTGCGAGCAATCCGTCACTCCCAATAGGCCACCAACTCTGGGATTCGTTGGTGTTCCGCGATCCTTAGCCTCTTGTTCACTAATAAACCACTTTCTAGTCTGCGCATTAGGATTTCGCTTAGCATTAGAGTAATTCTTGACAGATATCTTAGCCAGGTTGTCTAGAAATCTCTCAGCATCCAAGTTGTATTTCTGGATTATTTCATCGGCTAATCTCCCAAACAACTTAGGAAAGGGAAAATCAATTCCCTGTGCCTCATCCGCATAGAAGGCAGCGCGTCCTAGAAAATCACCGCACGATTTTGCGTCTACCGTTTTCATAAGCTCCCAGCCTATGACCAACGCTAGATCGTAGTCTTGCGCCCTGATTTTTGTGATGGCGGCATCAATGGCTGCCGAACCTGACGCACATGCCGCTTCATACCTAGAAGACGGAACCCCATAAAAGGCAGGATGAACTTCAGTCAAGAGAGCCCCAAGATGACCTTGGTCAACAAAATACTCACCTATGAAGTTCCCAACGAAACACGCTACTCTCGCTTGTTCATTCAAACGAACGATATCGTCATAAGTCAGACCGATATCCTCCAAACCATCGTCAATGACTTCTCGCAGAAGAGCTATGACCCCCTTGCCTTCTTTCATCCAGTTCCGAGAAAAGTCTGTCTGCGCTCCGCCGAGTATATAAACGTTTGCCCCCATCATTGACATCAACCTCCCTCCTACCTTGCCTTAAAGAATGGTCTGAAGTCGTAACGGGACGACGGGATGTCGCTAAGAATACCCTCAACGTCTACCATTTCGAAAAATCCTTTGGGAAGCCTCTCCAAGGCTATTTCTCTAAATATATCTACACCTCCAAAGGCATCTATAAGAGCTAGAGGAGGAACCCAGTTAAACCCGGTCGCCATTACTGCGTCCGCTGAATTAACGTCCTCGCCGATCGCCTTCCCCATAGCAACTCCATAGATGGCGTACTTAATGAGAGACTCAACACAAATATTCGCTTCCCTTGAGTCATCGCTTAATAGTTGTTCAAATGCTCCTTCATAATCGCCGACTCTAAGTCTTGCCTTCATCGCTTCGGCAAAGCGAAATGAATACTCATATATCGGTCTATAGGTTCCAGTGGCTATATCGTAAACATAAACAATCCTGCTGCCATCATCATTGACAATCCGTTTATATAACCCCGAACCTGCTTTTCTGCCGATGTGCCCCTTTGAAACAAGATCGAGGGCAAACCGCGGCATATCAAAAGTGTGATGAGCGAAGTCGTGAGTGTTATTGTATATGTTATCGACTATCGCCTTATGAACATCCAAGCCAACGAAGTCAGACGTAACAAGCGGAGCCATGCTTCTGCCCGTAAAAGGGCCCATAATAGAATCTATATAATCGATACCACCTTTGTCCTTATGTCTTTCCGCTTGTTGCAAAGCTTCGTTGATAAACTGGAAACCAATTCTATTGGCTAGGAAGGCTGGTTCATCCTTAACCTGAACAACATCTCTGTGAAGAACACTTCGCAAGTATGCCTTTACTCCCTCAAGAACGCTGGGATCGGTATACCTTGAGGGGATAACCTCACACAGTGTCATCCTATACGGGGGATTAAAGAAATGTATACCCATAAAACGACGCTTTGCCGTATCATCCAAGACTGCACTTAGTTCGTTGATCGAAAGACCGGAGGTACCAGTACCAAATATCACATGCGGCTTTAGGTGCTTCGAAAGTTGGCTGTATATCTCCTTCTTCAAATCTTCATCTTCAGCAACACTCTCAAAGACGAGATCGGACTTGGACACACACTCCGCAAGATCATCGTAGGTTCGTGGGATCAAGTTGTATTCAATTGCCTGTGCTTTGACAGACAATGCTGCCTTTTCCTTGGCCATCGCTGCCTTCTCGATTTCCCTTGCGATCATGTAGACCTTTGCGTCTCCAAACGAAGCAAATATGCCCGCAACACCACAACCCATAGTCCCATTCGCACCAATAACCGTCACAGTCCCGATTCTCACTGCATCACATCCTCGCTTCTTAGCATCTGTCCGAAAAATCGTGCACAGCCTGATCAACCCGGATAATCCACTAGAACGCAAATGATTTGCAGGTTAACCCAACCTCGCGAGAAAACAACAACATAACGTACAATTCACCCCTCAGTCTTGATATTTCATCTCGTAGTCGTTGAGCCGAAATCTGTCGTACTCGGTTTAGCACCCTTAAACTCTTCCATAGTCACAGATGTCTTAGAACTTATGCCCCGACGAGAAAACACAGCAATGACCGTAAGGAGAAGAATCTCTAGATCACCCAAGAATGAAATGCTGTCTACATACTTGAGGTCAAGTTGAAACTTCTCTTCCCAGCTGATAGAATTTCGTCCATTCACTTGTGCGAGTCCCGTTAGTCCAGGACGCACTTCGTGCCGTCTGCGCTGCTCTTCGTCATATAAGGGCAGATATTTGACCAATAAGGGACGTGGTCCCACAAAGCTCATGTCTCCCCTTAGTATGTTCCACAGCTCAGGTAGTTCATCAAGAGAGGTCGAACGTAGAAAGCCACCCAGTCTTGTGAGCCTTTCGTCATCGGGAAGAATGTTGCCATCCGCATCCGACTCCTCTGTCATTGTTCGAAACTTATACATCGTAAATATCTTCTCATTTAGTCCAGGCCTCTGCTGCTTAAAGATAACAGGACTCCCTAGATTGATTCGTACTAGGATGGCGATTACCAGCATAACAGGACTAAGAATAATAAGACCGAATAGTGCTAAAATGAAATCTAGCGGCCGTTTGAAGTACTTTCTATACAACCTCACTCACCTGCTTGAGGGACCAAAGTCCCTTAATAACACTTAGAATTCTTTCTAGATCATCATCCTTCATCTTCGTATCACTGGGCAAACAGACACCTCGTGCAAAGATATCATCACTAACACTTATTCCATCTTCAGCCGTTATATAGTCGTAATCCTTATAGAACGGCTGCAGATGCATAGGTTTCCAGATGGGTCGCGACTCTATATTTTCTGCTTCTAGAGCTTCAATGATTTCCCGCGGCCTAGTCTGCTCATCAAGGAGAATGCAGCTCAACCAGTAGTTGGGCTCATCCCACTCATTGCTAGGCATAAACTCAATTCCTGGTAGCTTACCGAGTTCTCTCTTGTAGAAGTCAAAGATGTATCTCTTCTTCTCAACCCGTTGGTCTAGAACTTTCAACTGACCGCGCCCAATTCCAGCTACAACGTTGCTCATGCGGTAGTTGTAACCGAGCTCTTTGTGCTCATAGTGCCTTTCTTTTTCTCTCGCCTGGGTTGCCCAGAAGCGGGCTTTTGCGATTCCCTCAGCATTAT
>Ga0209537_1004114_pt1 | contig 12694 bp, 6 predicted proteins | sample BioPla4DNA1_FD_187698 | JGI IMG/M metagenome (GOLD analysis project Ga0209537, IMG submission 187698) | Biogas fermentation microbial communities from Germany - Plant 4 DNA1 (SPAdes) (version 2) | ecosystem: Engineered > Bioreactor > Anaerobic > Digestate | place: Bielefeld, North...
ATACTCCCTTGGGTTTCTTCAGGGGTCTGTTTGTAGCGTACCTATAAGGAATTGAAACAGATACCGCACCTGCCATACCGCGACTGCTTTTAGGTTTGTAGCGTACCTATAAGGAATTGAAACCAAGAAGGAGGAATGAAATGCAACTAGCTGTACGACCGTTTGTAGCGTACCTATAAGGAATTGAAACAGACTGGCATTTATATCTCCTTTACCCATGAACATAGTTTGTAGCGTACCTATAAGGAATTGAAACTGTGAGGGGAATCTAGTGTGTTCTGGATTCCACTTGTTTGTAGCGTACCTATAAGGAATTGAAACTTTTTAGCCGGTTTGTACCGGCAATGTTAAAAATAAGTTTGTAGCGTACCTATAAGGAATTGAAACGCAGCAGCAAGCTGCCGTGTCAGTGTCCGAATCATTCGTTTGTAGCGTACCTATAAGGAATTGAAACCGGGTGGACCTATAAAGGCAGTAATACTGGGTATCGGGTTTGTAGCGTACCTATAAGGAATTGAAACTGCCCAGAGGCAACAACAACTTTGGCTGCGACCATTGTTTGTAGCGTACCTATAAGGAATTGAAACAAGCAGTTGAACGTTGAACTGCAAACGGACAAATAGCGTTTGTAGCGTACCTATAAGGAATTGAAACAAAAGGCGCAGTCCCCTCTCCAGGGGGTACTAAAAGGTTTGTAGCGTACCTATAAGGAATTGAAACTAATACAGGTGAATCTATAACTACAAGTACAGCAGAAGTTTGTAGCGTACCTATAAGGAATTGAAACCAGGTATCGTCAATGGTATAAAGAATGCCATAGGCGTTTGTAGCGTACCTATAAGGAATTGAAACAAATCATAAAGGAGCGTGGTTAACGTGGCAATTGAGTTTGTAGCGTACCTATAAGGAATTGAAACCCGGCTGCCTGGTCAGCCATGAACACGGCGACCATGCGTTTGTAGCGTACCTATAAGGAATTGAAACCAGATTCCATATCGCCTGCACCTGATATATGACCCAGTTTGTAGCGTACCTATAAGGAATTGAAACTTGTAAACCATGTACCGTCAAAAGATAGTGTACCTGGTTTGTAGCGTACCTATAAGGAATTGAAACTCACCCGAAGAATATGACATCGATCCTGCACTCAACGTTTGTAGCGTACCTATAAGGAATTGAAACACAACATGGAGGCAGCAAGGAGTTCGAGAAGGGAGACCGTTTGTAGCGTACCTATAAGGAATTGAAACACAGTCCCTTCCTCAATGAATATGCCCTTCCCAAAGTTTGTAGCGTACCTATAAGGAATTGAAACTGTCCCGCCGCAACTCCTCTATAGCTTTCACTGTGTCGTTTGTAGCGTACCTATAAGGAATTGAAACCCTCAATCTCTGCCCATCTTGCTTTAGTTGGAATAGGTTTGTAGCGTACCTATAAGGAATTGAAACAGCGGGAGGGGCTTTCGCCCCCGGCCGGGATTCTCGGTTTGTAGCGTACCTATAAGGAATTGAAACTCCGTCATTCTTGGCTGGTGAGGATGAGCACAGCAGCATGTTTGTAGCGTACCTATAAGGAATTGAAACGATGCACTGAAAGAGTACGACTTTTCGTCGTACCAGTTTGTAGCGTACCTATAAGGAATTGAAACAAAATGACAATGACCAACAAGTGGCTAAAGATGATCGTTTGTAGCGTACCTATAAGGAATTGAAACAGCTGGAGGGACGCCTTAAGAACATTAATAAGTACAAACGTTTGTAGCGTACCTATAAGGAATTGAAACTTCAAGTCGATCCGCTGCTTTTTCTTCTGCAACCCTGGTTTGTAGCGTACCTATAAGGAATTGAAACTGCACGTAGGCAACATGAGGAATTGGGTTATCGACGTTTGTAGCGTACCTATAAGGAATTGAAACACGATATTCTGCGTATTCTATGTAGTCATATACTGCGTTTGTAGCGTACCTATAAGGAATTGAAACTTCAGAAAAGTCGTCGCAGAAAAGTCGCATTTTTATGTTTGTAGCGTACCTATAAGGAATTGAAACCATCCCAGGGTGCCCGCCACTTTTGGGACCAATGAAACGTTTGTAGCGTACCTATAAGGAATTGAAACAGGATCTGATAGATCTGTATAAACTTCGCCAAAGTTATGTTTGTAGCGTACCTATAAGGAATTGAAACAAAAAACTCCTAAAAAAATAATAAAGCTTAGAGGTGGGTTTGTAGCGTACCTATAAGGAATTGAAACTCAAAAGTTTTGGACTTGAAAGCTGGCGTTATTTCGCGTTTGTAGCGTACCTATAAGGAATTGAAACAAGGAGAAACCAAGCGATGAGCAGTACAAGAAGCTTGTTTGTAGCGTACCTATAAGGAATTGAAACGCATGATGGTAGTCAAGACGGAGGTGTGATCCAGTGGTTTGTAGCGTACCTATAAGGAATTGAAACAGGACATCATCGACCAAGACCGAAACCGTGATTATCACGTTTGTAGCGTACCTATAAGGAATTGAAACTGGCTCTGGCTTGGTTGCTGATGCAGGTGAACCTGGTTTGTAGCGTACCTATAAGGAATTGAAACTCTCCAGGGGCAAAGATATCTTTCTACATTCGTATGTTTGTAGCGTACCTATAAGGAATTGAAACTGGTTTTGCGCCGGTGGTATTTATCGACAACGCAGAGTTTGTAGCGTACCTATAAGGAATTGAAACTGAGACTGGACTGGAGACTATTCTTGATGCTAGTAAGTTTGTAGCGTACCTATAAGGAATTGAAACCTTCCGGGCAAGTTTCCACAAGCTTTTGAAACAGTTCAGTTTGTAGCGTACCTATAAGGAATTGAAACTTTCATTTCTGTACACTCCAATTCTTTCACAGACAGAGTTTGTAGCGTACCTATAAGGAATTGAAACCAAATTCTGATCACAAAAGCACAGAAGAAGTGGCTCCGTTTGTAGCGTACCTATAAGGAATTGAAACCTAGACTTTTTCAGGGGATGATCCAGTTTGTAAGCCGTTTGTAGCGTACCTATAAGGAATTGAAACAAAAATATTCTTCGTATACGAAGAATTTCAGATCGGGTTTGTAGCGTACCTATAAGGAATTGAAACATGTCGCTGGTGATCATAATCCCCTTGCTTTCGCCCTTCGTTTGTAGCGTACCTATAAGGAATTGAAACTATAGTTCTTTTTCTGTAGTTCTTTTTCTGGGTGACGTTTGTAGCGTACCTATAAGGAATTGAAACACACATCTCAAAACTGCTACAATACAGGTAGGGTGTGTTTGTAGCGTACCTATAAGGAATTGAAACCTCTCCAGAAGCGCAGGCCTACGGCTTGCCAGCGCCGGTTTGTAGCGTACCTATAAGGAATTGAAACTACATTCCGCACAAGCCCAACCTTACTGCCCGTTAGTTTGTAGCGTACCTATAAGGAATTGAAACACGTGCCGCCGGAGTGGTTAGGTGAGCGGTTCCTGGGTTTGTAGCGTACCTATAAGGAATTGAAACAAAGCAGCCTCAAGCTGGCCGTCCCATGTGACGTATCCGTTTGTAGCGTACCTATAAGGAATTGAAACAGACCATCAAGCGGGCCGAGACAACGTACATACTCCGTTTGTAGCGTACCTATAAGGAATTGAAACAACCTGTTCTCCTCTCCCCCGACAAACGGAGTCCCTGTTTGTAGCGTACCTATAAGGAATTGAAACTAGCTAAATCATTATTAGTATCATTTTTAGCTACCCAAGTTTGTAGCGTACCTATAAGGAATTGAAACTGCGCTTCTGTCCATGTAATTCGGGCCTGGTCCTTCGTTTGTAGCGTACCTATAAGGAATTGAAACTTCCACACTGCGTGCACCGGCTACCTAGACCGTGTGTTTGTAGCGTACCTATAAGGAATTGAAACGAGCCGGAGCGGGAAGACCGGTTCCACCTCCTTCGGTTTGTAGCGTACCTATAAGGAATTGAAACACGCAATAGAAAATAAACTTGTCACCGAATACGGCAGTTTGTAGCGTACCTATAAGGAATTGAAACATACGTTGATTAGCTCCCTCCACCAACGGAATATGGCGTTTGTAGCGTACCTATAAGGAATTGAAACTCCGGCTGGTCTTGAAGCTTCTCTCTAGTCGTTTCTGTTTGTAGCGTACCTATAAGGAATTGAAACTTAAATAAAGTTATATGTGGGGATTGTCTGGAAGTTTTGTTTGTAGCGTACCTATAAGGAATTGAAACCAAAAACCTTTGACACATCTGAACAACTTCTCTGCGTTTGTAGCGTACCTATAAGGAATTGAAACTAATAAACGCTTTGCTCCTACGCTGTAGGTGTAAGTGTTTGTAGCGTACCTATAAGGAATTGAAACCCGCAGTTTCCCTGGCATGGGTCATCTTCCAGGTGCGTTTGTAGCGTACCTATAAGGAATTGAAACCCGTCCACTCTTACTGCTATCTGCTTTGTAATCTTCGTTTGTAGCGTACCTATAAGGAATTGAAACTAACAGAGAAAAAAGAGGAACTCAAAAAGCTACTCCTGTTTGTAGCGTACCTATAAGGAATTGAAACACGGTCCGGACGGGAACCCGATCAGCGTGGTTGATAACGTTTGTAGCGTACCTATAAGGAATTGAAACCATTGCTACCCCTGATAGCCAGCTCCGGCATGTCCTCGTTTGTAGCGTACCTATAAGGAATTGAAACATTGGCCTGGTTGGTTGCATTGCTACCCCTGATAGCCGTTTGTAGCGTACCTATAAGGAATTGAAACTCGGCTGCAACTGCACCTAGCTTCTATGGAAGGTATCGTTTGTAGCGTACCTATAAGGAATTGAAACCTTAAATTGCTATATAGTAGAAGGCACAATATCAAAGTTTGTAGCGTACCTATAAGGAATTGAAACATTCGCTGGGCACAGAGCGATTCATTTTGGCGCTCGAGTTTGTAGCGTACCTATAAGGAATTGAAACCATCCAAAAAAGCCTGTAGCCATGCGGGTTTGCGGGGTTTGTAGCGTACCTATAAGGAATTGAAACGAAACTACCAGAGAGTGGGAGCTAACTTCTTGAGCGTTTGTAGCGTACCTATAAGGAATTGAAACCAAAGTCCTTCTAACCATAACCATAACCAAGAACCTGTTTGTAGCGTACCTATAAGGAATTGAAACATAGCTCTAAAGCACTTGGATATATGAGCAGAGCCCAAGTTTGTAGCGTACCTATAAGGAATTGAAACCAGAAATTGGTCCATCAAGATAGAAGTGGACAACGGGTGTTTGTAGCGTACCTATAAGGAATTGAAACTGATGTAACACTTAAAAGAGGTGACACCCGGCACGCCGTTTGTAGCGTACCTATAAGGAATTGAAACACGGAACTGTCACTGACCCTGATGTGTACTACTACCGTTTGTAGCGTACCTATAAGGAATTGAAACTCTCATGTCAGGCTGTTTCAGATGATGAATTGGACGCAGTTTGTAGCGTACCTATAAGGAATTGAAACGATGTAGATTATGTTCTATACCATAAAACGGACCGTTGTTTGTAGCGTACCTATAAGGAATTGAAACACTGATGAGGAGACGGAGCGCCGAGCTCGGGCAGCCGTTTGTAGCGTACCTATAAGGAATTGAAACGGGCTTCGATATCGAGAAAGGCGATATGATATATTGCGTTTGCAGCGTACCTATAAGGAATTGAAACTGGCATTCATGGCAGAGGCTAATCATATTCCAACTGGCGTTTGTAGCGTACCTATAAGGAATTGAAACTTCCCAGGTTTTTTGGAGCAGAGCCTCCGGATCTTCGTTTGTAGCGTACCTATAAGGAATTGAAACCTTGGATCTGCGGTCTTTTTCTCGGCGAGCTTTTTCGTTTGTAGCGTACCTATAAGGAATTGAAACTAACCAGCCTGAAACTCTTTAACCTTCTTTTCAATGGTTTGTAGCGTACCTATAAGGAATTGAAACGACGAATAACGCGCCGGGGCAGTGGGAGGCCGCAAAAGGTTTGTAGCGTACCTATAAGGAATTTGAATCGTTTTTATTGTATTACCTTCGAATTAAACAAAGGCTGGATTGTCATGGACGATATCGCACGCAAAGTGTTCAATCAAAAATACCTCCCCAAAAGGATTGCTGTTGAAAACACCAAACAGGTGGGAAGGGTTATTGATGATCTTCTCGCGCGGCAAGACCATGGTGATGGGGAATTGTTTTCCGATTTCGATTTGCTCAGGCAGATGCGGGATGAGATAAACCGGTCATTACAGGGGTGCGCTGCTGTTGTCAAAGCAGGGGTTTTAGTTCCTGTGGGGCTATGGGGGCTGACAGAAGGTTTCGCAGCTCCGGATATGGATATCAGCCTGCTTGGCATTGGCAATCACAGGTTCTTTCTTTTCCACAGTGCACTTGGCTTGGTAGTGCTGCGCCATCTGTTTAATAAATGGCAACAAGTGGAGACCTGTTCACCTCAATTTATTAAGAAAACCTGTGGCAAAATAGTTGGTGCCCTGTTGGGGGCTTACGCTGTGGGTGTAGGTGTTCACCTGATGATCGATGTCTTTCAGCCAAAAACTGTGATTTTCCCTTTCTTTGGCTCACTCGTTGACGGCACAATGGTTGATGATAATATTTGGCTGCTGGGTAATTCCCTGTGGGCTTTCAAAATCGGCCGTGATGTCTTTAGCCTTGTTTTAGCCGATGATCTGCAAAACGCCAAAAACTATGTTGTTTCAAAATTTGGTGAGAAACCTATTTCGATCGACTCTGTTAATTGAGGTGAGCATTGTTGTTCCTCGTTGGTCTGCAGAAGATGACTAAAGAAGAAAAAATGATCCTCTTAGCCCAGTTAAATACTCTTACCGGGTTAAATCTGATCAACGATGCTGCGCAGAAAGGCGCAAAGAAAGCAAAAAACTTTCTCCTGGGCTTGGGTGAAAAGGGTGCTCAGTGGGTAGGGCAGCGGGTTGGGCAGCCTGATCTCGGGCGTGCTGTAGGTGAGTTTAAAGAGAGCACTGATTGGGATGCAGAGGTTATCAATAAAAAGTTTAGAGAAGAAATTGCTTTTCTTGCTGATTTAGATGAAAGAGAAATTTCCCGAATGTTGAGGAAACGAGCGGTGGAAATAGCAGAGGTTGACGAGCAGGCTACAGATCAGGTGCTGAGCACAGCAATAATTAACAAGGCGAAGAGGGCATTGGGGAAAAAATTCGAGGAGAGTGTTTTCGAAAACAGTGTTCAATTGGAAGAGGAAATTTACGCAATTTGTATCAGTGAACTGATAGATGAGATTAAAAAAAGGCTTAATGTCATGAGTTATGATGAGGAAGAGCGGGTAAAAAAGGCTTTAGAACAAGAAATGGCTAGGCTCAGCGAAATTGATCAAGAGGCAATCAAAAGGGCAACTGGATTGGAGAGCCTTTCTTCCGATGCCATAATGAAATTCCTAAAAACCACTTCAGGAGTAGCTTTTGCCCAATTATTGATCGGCAGCACAGGGTTTGGTGCTTTTTTATTTTTGACCACCTCCATGAAGGCACTGTCGCTGCTTATGGGAGTCACATTACCCTTCGCTTCCTATATGGCGGCAACAACATTTCTCTCTTTTCTCCTCTCAGGTCCCTTTTTGCTGTTGATAGCAGTAGTCAGCGGTGGTTGGCTCTATCGCGGCACAACCAGCAAAATTAATGATCAACTGGCTAAGACGCTTCTCTTTACCGGCATGCTCAAGTATAAGTCAATGGAAAGCCAAGGGAGCTAAGGCAGCTACATAATAGTTGCACGCGATCACCGACCGATCACCGGGACAGACTGGGTGATTGGACCGCTTGAGACTGTCCCGCGGTGATCAGGAGAACATGTTGACTTTGCTCCTCTGCGTTCGATTCTAAGCAAGGTGTTTATCTATACGTAAACCTGTTATGCCGCGGGGTAAAACATTCATAAAATAACATATTGCGGGAAAACAACATATTGAAGGAATTTGTGGTGTTTTGTAGAAATAAATATGGAAGGGAAAGTTATACATGGAACAGAACGGAGCTAATATATACCCCCGGTTTTAATACTTGATCACTACTTTTCATTCATACTACCTTGAACGACGTAACAACTGCATCGATTATCTTTCCTCTTCATTTTCCCTATAATCCCCCGAAAAACTTACCATAATTTTTTGGAGGTGACAGCTTAGGGCAGTTAGCACTTCGGTTGGCACTGCTTTTCTTAAGAATGAGTTCTGTTTTACCACTTAGGGAGGATGCTTATGGTTAAATGGAAGGATTATTTTACCGGTGCTGTCTATACACTCGATACGAATTGGATCCAGGAAGTGCGAAGGCATCTAGCAGAGTTGCTTACCCGAAGTTTAAAAAAAGATGATGATATAAAAAAGCAGGCAGATAATGCGGCAACTTTTTGGTCCAATGATTATTACTCATTGGTTTTTCCTTTGCGCTTCGGTAAAAAAGTTGAAGGCAGTACTGTCAAGGGTGTGGAGCTTTTCCCCACGGCGAACCCGGTTCTTCAAGCAGGTCCTTTGCGTTCTAAATTTCTAGAAGAAGAAAAATTGCCTCCTCTTCTTCCGGCTGATCAATCAAAAGAAGGCTATGAATTACTAGCAGACATCATTGTGTTGCGTACAGCGGTATTGAATGTTTTATTGCGCCAAAATGGGGTAGATGAGGAGGATCTTCATACCCTGCGCCTGGCTTTTCTAATTGAGCCACTTGTGGATGAGATGGCAGACATTTCACTTGCGGCGAGGGTGCGGGATGTAATCTCGTTCTTAAGGGGTAACAGCTCCTCTCTGCCTTTGGAAGGGTTAGATGCTGATCTTATAAAGTCTATATGGCAGCTGCCAAAAGAATCTGAGAAGCTTTCCGGAAAGGTGACAGTTGTCCTTGGACAGGTGCAGAGAATCAAGCAGTATGTATTTGAAACCTCGGGCTTAAATGAAATTCGTGGGGCTTCTGCACTGCTTGAGGGTCTGGTGAGAAAACTGGCCGAAGAAGTGAAATCTAAGATTGGGCCAGAGGTGTTGCTACGGGCAGCTGGTTCTGTCATCAGTTTTTTGGCGCCAATTCCGATGCTTGAGGATAAAAAGGAAACATCTTGGGAAGAGAGGATTATTCACCTCTTTGCTGAGGCAACCGGAACCGCTTTTATTACTTCAGTTGCCGAAGAGGTAAACCTGAGCGAATTTATAGGAAACTACCAGGTGGTAATGAGAAATATCTATCAACAACTGGAAACGAAAAGAGAGAATGCTCTTCCTCCGCATCTAGAGGTGCTTCCCTTTGAGGAGAGGTGTTCACTTTGTGAAAAGCGGGCAGCCGAAGGTTTTTATGAATCTCCAGAAGGGGATTATCTACCTGTTTGTCGTGTTTGTCTCACTAAAAGGGAAGTGGGGAGAAAAGCTCGCTCCAGTTTGACAGATAAGATTTTGGAGTTGGTACCAGATAACCTCACCATCAAAAAAGAAAAACCAACCTACCCTCAGTCATTAATTGAGTTTACCCCTGAGGGCGCTCGATACAGGCGTGTAGCTGTTATTTACGGGGATGGTAACAATTTTGGTGCTATCAGCAACTATAAGTTGACTAGACTTCCTGAAAGTATTCAATGGACACGAAGGGTAAACCTTACTGCACAGGCTGCTACCGGGCTGGGGTTAATGGGAGCTCTGGCTGATTTTTTCACTGAAGAAAAAAGCACTGTAATTCCTTTTCAAATCCTTGCCCTAGGTGGAGAGGATATTTCCTTATTCACCCGGGGGAACATTGGAATTTTGTTTGCCGAACAGTTCTTGCGGTTAACAGACCTGGAGTTTACTCCAGGTGATAGTAAGCAAGAAGAGCGCCTTAGCTTTTCCCTGGGTGTTTTGATAACCGATGAAACGTCACCTGTTTGGCGGAGTGTAGAGTTTGTGGAAAATGACTTGCTGCCTTCAGCTAAGCGGGCTGTAAAGGCGGACAGCAAAGGGGCAAGTTTGGGGAAAGTCTCTTATGTAATCACCGATTCGGCTGATCAAATACCATGGGATTTAGATGAATACTGGTACTCTTATATAAAAGAGAGTGATTTATATCCATTGGCTCTAACTTTACGTCCTTTCACTGCATCAGAATTGGATTATTTATTAAAGTTAGTCAAGAAGATTAAAGATAGTGGGCAGAGCGCAGGTTTCCGCCGCTTAGCCCAGGTCTTCCTGGAAACAACGCCCTGCACAGCAGTTCTCCATTATCTGAATAGTAAGGTAAGAGAGAAGAAAGGCAGAAAAAATGTTCCATTTGACATTCTTGAGGGAAGTATCAAAGATGCCCCTCAGAGCTTGGGAAGGCTTAATTATCCTCTTTCTTATGTTAAAGACCGTTATTTCCCCAGTGAAGAGGTTTCTCATGTTTCCTGGGCGACACCGCTGGTGGATCTCTTTGAACTGTTGAAAGTTACTGACTTATAAAATACCGAATGAAAGGTGGGATAATGTTGCCTGGGCGATTTCAAATCCAAGTTTCCCTTGAAATCCAAGATATGTTTCATATCGCCGGTTCGGGACGCAATCTGCCTTTGGTTGATTTGACAGTGGAAATGGATGAAAGGGGAAAACCATATATCCCGGGATCTTCTGTAAAAGGCAGGGTCCGGGCTTATGCAGAAAGGCTGATGCGAACAGCGGGGTTACAGGTCTGTTCCCCTCCGGTTCCTGAGCATATGTGCCCTCATGCAAATGTAGATAATGAGGATGAATACTGTCCTGCCTGCCTTATTTTTGGAAGCCCCTGGGTTTCATCACGGGTGAATTTCAGCAATTTTTACCTTGCTGATGGCAATGATTTTATCCTTCAAACGAGACAGGGGATAGGAGTTGGGCGCACCCTGGGAACTGTGGTTGAGGAAAAACTCTATTTTTGGGAAGCAGTAGGGACTGCCACAAAGGGCAAACCCCTTTCTTTTAATGGGGAGATTTCCGGAACAGGAGAGCGCTCAGATATAGGTTGGATTCTTGCAGCTTTCCGGATGATGTCATCTATTGGGGGACAAAAAGCGCGCGGCATGGGACGGGTTATGGCAAAGATCGGCCGGGTTCGATTTTGGAATGAGAAATCAAGAAAATGGCACAGCTATGAGGATCCAGAGAATTTCTGCAAGGAGGCGATAGCTCTTGCGCTGGCGAGTGGAAATAACGGTTAAAGAACCCTTGATTATCGGTTCAGGACAAAAAAGCCGTAATGTGCAGATGACCAGTGAAATGATCCCAGGCAGCGTCTGGCGTGGTTCCCTTTCGGAACGAATTCTGCTGGCTCTTGGGCTGAAGAACTATGATGGATGTGGAAGGGTCAAAGAAAAGCCTCCTGCTGATTTTATAGATGTTTTTAATGGAGGAATGCGCTTTGGATTCCTCTACCTTGTTCCACCGGAAAAAGGCATTAGTGGAGAGACTATTCCTCTACCGCTGACTGCACGCACCTGTAAGGACAGCCCTGGCTTTGCAGGGGAGGGGCATGGTGTATGGGACCTGCTGTTATGGAAACTGCGCAAAAAACTTAATGAACAGGTAACAGGAATAGGTGGATGCAGGTACGGAAGTTGTGGAGGAAGACTGGAAAGGATCCGCGGCTATGCCTGGACCTCTATGGATAATGATGGTTCTTACCAAAAAGTCAAAATACCTAAGAGACTGTTTCACAGGACAGCACTTGATCGGAATTTAGAAACTGCCAGCGATGGATACCTTTACACAATGGAAGCATTGGTTCCAACTTCTGGGAAGGAAGAAATGGTTTTTGCCGGTGATATTTGGGGCAGTGAAGAGCAATATTCCAAACTAGAAAAACTGCTTGAAGAGTTTTTTATTTCTAATGATTTAGGGTTTGAGGTGAGGATCGGTACAGGTAAGTCACGAGGATTCGGAAGAGGTTATTTCAAGATTAAAGAGGCTTCGGAGAAAAAGCCTTTAGAGGATCGGTTTAACGATTTTCAATCAGCCCTGGGATTTGATGACGAATTCCTCTATTTTTCAATTACGCTTAGATCTCCTACTTTAGTGTGTGATGATCTAGGTGTTCCGGTGACAAATATTAGTCGAGATGTATTAGCAAGATACTTATCTGTTGTTCCTGCTGGGCTGGAAATGATTGTTGAAGCCAGTACCTTGGAGTGGGGTTCTTATGGTGGCTGGTCTCCGGCTTGGGGGTTACCTAAGCCTATGGTTGCTGCATTAAATCCGGGAAGCACCCTGGTCTACAAAGTACCAAAGCGAGAAAGAGAGCCAGCCATTGAATTTTTGGGTTTGCTTGAGGAGAAAGGATTGGGTGAGTACTGCAGTGCTGGGTGGGGTAGTGTTGTTGTTTGTGACCCCTTTCATCTGATTTTTGATATTTGTAGGGAGAGTGATAACCGGTGATAAGCATTGGAAAATTGCTGGATCAGATGAATGACAGCTTGGTAGATCGGGCATGCAAAGTTGCCAGGGATCTTGACAAAAGAAATATTAAAGGGGAAGAAGGGAAGAACCAAATTAATAAGGCAATTGCGGTTGTCCGGGAGTCAGGTTCTCTTAAAGTTCTTTATAACTGGCTTGCGTATCAGGCTGGACGAGATAAATCTAAATCATTTTGGATCCAGAACTGCGGCAAAAAGAAACTAGTAGAAAGGCTTGTGGATGAGATGAAAGAAATTGAGAGAGA
>Ga0209537_1004115_pt1 | contig 12694 bp, 10 predicted proteins | sample BioPla4DNA1_FD_187698 | JGI IMG/M metagenome (GOLD analysis project Ga0209537, IMG submission 187698) | Biogas fermentation microbial communities from Germany - Plant 4 DNA1 (SPAdes) (version 2) | ecosystem: Engineered > Bioreactor > Anaerobic > Digestate | place: Bielefeld, North...
AGCAAAAACCCAGGAATTCCTTGATGAATACCGAAAGCGAGCAAAGATTGAATCGACCAACGCAGAACTCAAAAGGATACATGGACTAAACCGAGCCAAAGGCTATGGTCTACGAAGCATCCGCATACAAGCAAAACTAACGGTCATAGCGGTAAATTTAAAGCGGATAGCCAAACTGGTATCCGCTTTACGAGGCTTAAATACTATTATTTCATGGTTATTGCAACGCAGATTATTGTTTAATCCAACGGACCGGTTCAAAAAGTACTCAATAGCGGCTTGATAAGGGTACTTTTTCAGTGGTCTCGGAAAGCGTCCCTCTGTGTCGCCCAAAGAGTGCGTCCCCCCGTGTCGTCCTGGGTGCTTGCGTGCAGGCCTGATTTAGGGTATGCTGGTAATCGAACCAGCTGGATTTTCATACTATGTAGCATTATGAAAATGGTGGCTGGCTTTGGGGGATAGCTATGACAAACCAAGAGAAAATAATAATAGAAATACTGGCGGGTTCTGCAGGAGGAATCTGCAGCTGCGAAGGTTGTGCGGTAGGAAGCTGCTGCGGCACAGCAGACTATAGCGCGATAACTAAAAGGGTCGCTAAGGAACTACAAAAGCAGTACGGCGACAGGGTAGAGGTAAAATATATTGACATTGATGAGTCCGGACTGGATGCTTACCCCAAGCTGCGCAACATACTGTCAGTAGGCTACAAGTTGCCCATCACAGTGATCAACGGCAAACCGCGGCTGGCCGGTGGGGTGAGCCTGGAGCATATCAGAAAACTAATCGAAGAGGTTATGAACGAGCCGCGGGATTAGGATGGGATTTATTAAAGCCGGGCAAGCCCGGCTTCATTTTATTTGACCATAAAGGGGTATAGAATATGTCGATGATACCGCAGGCTAAAGAACATGATAAAAGCTATTATGTTTACACCTATGGCTGTCAAATGAATGTTCGTGATTCAGAGGTTATCAGAGGTCTGCTGGAAGGCTGTGGGTACCATGCGGCAAGCAGCCCGGAAGAAGCCAGTTTGATCGTATTTAACACCTGCAGCGTGAGGCATTCGGCAGAGAATAAAGTATACGGCAAGCTGGGAGAAATCACGGCCTTAAGGCGGAAAGACCCTGCCAAGCTGATCGCTTTTGGGGGGTGCATGGCTCAGCTGCCGGAAGTGAGGCAGAAGCTCAAGAAACACAATGTAGACATAATATTCGGCACACTCAATATTCATGAACTGCCCGGCTTGATTCGCCGCGCTGAGGAAGGCCAGCATCCGGTGGTGCAGGTGTGGGACAAAGCAGGCAGCATTATCGAGCCTTTGCCGTCAAAGCGCTCGGGTGGATACAGCGCTTTTGTCAATATAATGTTCGGCTGCAACAACTTCTGCAGCTACTGCATCGTACCCTATACCCGCGGCAGGGAGCGCAGCCGGGAAGCCAGGGATATTATCAGGGAGATCAGGGAATTGGCCCAGGCAGGCTATAAAGAGGTTACCCTGCTGGGACAAAATGTTAACTCCTATGGCCGGGGGCTTGATGAGCCCATCGACTTTCCCGATCTGCTCAATATGGTCTCAGAAGTGGATGGAATCGAGCGCATACGCTTCACCACCTCACATCCCAAGGATCTGTCAGACAAGCTGATCGATACCATGGCCGACAACCCCAAGGTTTGCGAGCACATTCATGTGGCCATGCAGTCGGGCAGCAACCGCATTCTGAAGCTGATGAACCGGGGCTATACCCGGGAGCACTATCTGGAGAGGACTATGGCTTTGCGCGAACGAATCCCGGGCGTAGCCATAAGCACTGATATCATCGTGGGTTTTCCCGGGGAAAGCGAACAGGATTTCTTGGATACACTGGATATGGTGCAGAAAGTGCGTTTTGATTCGGCTTTTACCTTTATGTATTCCCCCCGTACGGGAACCAAAGCGGCTGAGATGGAGGACCAGCTTCCAGTTGAGGTCAAGCGCAGCCGTTTGCACCAATTGACTCAATTGCAGTATGCTATTGCCCTGGAAATTAACCGCGGCCTGGAGGGCAAATATGAGGAGGTCCTGGTCGAAGGGCCCAGCAAAACCGACCCCAGCAAATTAACCTCGCGCAGCCGCACCAACCGAATAATTATTTTTTCTGGGCCCGATGATATCGCTGGTCAGATAATACGTGTTAAAATAACAGAAGCCAGAACATTTTCGCTATTTGGTGAAATTGCCTGAAGCTGGTGATTTATAGAATTGGAGGTAGATACCCTTGCACAGAGATGAGATTATAAGATTGGCCATGGATCTGGGTTCATCCATAGCACAGTCTGACGAACTGTTGGCAGTCAGGAGACTACAGGATCAATTACAGGCTGACGAGACCGCCTTCGGTCTGGTGATGAAATACCAGGCCCTGCGCATGAATCTCGAGAACAAGCAGCGCAATGGGCTGGAGGCTACTCCTGAAGAACAGAACCAACTCAGTATAGTGGAGCAGCAGATGCAGAACAATGCATTGATTCAGCAGGTTATGGATGCACAGGACAAGTTCAACAATCTGATGCACGCGGTGTATTTCGCCATGAATCAGAGCCTTTCCGGTGGGTGCGGCCCTGATGGATGCAGCTCCTGCAGCGGCTGCGGTATGTGATTTAGCCTTCTTTATTAGTATTTGCCCAAGGCCCAAATCGGGTCTTTCTTTTTGTAGAACCAGATTGATGCTGCGATTCCTGGTAACAAGGAGGAGACTGGTCTTGTCGCAGTATACCCCCATGATTGAGCAATATCTGGAGATAAAAGAACAGCATCAGGATGCCATCCTCTTTTTCCGCCTGGGGGATTTCTACGAGATGTTTTTCCAGGATGCCGAAACAGCGTCCAGGGAACTGGAAATTGTTCTCACCGCGCGCGATGGCGGGCAGGATGAACGCATTCCCATGTGCGGGATCCCTTATCATGCGGCTGACAGCTATATAGCCAGGTTGGTGGCTCAGGGATATAAAGTGGCCATATGTGAACAGGTAGAAGACCCCAAAAAGGCCCGGGGCATCGTCAAACGAGAGGTAGTCCGCATAATCACCCCGGGGACTATCACTGATGAGAACCTTTTGCAGGAGGATCGCAACAATTATCTGGCCGCAGTGGTAGAAAGCAAGAACTGTGCGGGATTGGCCTGGGTCGATGTTTCCACCGGGGAATTCCAGGTGACCGAGTTTACTGGCCCTGCCGGACTGGCTGCCCTGAGTGTCGAACTGCAGCGCATCGCCCCTGCGGAGTGCTTGATCGACAATTTGGGGAATCTTTACTCTCAATACTGGACTAACCCGGCCTGGCCGCTCAGGGCTGCGGCGGCCGGTATTCCGGAGCCAGCCCTGGATCTGAGCAGGGCGCAAAACATACTTTTAAATCATTTTAAAACTGCTACCCTGGACGGTTTTGGGCTAAGAGGCTTCAGTGCCGGCATTATGGCTGCGGCGGCAATTATCCTGTTTTTGCAGGAAACGCATCAGCAGCACCTGGAAAACATTTTGGGATTAAAAGTACACCGGCCGGAGCAGTATCTGGGCATTGATGCGGCCTCGCGCCGCAACCTGGAGATAACCGGCAATCTTCGCGACGGCGGCAAGCAGAATACCTTATTGAGCATCCTGGACTTGTGTCACACCGGCATGGGTAAGAGGCTTTTGAGGAAATGGCTGGAACTGCCGCTGCGCGAGGTGTCAGCCATCAACCGGCGCCTGGACGGGGTAGAAGAACTGTTCTCCAACATTGAGCTGCGCGAGCAACTGGCGGCGGTATTGAAACGAATCTATGATATGGAGCGCCTGGGGGGCAAGCTGGGCAGCGGCCTGGCCAACCCCCGGGATTTGCTGGCTTTGAAGTCATCCTGCCAGGCTTTGAACGATTTGACAGAGCTGTTGCAGGGCTGCCAGACCGAGATAATACGCCATGCCGGCAGCATGGACAATCTGCAGGATATAGCCAATTTGATTGATCAGGCAATTATGGACGAGGCTCCTATAACGGTAAAAGAGGGCGGCTTGATCAAACCCGGATTTGACCAGGAAATCGATGAATTAAAAAGGCTTGCCAGCGAAGGCTCGGCCTGGCTGGTTGATTACGAGAATAAAGAAAAAGAGCGCACCGGCATTAAACATCTGAAAGTCGGATTCAATAAAGTATTCGGGTACTACCTGGAAATAAGCCGTTCCAATCTGCACCTGGTACCGGCCGATTATGTGCGCAAGCAGACCCTGGTCAATACTGAGCGCTTCATAACCGATGCCTTAAAACAATACGAAGACAGGATACTGGGGGCCAGGGAGCGCCTCTTCGCTCTGGAATACGAAGCCTTTGTCAGGCTGAGAAACACCCTGGCAGAACACCTGCAGCGCATTCAGGACAGCGCCAGCAAGGTAGCCCTGGTCGATGTGCTCCTGGCCCTGGCGGAATGCGCCTTCCGCAATGATTACGTTCGTCCTTTAGTGGATGAAAGTGGTAGAATTGAGATAAAAGCGGGACGCCATCCGGTAGTGGAGCAGAATCTTCCCGGCGGTCATTTTGTGCCCAATGATGTGCGCATGGACTCGGACAGCTGTCGTTTCATGCTGATAACCGGCCCCAACATGGGCGGGAAGAGTACATACATGCGGCAAACCGCCCTGATTGTCATCCTGGCCCAGATGGGATGCTTTGTGCCTGCGCGTGAGGCCCGTATCGGCGTGGTGGACCAGATCTTTACCCGGGTAGGGGCCAGTGATGACCTGGCTTCAGGTCAGAGTACTTTTATGGTGGAAATGGTGGAGGTAGCGAACATTCTGCACAATGCCAGCCCCAAGAGCCTGGTGATACTCGATGAAATCGGAAGGGGCACCAGTACTTTCGATGGATTGAGCATCGCCCGGGCGGTCTGTGAAGATCTGGCCAACAGGATTAAAGCCCGCACCCTTTTTGCCACCCATTATCATGAACTCACTTCCCTCGCCGAGGATACACCCGGCATTGTCAACTTATCAGTCTCGGTAAAAGAGAGCGGAGACACAGTAGTGTTTTTAAAAAAGGTTTTGCCGGGAAAAGCTGATAAGAGTTACGGAATACATGTGGCCGGTCTGGCCGGTGTGCCGGAGACCGTGCTGCAGCGGGCTAAAGAGGTGTTAAAACAGTTGGAAAACAGGCCCCCAAAGGCTTCAGCTTCGCTGGTGTTTGAGCAGCCGGCTTTATTTGCCAGTGAAAACGCGTTGCTCACAGAGCTGCAGCGGCTTGATGTGGACAGCCTCAGCCCGCGTGAAGCCTTAAACATCCTCTATCGATGGAAAAGCGATTTTGCATAATCTGCCCTATATATTTAAGGAGGTGTTGCCATGTTAATTGGTATCGATGTAGGTGGTACCTTTACCGACGGGGTATTATTTGATGACCGCAAAATACGGTTCACAGTAAAAAAACCCACCCAGGACGATAATCTTGAGCAGACCCTGTTAGAGGTTCTGGATGAACTACTGGCGGCAGCGGATGGAAATAAGATTTCGCGTGTGGTATTGAGCACTACACTGGTTACCAACCTCCTCGCTACCGGGCAGGGGGAAAGAACCGCCCTGCTGATGCTGCCCGGGTACGGGCTTCCCCATCAAGCCTACAGTGTTACCAGGGATATTTACTTTTTAAAAGGCGCCGTAGATTTCCGCGGCCGGGTGATTGAGGGTATCGATCAGCAGCAATTGCAGGAGATATTACAGGATATACAGGGCAAGGGCATTAAGCGGATCGCTGTGGCCTGCAAATTCTCCAACCGCAACAGCTCATTGGAACAGCAGATCAGAGACTTCATCCAAAAAGCCGACCCGGAAATGCAAGTGACCATAAGTGCAGAAGTCTCGGGGAAGCTGAATTTCCCCCGGAGGGCGGCCACCACTTATTTTACCGCCATGACCTTGCCCGAATGGAACCGCTTTGCCGATAGCATGAGCCAGGCCATACAGGCCCGGATCGCGGATGTTGAAATACACATCCTCAAGGCTGATGGCGGCACTATGCCCATCGAGGCTTCGCGTCATCAACCCTGTGAAACCGTATTTTCAGGCCCGGCTGCCAGCACCATGGGCGCGGTGGCCTTGAGCCGGGATCAAAAGAACTCTGTGGTAGTTGACATTGGCGGCACCACTACCGACATATCACTGGTGATTGCCGGAGACCCGCTATATGCCTCCAAAGGGGCCAGGATAGAAAACCATTATACCCATATCGACGCTTTCGCGGTGCGATCCATAGCTTTGGGCGGGGACAGCGTGATCCGCTGCCGGGAGAACAGCATCAAGGTGAGTCCGATCCGCGTAGGTCCGGCAGCCTGTTTTGGCGGAAGCGAGCCGACGGTTACCGATGCTTTCAATGTTTACTACAAACTGGGGGTGGGAGATGCCGGGCGCTCCCAGGAATTATTGCAATCCCTGGCGGCCTCGGGCGGCATGAGCATGGACGATTTGTGCTTTTACGTGGTCGAAACGGTTATTGAACGCTTGAAGAGAGCCATCACGGAAATGTTTACCGAGTGGGAAAACGAGCCGGCCTACAAGGTCTGGGAAGTAATACATCGCCGCAAATTCAGGCTGGATCAACTCATTGGCATAGGGGCCTCAGCTTATGCCATAGTGCCCATACTGGCTGACGAAATAGGGGTTCCGGCTTACATTCATACCCACTCCCCGGTGGCCAACGCTCTGGGGGCTGCAGTGGTGCGCCCCACCCTGTCACTGCGCCTGCATGTGGATACAGCCAACAGTTTGTATATTGTTGACCCGGGGGGAATAAGAGGCACTGTCGAAAGGCCCAGAAACTTTCAATTGGCCGATGCCAAGGTCCTGGCCTTAAGCTTGCTGGAGGAAATCAGCCGCGAGAAGGACATCGATAAATATACCGCTAATGCCAAATTCTTCATGGAAGAACAGTTCAACATGATCCGCGGCTGGAACCAGATAGGCAAGATATTTGAAGTAGGCGTGCAGGTCGCACCAGGATTCATAGAGGAATACCAGGGGGTGAGCGAATGAAACCGACCGGAATACTGTTTTTCCCGGCCTTTGACTGGGCTATCAGCCCAACCCATCCAGAGCGCGAAGAGCGCCTGTTGTATACCCGCGACCAGATATTTGAAGAGGGCATAATGGATTTGCCGCAAATACGGGAATACCAGCCTGGTCTGGCTACCCATAAGGATATTGCCCGGGTGCACTTTTGCGTTCCTGATATCGACTCCCAAATTACCGAAGCGCATCTGATTTCCGCCGGTTCAGCCCTGCGCATGGCCGATGCGGTCATAAACGGCGAGGTGAGAAACGGTTTTGCCATCGTCCGTCCCCCCGGACATCATTCCATGACCGTGGTACACGGCAACCGCGGCTTCTGCAACATCAACAACGAAGCCATAATGATAGAATACCTGCGCCGCAAATACGGGATGAAGCGCATCGCCATCGTGGACACCGACGTGCATCATGGGGACGGCACGCAGGAAATCTTCTGGGATGACCCCGACGTCTTGTTTATATCTTTTCATCAGGATGGCCGCACCCTTTACCCGGGCAGCGGTTTTATGGACGAGAATGGCGGTCCATTGGCCTATGGGACCACCATCAATATCCCCCTGGCACCGCGCACTACCGACGAAGGCATACTGTTTATACTGGATAATTTGGTCATGCCCATACTGGAAGAGTTTAAGCCTGATCTGGTGATCAATTCAGCCGGGCAGGACAATCACTACAGCGATCCGCTGGCCAATATGTGCTTCACCGCCCAGGGCTATGCGAAGCTAAACCGGCGCCTCAATCCCGATATTGCGGTTCTGGAGGGAGGCTACTCGGTTGAGTCAGCCCTGCCTTACATTAACATGGGCTTGATCATGGCCATGGCAGGAATTGACTTCTCCAATCTCAAGGAGCCTGATTACTCACCGGAACAGTTCAAAGAACCCCGGGGGAACCGCGAGGCCTTAGAACGCATCGTGAACACACAGCTCAGGGTATTCAGGGAACGGGAAGAGAAGATAGCCCAGGCCAGAGCCAAAGAGCAGCGCCCCTTCCGCATGGAAATGAGAAACATTTTTTATGACACTGATTATATTCACGAAACGCAGCAGGTGGAATTGCGTATGTGCAAGAACTGCCTGGGGTTCAAGATCATTATGTCATCAGCCCGGCACCCTTCCGGGGAATATTACAACGTAGCGTGTGTATCCATACCTCTGCATGGCTGCAAAAACTGCCAGGAAGAAGGCCAGTACGCCTATCAAACCCTGCAAAAGGGCAAATATCAGCTGGTATACCTGCAGAACAAGGTTGACGACGACTACCGGGTTACGGACACCAAAACCGGATATGAAACGAGGTTGTAAATGTCTATCCGCTTGCTGGACGACCATCTGATAAACAAGATTGCCGCCGGGGAGGTTATCGAAAGGCCGGCTTCAGTGGTCAAAGAGCTGCTGGAAAACGCTATCGATGCCGGTGCCTCGCGCATCGCGGTACGCATTACGGGGGGCGGCACTACCAGCATCGAGGTCGAGGATGACGGGAAAGGCATACCGTTAAACGAGATTGCACTGGCCTTCCAGCGTCATGCTACCAGCAAACTGAGTTCGGCAGATGACCTGCAGCAGATCGTGACCATGGGATTCCGCGGCGAAGCCCTGCCCAGCATTGCCGCTGTAGCCCGGGTCAAGGTGTACAGCCGCTGTGCCGGCGAGCCCGGTTTGTTTTTTCATATTGAGGGCGGCCGCATCATGGCCTGTGAAGAATATAACGCCGTGCCGGGAACCCGCATGCTGGTGGAGGACCTGTTTTACAACACCCCGGCCCGCAAGAATTTTCAAAAGTCGCCGGTCAGTGAAGGGATTTTCATCCATGACTTGGTGGGGCGTTATGCTTTGGCCCGCCCGGATATCTCGATTTCATTCAGCAGCCAGGGGCGTTTGTACTTTAAAACCCCCGGCAACGGGCAGCTGCGCGATGCCATAATTGCGGTGCACGGAGCCAGCCTGGCGGAACAGCTCCTGCCTTTTGCCTATCAGGGGGAAAACATCTGCCTGTCGGGTTTTCTATCCCGCCCGGAGCTGAAGAAGCCCAACCGCAAATGGCAGTACTTTTACGTGAATACCCGCCCTATTCGCAGCCCGCTTTTGTACCGGGCAGTAGAGCAGGCTTATCAGGGCATGCTGGTCTCGCGGGAGTTCCCGGTGGCTATAATCAATGTCAACATCGACCCGAAGATGGTGGATGTCAATGTACATCCGCAAAAAAGCGAAATTCGCTTTCGCAGGGATCAGGATATATTTCGCACCGTTCATGAGGTTTTGCGCAGCTGTTTGCAGGAGTATCAGGTAAAAATCAGCAGCTACCGGCATCCTCCAGATGATGCGGCTGTCACCACCGATTTGGCTGAATCAGTATCAAGCGGTTGGATTTCTACCGGCATACCCTCATTTCAGAACTACAAGCCCCGGGTTTCCCTGCCGCCCAGGGCAGTCAAAACGGATACGACCATTACCGTACCGACCGCTGATTCCGGAAATATAAAAATCATCGGTCAGTTCCTGCAGTCTTACATTATCGCGGAAGTGGACCAGGAGCTCTACATCATCGACCAACATGCGGCTCATGAACGCATTCTATTCAACCGTTTGCTCAAGCAGGACAAAGATCACCGCAGGACCAGTCAGGAGCTGGCTTTTCCGCAAGTTTTGGAACTGTCCGCCCTGCAGATGGAGATACTGCAGGAGCATAGCGAGTTTTTTAGCAGCCTGGGTTTCGACCTGGGTTTGCTGGGGCATAATACAGTAATAATCAGAGCGGTGCCTGTTGGCTTAAACGGGCATGAAGAGGAAACCATCATAGAGATGCTGGACGCCCCGCAAGGGGAAGAAAAAGAGCAATGGCCTAGCAAAGCCCTGATAAGCATGGCCTGCCGGCAGGCCGTAAAGGCCGGTCAGGCGCTAGAACCGGCGGAAATAAAGGCTATAGTTGAGGATTTGCTGGATACTCCCAATTACAAATACTGCCCTCATGGACGTCCTACCTTGATCAAGATATCTCTGCAGGATATGGAACGCATGTTTAAGAGATGATTGAGGTCATCAATGAGAATCTTGGCTACGACAACCCTATCACAGCCGGAACCGGATGCGGCTTTCCGGGAGTTTCTGGATGACAGCCGGTTTGAGTATGTGCCCCGTCTGGGCAGGAATCTTCAGCGCATAAAAGCAGAGTACCGGGCGGAGGCTATTTTGGTCTGGCAGAAGCCGGTGCCGGTTTTGCACATCGGGGAGAACAGGCTGTTTTTTCATCCCAGCATGGCAAAAGTGCGGCTACAGGCCTACCGCAGGAAAGGTCAGCCCGATCCGCTGATTGAGGCCGCGCGGATTGAGGCGGGTGATCGGGTGCTGGACTGTACCCTGGGGCTGGGGGCCGACAGCATAGTCCTGGCTTATTTTGCCCGGGGACCGGTGGTGGCTCTGGAATCCTCACCGGCCATTGCCTATACCATCAAATGGGGGATGCGCCTTTATCATTCGCCTCTATACTGGCTGGATGAGGCCATTCACCGCATACAGGTTGAGGCCGTTGATCATTTGAGCTATTTGCAGGCCCTGCCGGACAAATCCTTTGATGTGGTGTACTTTGATCCCATGTTCAGAAAGCCGTTGTTTAAGAGTGAAACCATGAACCCGATACGCGTGCTGGGCGACCCCCAGCCTTTGAGCGAACAGGCCATAGGCGAAGCCAGGCGGGTAGCTGCTAAACGGGTAGTGATGAAAGAGCGGGCCAATAGCCCTGAATTCTCGCGGCTGGGCTTTACCCGCAGGGCTGGCAGCGCGAACAACCCCGTCCAGTTCGGGATAATTGAGATCGAGCGCGATTAAGCTCAGCGAAGGTGGTTTGTAAATTGGATAAATTGCTGGCCATTGTGGGGCCAACAGCCAGCGGCAAGACCAGGCTGGCGGTTGAGCTGGCGGAAAGGATTAACGGCGAGATATTATCCTGCGACTCCATGCAAGTATACCGGGGCATGGATATTGGCACGGCCAAGGCCGGCCCGGCGGAGCGGGCCCGGGTAAAGCACCATCTCCTCGATATTGTGGAGCCATGGGAAGAGTTCAGCGTTGCGCAATATCAGCAGCTGGCCAAAACCACTATCCAGGAGCTCAATGAGAAGGGCATACTGCCGGTTCTGACCGGGGGTACCGGCCTGTATTATCAAGCCGTGGTGGACGATTACCAGTTTTATCCCATGGCCAAACGCCAGGCCATACGGGATTATTGGAACCAGTTGATATCGATTTTCGGGCTGGAGTTTGCTTATAAGCGGCTTAAAACGGTCGATCCTGATTATGCTGCTGTAATCGGCCCCAATGATCAGAAACGCCTGGTGCGGGCCCTGGAGGTTTACGAATTGACCGGGGAGCCCTTTTCCCGCTTTCAGATCAAGAACCGCCACCAATATCATCTGCTGGCGATTGGCTTGGAGATTGAGCGCAGCGAGCTTTATGAACGCATCGAAAAGCGGGTTGATGACATGATCGCAAAGGGGTTGATCGATGAGGTTATGGCCTTAAGGGAGCAGGGCTGCACATTGAGCCATACCTCCATGCAGGCTTTGGGATACAAGCAGGTCATGTATTATCTGGAGGGTTTTGTCACCAAAGATAAAATGATAGAGGAGATTAAAAAGGAGACCCGGCGTTTTGCCAAACGCCAGCTCACCTGGTTCAGGAAAGACAAGCGCATTAACTGGCTGAAGCCGGACGAGTATAAAGATACAGATAAATTGGCGAAAAATATTTCTTCAGTGATGGCAGGACATAATTGGGCCTTGTAGAAATCTCTACAGGAAGAGATAATATATAAATATGAGTTCATTGAATGGAGGAGCAACAAATGTCTAAAGGCCAAATCAACCTGCAAGATACCTTTTTAAACCTGGTCAGGAAAGATAAGACCCCGGTCACCGTCTACCTGGTGAATGGCTTTCAAATCAAAGGTGTGGTGAAGGGATTCGATAATTTTACCGTGGTAGTGGAGATGGACAACAAGCAGCAGCTGATCTATAAGCACGCCATTTCTACCGTGGCTCCAATCCGCCCGATGGGAGCCATGCTCAATCTCGATTTTAGAAATGAAGATGACAAGTGATCCGGCATAGAGGCAAAGGCAAGCCCTGGGGCCTTGTTCGCTTGAGAACAGGGTCTTTTTAATATGCTTGTTTATCAATGACATGCTATGTTCAAAAGCAGGTTTAAACCTGATTCCTGCTGCGATAGGCTTCAAATATCGATGTCTTAAGGTTAACCTGGATGGTGTGCACCAACTCCCTGTTGGGGTAAGCTTAATTCGAGGTTGACCTGAACAAACCTGCCGGCCCACGGCCGAAAGCACGTTACAATCTGCGGGGCAAGAGCCTCCCAACCTGCTCATGACAATAATGTCATCCCGGCTGCCGGCCATATTTGCTCAAATTATCAATCTTTCTGCATGGTAGCACCACTTTTGTCTGTGTGTCATATGATATGTGTACAACAGATAGGAGTAGTGATACTATTGCAGATATCAAAAAAATTTAACCATACCGAGGTAGTGCATCATCAGGCCTACAGCAGTTTTTCCCCGGGACTGTTTGACCGCCCATCTTTCAAAGAACTGGACAAACTGATCGGACTGACCG
>Ga0209537_1004116_pt1 | contig 12693 bp, 10 predicted proteins | sample BioPla4DNA1_FD_187698 | JGI IMG/M metagenome (GOLD analysis project Ga0209537, IMG submission 187698) | Biogas fermentation microbial communities from Germany - Plant 4 DNA1 (SPAdes) (version 2) | ecosystem: Engineered > Bioreactor > Anaerobic > Digestate | place: Bielefeld, North...
ATGCTTATAGGTCGCGTGTAAAGACGAATTAAAGGTTTGATTTCTATATTTGGCCACGGTTTAATGACTTTAAACTCCACAAAAAGTACGGTTAATATACAATTTACATAGAGATGCGCCAGGCGCGCTTTGTTGCCCGGAAGCAAAAAACAAACAACTTTTTAGAAGGGAGTATGAGTGGATGATGCGCAGAAGATTGCTTGGTTTCTTGGTAGTGTTGTCCTTAGTGCTTGTGTCGGCCGCAAGTAGTCTAGCAGCCGGTAAGGTCATGCTCTATTCGTCGATGCAGGAGGATCAGCTGTTGGCCATTAAGAAAGGCTTTGAGGCGAAGTATCCAGACATCACTATGGAGTACTACTTCGCCGGAACGGGGCGGGTTATGACCAAGATCGCCGCCGAAGCCCAAGCTGGTGCCGTTGGGGCAGATGTAATCTGGGTAGGTGACCCGGCGGACTACATCTCCTTTAAGGAACTGGGAATTTTGGAAGCCTACGAGTCTCCCGAAGCTGCCTTCATCGACGATGCCTACAAAGATCCGGAAGGCTATTTCATCGGGGCCCGCATGATGAACATGGGCATCGCCTACAACACCTTGCTGGTCTCGCCTGATGAGGCGCCGACAACCTGGTTTGACCTGTTGGATCCCAAGTGGAACGACCAAATCGTCCTGACCGACCCAGGTACATCTGGTACCTCTAAATTCTGGCTCAACGCCATCGTCAGCCATGAGAAATATGGTATGGACTATATCGAAAATCTCCGGGCCAACGGCTGTTATGTGGAAAGCGGCACTACTGCCACCCACAATCAGCTGGCCGCGGGAGCCTATAAAGTCGGTGTCTGCCTAGATTACGTCACCGCAACCTTAGCCGAGCAGGGATCGCCCATTGCCTTTATCTTCCCAGAAGACACTGTATCCATCTTCAGCCCCATTGGCTTGGTGAAGAATGCCCCCAACGGAGATAATGGCAAGCTGCTCTTCGACTTCATCCTTTCCAAGGAAGGCCAAGAGATCTTGATCAGCCAGAACCTGATCTCGGTACGCAACGATCTGGAGCAGCCAGGCGTTAATGTGGAAGAAATTGCCGCCAAGGCCCTTTCCCTGGACCTGGAAGCCATGGTAAGAGAAAGCGACGAGAATCTGGCCGCCTTTGACAAACTCTTTGGCATCTAGCACATGCCAGCTTGGCAGCAGCGTTAAGTCAACATCCTGGGCAGCGGGTTCTACCTGCTGCCCAGCTTATATGGGGAAGGGGAGAGAGTTGTATGTCCTACGTAAGATTTGAAAACGTCTCTTTTGCCTACGGGGACAACCAGATACTTAAGAACTTCTCCCTAGCTTTAGAGAAGAACGAAATTATGTGTCTGGTTGGCCCTTCGGGCTGCGGGAAAACAACGTTGGTCAGATGCCTGCTGGGCTTGAATCGTCCAAGTGAAGGTGAGATTTATGTCGGGGACACCTGCGTGTTCAGCAGCAAGAGGCGGATCAACGTGCCGGCCGAACGGCGGCGCATTGGCATCGTGTTCCAGGACTATGCAGTGTGGCCCCATTTGACCGTGAAAGAGAACATAGCCTATCCTCTGCGCAAGCGCAAGGTGCCCAAACCGGAAATCGACCGCAGGGTGGAAGAGGTTCTACGCTTAGTACGGATGAGCGAATACATCAACCACCTGCCCAGCCAGCTCTCGGGCGGGCAGCAGCAGCGCGTGGCCATTGCCAGGGCGCTCATGACCAGTGATGATCTGGTGGTTATGGACGAGCCCATCACCAACCTCGATGCCAAACTGAGGGAGCAGATGCTCTATGAAATCCGCGAGCTGCAGCACAACATGGGAACCACAGTGTTCTACATCACCCATGACCAGAGAGCAGCTCTGCAGCTGGGTGACCGCATCGCAATCATGGATCCCCAGGGCGAGTTGGTGCAGGTGGGTTCCGATGAAGATATCATTCTCAGGCCGAGAACCAGGTTCGTCTTTGAGTTTATCGGGGTGACTAACTTCCTGGCTCTGAAAAGGGTAGATGGGCAGTATCGCGTGGATCTGGGCAGTACCTTGGCCCCTTGGCCGGCACAAGTGCCTCCAGAACTGCAGAACGGCGCAGTGCTGGATGTCGGCATTCGGCCCAATGACATTGTCTTCGACAGTTCGTCGCCATTTCGCGGCGTAGTGCGGCGGGCAGTGTTCTTGGGCAGCGAGTATGAGTACTTCGTGCAGGCCGGAGACAAGTCTCTGCGCATTCAGCAGGGCGCGCTGGATGCGTCACTGAACGGGATCGCTGCCGAAGGCAGTGAAGTGGGGCTGAACTTCCTGAATCCCCAATACTACGAAGCTGCCCGGGAGGAGGGTGCAAGATGATTAACCTGCGCCGCAAAACCAGGGATCTGGCAGTGCTAGACGGACGGCGCCGCGTTGGGCTGGACAGTATCATGACCGCCCTCAGTTTTGTGCTGCTCTTGGTGATCGTTGTTACTCCCATCTCTATGATTGTCTATCACGCCTTTTTCCATCAAGGCCAGTTTTCTCTGGACTTGATCATTGATCAGTTCACCCGGGATACCACCGTTTCCGCCATGTGGAACACTATCAAGATTGCGATCCTGGTGACCATCTTCGGAACCATCGTGGGGGTGTTTTACGCCTGGCTGCTCGGACGCAGCAACATTCCAGGCAAGAAGCTGATGCGCTTTCTTTTTACCATACCCTACATGTTTCCTCCCTTTTTGGGTGCCATGGCCTGGGATCTCTTGTTGAACGGGCGTTCCGGGTATCTCAACCGGTGGCTGATGAAGACGTTTGGCCTCTCCTCGGCACCGTTTAACATCAACACCGTCTGGGGCATCGTGTTTGTGGAGCTTTCTTACTATTTCCCCTTTGTGTTTATGCAGGTGGTCAGTGCTTTGGAGCGGATGGATCCCACTCTCGAAGAAAGTGCGCGCATTGCCGGTGCCAAGCAGGGGACGGTGATCTGGAAGATTACCCTGCCTTTGGTCACGCCGGCCATTTCCTCTGGCGCGCTGCTCATCTTGATCAGTTCACTGGCGCACTTCGGAGTCCCGTCCATTCTGGGGTTTTCCCAGGGCATCTTTACTCTGCCTACCAGGATCTACGCGGTCATCGCCCGCTCGGGGGGAAGCTTCGAGGGGATTCGCCAAGGGGCTGCCCTCTCCATTTTGCTGGTAGCCGTTGTGGCCCTGGCCCTCTGGATCCAACAACGGGTACTGCGCTCTGGAGGCTATGACATCATCAAAGGCAAGAGCATGCGTCCCACGGTGATCAACTTGAGAGGCGCGAGAATCCCCCTCTTTATCCTGGCCTTGACAACCTTGGTTGTGATTGTGTTGGTCCCCTTGGGTATGATTTTCCTGGTGGCTTTGGTGCGGGCCTATGGGCTCCCGCTGATCCCGGCCAACTTCACCTTGGCCAACTATCAAAGGATCTTTACGGCCAGCGGCACCTTGGAGTCCATCAAGAACTCCATGATCTTGTCGCTGAGTGCCGGCGTGATCACCATGCTGCTGGGTACAATGGTTGCCTACGTGGTGCAGAAAATCAGGCCGAGAGGATCGAGTGTGTTGGAAATCATGTCTGTGCTGCCCTATTCCATACCAGGCACCGTGCTGGCCATTGGGGTGATCCTGGCTTGGTCAGGCAGTTTAGGGCTCAACCTGTACAACACTCTGTGGATCATTCTGGTGGCCTACATCGCCCGCTATCTGTCCTTCTCTATGAAGACATCATCGGCAGCTCTGCTGCAGGTGCACCCCTCCTTGGAGGAAGCGGCCCGCACCTGTGGGGCATCGCACACGGAGAGCCTCAGGGACATCACTCTGCCCTTAATCAGACCCGCCATGGTCTCGGGCTTCTTCTTGATCTTCCTGCCTGCTATGCGTGAGGTGACAACTTCGGTGCTGCTGTACGGTCCTTACACCCGCACTTTAGGGGTGCAGATCTACTCCCTGCGGGATGCGGGCATGATGCCGCAGGCTTCGGCCCTAGGCTCGGTGGCCATCGTACTGATCATCGTCGTCAACAGCATCGTGAACGCCTTGAACCAGACTCGCAAGGGGGTGTAATCAATGGCGCAGGTACAGGTGGAATTGAGACATGTCACCAAGAAGTTTACCACGAAAACCCTCGGCGATATTGTGGCCGTGGATGACTTCAGCTTTCAGGTCTACGAAGGCGAGTGCTTCTCCATTCTCGGACCATCTGGCTGCGGGAAGACCACTTGTCTCCGGATGATTGCAGGTTTTGAGGACTTGACAGAAGGGGAGATCTACTTAAGCGGCAGGCCCGTTTCCAGCAGTAAAGCCAACCTTTATGTTCCGCCCGAGGAGCGGGACTTAGGCATGGTGTTCCAGGCCTTTGCGGTGTGGCCGCACATGACCGTCTTTGAGAATGTGGCCTTTCCACTCCGCATTCGCAAGGTGAACCGGGCTGAGGTAGAGCGCCGCGTGAAGCAGGCACTGCAGCACACCAGCCTGGCGGGGCTGGAAGATGTGTATCCTTCCGATCTCTCCGGAGGCCAGCAGCAGCGCATTGCCCTGGCCAGGGCCATCGTTACCAAACCTAAGGTGATGCTCCTGGATGAACCCCTGTCCAATCTGGATCCCCATCTGCGCGAAACCATGCGTTTCGAGCTGAAAGAGCTGCAGCGCAAGTTGGGCTTTACCATCATCTTTGTGACGCACGATCAATCGGAAGCTATGGCTATCTCCGACCGCATGCTGGTTGCCGATATGGGCAAGATCATGCAGATTGATACGCCGGAAAACCTCTACAACAGGCCCATCAACCGCTTTGTCCACAGTTTTCTGGGGGAAAGCACCTTTCTAAAGGTGGTCATCAAAGACGGGCAGGTGTATGCGGAAGGGGATCTGGAACAGCCCCTAGGGGTGGCACCTCCGCCCGACGCTGAACCGGAGATGATTTTGGCCACGCGCCCCAATGCCATTGAAATTACGGGAGATACGGGCTACCAGAGCCGCATCGAAACCCGCATTTTCCTCACCGACCGGACGGAGTACCTGATTCCGCTGGGCAGCCAAAAGGTGAAAGTGCAGACTCCCCACCGCATTGCCTTCTCGCAGGGGGACAGCTGCCGAGTCAGATTTGTGGATCCCATGTGGTACCCCGTGGAAGATAGTGATGCAGAAAAGGAACGGGCCCGTCGACAGCTGATCTAGAAAGCCAAAAGACCTTGCTGGTAAACACCGGCAAGGTCTTTTTGTCAGCACTGCTTTCCCTGAAAGGAACGGCGGAACTCCATCGGGGTCATGCCCACCAGTTCCTTGAAAACCACGAAGAAGTACTTGTCATTGGCAAAGCCCACTTTTTCGGCTATCTCTTTCACTGAACGGTCAGTTTCCTGGAGGAGCTCCCGCGCCTTGGCTATGCGGACTTGCTTTACGGAATCGGCAATGGAAAGGCCGGTTGCTTCCTTGTACTGCCGCCCCAAATAGGCTGGGTTCATGCCCATCTCATCGGCAATGCTGTGCACCGACAGGGAGACATTGGTGTAGCCGGCGGCAATTCTGGCGTCCACTCGGTCCGCCAGGCGGTCCAGATGCATCCTGCGCCGTTCGTGCTGTTCCGCGACGATCTGCTCGAAAACTCCCTCCATAAGCTGGTGAAGCTGAGCCACATCCTCCAGGTTGTCCAGGATGTGCGCGCCTTCCGCAGGGGGCGTCAGGCCGAGTTCGCTTTGGAGTGTCTCTAGGTTGCGCAGGATGGAGCGCACGAAAAAGCGGAAATCATTGAACTTGGCATAGCGGATTCTGTCAAAGATGGCTTTCCAAGCGGTTTTGGCATCATCTAGACTGCCGGCGCGCAGTGCGCTGACCAGCTGCTGCATGTCTTTGGGAGAGAACTCCAGAGTCTCGCGAAAAGAGGCCGCGAGCTTCTCTGACAAGACATATTGACCCGCATAGAGAAACCGCATCTGCCACAGTTCGAGCAGGGCTGTGTAACTGCGGCTCACTTCCAGCGCCGAATGCTTCGGCGTGCCGTACAGGCAGCGGCAGCCCAGAGCATCGCTGATGGTGAGGCAGAGTTCCAGCACTTCCTCTTCGTCCGCAGCACTCACCAGCACAGCACAGCCCAGGGAAGCGGCAGCGGCAAGCACTGTGCGCTGTGTGGCTGCGCTCACGACCTGGCGCACAGAATCAGGCTCGGTGCAGTCTACGAGAATCAGGGAAACGGGGTACTCGATATGGAGCAGTTCTTCGCCTTGGAGGAACCTGGTCACTTGTTCGGAAAGGTGCTGTTCCATTTGGCTGGCAATTAAGCGGTCCATTTCCTGAGCCACACTGCCAGGGCTGGAACCCAGTCTGTGTAGTGCCTGGCGCACCGTCTGCAGCGGCGGATAGAGCACAAACACGGTGTAGAGGATGCCTAGGGCCAGCAGGCTGGATACAGCCAGTAAAGAAGCTAGGGCAAAATTGCGCACCTTGGTCAGGCCTGGCAGCAAGGTGGCGGTATCGAACGGCCTCAAATAGTACAGCCCTAGGTTGCTGAGCTGTGAGTACATCCAGCCGCTTTTGCCTTGCGGGTCTAGGATAAAGCCATGGGAACCGCTCTTCTGCAGCTGGTCCAGGAGCTGCGGCCAGACCTCCGCGGCCTTCTCGCTCAGTGCCGGATCACTGGCCGCGAGAACCTCACCTTGGCTATCAATGACTGCGCTGCTGTAGCCTGTTGCCAGGCCAAGTAGTTGGTGTTCAAACCAATGGGCCCGCACGTTGAGCAGCAGCGAACCGCCCTCAGGTATGTTGGGCTCAAAAAACAAAAAGGAGTAGGTTGCTCCTTCCTGGGTCTGACGCTTAATGGGACCAGAAAAGCCGTGCTTGGCCCTGGACACCATGAGTTCATAAGTGTCTTGATCCGGGAAGGCGTCAGCGGCATGGGGCACGTGTCCTCCTCCGGAGGTGTACATAGTATCAGATAGGGAGTTGTAGATCAGAGCGCTGGACAGAAATGTGCTGCTGCTCACTGCGCTGCCTAAATCGCGCATTCCGGCGATCCGTTCAGCGTTGGTCACGTGTTCCAGAGTACGCAGCTTGATCAGGGAGCGGGAGTAGAAGAGGTGCATGGCGGCGTTGTGGATGATCTCGAGCAGTGTGCCGGAAATGGTGTCCACCTGTTCAACAAACTCATTGTTCAGCTGAGTCAGGGACTGGATCAGCGAATCCTGGGAAAGCTGTACGAAAAACAAGAACATGCTGAGGATCAGGGCAGTGATCACGAGTACTGCAGCAGAGCGGCGTAGAACGGGTTTTTGAAAGAGCTTCATCCCTATTATCTTCGGCATGTAATCACCATCGCTGCTTTTTCTTAACAGATCATTTCTTCACCGGCCGCTGCATCCCTGCCTACCAGTTCTTTCCGGAGAGATAGGCTTTGGCCCGCACCAGTTCCGCCCTTAACCTTTCTGGAGTGTTGTTGGGGATAAAGCACTCCAAGGACAAGACGCCCTGATAGCCTGCGGCGCGCAGGGCTGAGAGGATGCCCTGAAGGTCCAGGCTGCCCTGGCCTAGGCCTAGATGGAGCCTTCCGTCCGCGCAGTCGCTGAGGTGCACATGGGCTATGTGGGCTGCGGCCTGCTCGATGAAGTCAAGCACGGCCTGGGTATGTCCCAGGTGGGTGACATCCAGAGTAACCCACCGTTCGGGGGTGCCGCAGTGCGTAAAGAGCCGCTCCAGGTCAGCCCACACTTGCACCGAGTAGACCTCTTTGTGGCGATCCATGTTCTCCACAGCAGACAGAACGCCCTGTTCCTGCGCGTGACTCAAGATTTTAGTGAGCGACTCCACCTGATACCTCCAGTGCGCTTCATCCGCCTCCAACCTGGAGTATTTGTGCCCTGGATGGAGCACAACCAGCCGGGAACCCAGCTCGCGGGCTAGGTCGATGGAGAGGCAGACCTGCCGTACCGATTCTTCCCGAATGCCCCGATTGGGACTGGCGATGTTCACATCCAGAATGGGGCAGTGCACGGTGGACTGCAGCCGATGCTGGGTCAGTGCGGCCGTAAGCTCAGCTGGGCTCGCCCCTTTGCTCATCCCAGACGTGGTCCGCCCAGATCTCTACACAATCGAAGCCGCATGCGGCGATTATCTCCACCGCCTCTACGATAGGGCGGTGGAAAAAGGCCATGGTGGTTACTCCCCAAAGCATGCGCGAACCGCCTTTCCCTCCAGAATGTCAGGCACACGGACGCCCAACTCTAGCATTCTTTCTGGGCTGTCCTGGAAATCTCCTCTTTACCTGGGCAGAAGACCTTGTCTGCGGTGGCAGGACTTGACAGAGGGCTGCAGAAGTAAGCGAACAGACCGTTTCCGCGGTGTGGCTGCCTATAGACGCTGCTTGAAAAGGAGGTGTCTCCGTTGATCACAAGGGAACAACTGGCGCTGGTAATAGCTGAGAAACTAAACGGCGTTCAGGTTGTGGATATGCACACCCATCTCTTCCCGGCAGACTTCACGGGACTCTTGCTGTGGGGTATGGATGAGATTCTTACCTATCACTACTTGATCGCCGAGTATTTCCGCTACAGCCAGCAGCCTTACCAGGAGTTCTTCCAGCTGCCCAAAGCTAAGCAGGCGGACTTGGTGTGGCGAACGCTCTTTGTGGAACGCTCGCCGGTCAGCGAGGCCCAGCGGGGAGTGCTCACCATTTTGAGCCGGCTGGGGCTGGATGTGGGGGCACGTTCCTTGGATGCCTATCGGGAGTATTTTCGCAGCCTGGCGCTGGCGCAGCATGTGGACAACGTGTTCAGGCTGGCGGGAGTGCAGGCAGCGGTGATGACCAACGACCCCTTTGATGCACAGGAACGGGAGTTGTGGCAGCGAGGAGTGCAGGGGGATCCCAGGTTTAAGGCATCGCTGCGCATCGATCCCCTGGTGCTCAGCTACCCCCAAGCAGCCAAGGTGCTGCAGGCAGAAGGCTATGCCGTGGATGGCACCTTTAGCGGGAACTCAGCTGCAGAGGTACGCCGATTTCTGCGGGATTGGGCTCTGTACATCGATGCCCTCTACATGGGCGCATCGCTGCCGGCCAACTTCAGCCTCAGTCCGGACTCCTTGAGTACACGGGTGCTGCAGGAGGCGGTCCTGCCCACCTGCCGGGAGCTGGGTATTCCCTTGGCTTTGATGCTGGGTGTGAAGCGCCAGGTGAACAGGGGGCTGGGTCTCGCCGGGGATTCCCTGGGCAAAGCCGAGATCGGAGTCGTGGAGCAGCTCTGTGCGGAATATCCTGAGAACAGGTTCCTTGTGTCCATGCTCTCCAGGGAGAACCAGCACGAACTGGCCATCACGGCGCGCAAGTACAGAAACCTCATGGTCTTTGGCTGCTGGTGGTTCCTCAATAACCCCAGCCTGGTGGAGGAGATCACTGCTCTGCGCTTGGAGACGCTGGGCTTGTCATTTATACCTCAACATTCAGATGCCAGGGTGTTGGAGCATTTGATCTACAAATGGGAGCACTCCCGGGCCGTGATCGGCCAGGTGCTGGTGAAGAAGTACGCAGAGCTTCTTGAAACGGGCTGGCCGGTAACTGAGGAAGAAATCGAGAGGGATCTGATCCAGCTCTTCCAGGGGAACTTCCAGACGTTCCTGGCGCGTTAGCAAGTCTCTCTTGTTGCTGTAGTGCTGTTAGGAGGCGGTTAGCCCCATGCGGAGCTTTTTCCTGAAAGATGGACCGATAGACTTGACTCGAGTAGAAGATACCCTGAGAGATTGGCTGGAGAGCCTCGGCAGGCCATTGCGCAGGGTGCTGCTCATCCCGCCTGATGGAACCAGGGCCCACAGCTGGGCCGGCCCCATAACCAGACTGCTCTACCGTCTGCTGCAGCCGGCTGAAGTGAAGGTGCTGCCTGCCCTGGGAACGCATGCGCCCATGACCGCGGAGGAGAAGGCGCGCGTTTTTGGGGAGGAGATCCCGGCCGCGGCATACATTGACCACAGGTGGAGGACGGACGTGAACAGGGTGGGGATTGTCCCTGGGTCCTTTGTGGAAGAGGTATCCGAGGGGCTTGTGGACTACCCCATTGCTGTGGACATCAACCGGGAGCTTTTGGAGGGACGTTATGACCTGATCATCTCCATCGGCCAGGTGGTGCCCCATGAAGTCGTGGGCATGGCCAACTACACCAAGAACATCGTGGTGGGCTGCGGCGGCAAGGAGATGATCGACAAATCCCATTTCCTGGGTGCAGTTTACGGCATGGAACGGATGATGGGCCGCGACCATTCACCGGTGCGCCAAGTGTTCGACTACGTGGAAGAGAGGTTCCTGGCCAGCCTGCCGCTAGCTTATATCCTCACCGTCACCAAGACACAGGGCCGGGACACAAGGTTAATGGGCTTGTTTGTGGGGCGGGAACGCAGCGTATTCGAGGAAGCTGTGCACCTCAGCCAGCAGTGCAATCTGGATCTGCTGGCGGAACCGTTGGAAAAGGTGGTAGTTTTCCTGGAGCCCCAAGAGTTCAAGAGTACTTGGCTTGGCAACAAGGCCATCTACCGTACCCGCATGGCCATGGCCGATGGCGGAGAGCTGATCGTTTTGGCTCCGGGGGTTCGTTCGTTTGGCGAAGACCCGGGGATCGATCGGTTGATTCGGACCTTTGGGTACCAGAAGCGGCTGGAGGTTTTGCGCTTAACCAAGGAGCACAGAGAGCTGGCGGAGAACCTGTCCGTGGCCGCCCACTTAATCCACGGTTCTGCAGACGGTCGTTTTCGGATCACCTACGCGGTGGAGCATCTCAGTGCAGCAGAGATCCAGGGCGTATGCTTCCACTATTTACCCTATCAGGAGGCCGCTGAACGCTACCATCCCCATCAGCTTTCCGACGGGTTCAATGTGCTCAATGGTGAGCGGGTCTTCTTCATCAGGAACCCCGCTTTGGGCCTTTGGGCTTTGCAGAAAGATTTCCGCAAGGAGGAACAGCAGTGACGAAGGCAGATCTAGGCCTAATAGGCCTGGCGGTCATGGGTGAAAACTTGGCCCTGAACATGGAAAGCAAAGGCTTGTCCGTCGCGGTATACAACCGCACGCTGGATAGAGTGCAGGCCTTCGTCGCCGGGCGGGCCAGGGACAAGAACATCATCCCAGCCTATTCCCTGGAAGAACTAGTGACCAGCCTGAAAAGCCCCCGCAAAGTTATGCTCATGGTGAAAGCGGGCCAACCCGTTGATGACGTCCTTGGCAGGCTCCTTCCCCTGCTGGAACCGGGGGACATCATTATCGACGGGGGTAACTCCCACTTTGCCGATACCAGGCGCCGGCTCACGGTGGTGGAGGAAAAGGGGCTGCTGTACGTGGGAACCGGAGTATCCGGGGGGGAAGAGGGTGCCCTGCACGGCCCGAGCCTGATGCCTGGCGGTTCGCCGGCGGCTTGGCCCCAGATAAGGCCCATTTTTCAAGCGATTGCTGCCAAGGTCGACAATGGCACTCCTTGTGCCGACTGGGTGGGGCCCGATGGATCCGGCCATTTTGTCAAGATGGTGCATAACGGGATCGAGTACGGTGATCTGCAGCTGATCTGCGAGGCTTACCACCTCATGAAGGACCTGCTCGGACTCGATAACGCTACCATGGCCCAGGTGTTCCAAGAATGGAATGCAGGGGAGCTGAACAGCTACCTGATTGAGATTACAGGGGAGATTCTGGCCTACAAGGATGAGGATGGAGCGCCCCTCGTGGACAAGATCCTCGATACGGCAGGGCAGAAAGGGACTGGTAAGTGGACGGTGGCAGCGGCCTTGGATGAAGGCGTGCCCCTCACCCTGATTGCCGAGGCAGTCATGGCGCGCAGCCTTTCAGCGCTCAAAGAAGAGAGGGAAGCTGCTGCTAAGGTGCTGACTGGTCCACAGCCTCAGTTCAACGGGGATAGACAGGCCTTTGTGGAGGATATCCGCAGGGCGCTTTACGCTGCGAAGATTGTCTCTTACGCGCAGGGCTGCGCGTTGATGCGCGCGGCTTCCGAAACTTACGGCTGGAATCTCAACTACGGCGGCATCGCTCTGCTCTGGAGGGGCGGATGCATCATCCGTTCTGCGTTTCTGGAAGAGATCAAAAAGGCCTTTGACCGTAATCCGGAGCTTACTAACCTGCTAGTGGATCCTTTCTTCAAGTCTCAGCTCGACCGCTGCCAAGCAAGCTGGCGCAGGGTATGCGCGGCCGCCATCAGCAACGGTATCCCTGTACCTGCCTTCACTTCAGCCCTGAGCTATTACGATGGTTACCGCAGTGCCAGATTGCCGGCCAACCTTCTGCAAGCCCAGCGAGACTATTTCGGCGCTCACACCTACGAACGCATTGACCGGCCCAGGGGAGAATTCTTCCATACGAACTGGACCGGTCAAGGAGGAAGCACCTCCGCCACCAGCTATAACGTCTAGGCTTCGTTGTAGGCCCAGCCATGATCCCCGTGGTAGATCATGAGTCTGGTCATGCCGCCGTCGATGGCAATGTTCTGTCCGTTGATGAAGCTGTTCTCCTCGGAGCAGAGGAAGAGAACCGCCCGGACGATGTCCAGGGGATGGCCGATGCGTTTGGAGGTATGCTGCAGCAGATCTGCTGGAGCGTGGCTCGGAGTGTAGCTGGGATCATGGTACTCCCCAGTATCAATCCAGCCGGGGGAAATGGCGTTAACCCTTACCTTACCAGCCAAGCTGGCTGCCAAGGCATGGGTCA
>Ga0209537_1004118_pt1 | contig 12688 bp, 11 predicted proteins | sample BioPla4DNA1_FD_187698 | JGI IMG/M metagenome (GOLD analysis project Ga0209537, IMG submission 187698) | Biogas fermentation microbial communities from Germany - Plant 4 DNA1 (SPAdes) (version 2) | ecosystem: Engineered > Bioreactor > Anaerobic > Digestate | place: Bielefeld, North...
CCTTAAAACAGGTATAAAAAAAGGCCTGCCGGCCTTTTATATAATTGGTGCTGAAGGGGGGAGTCGAACCCCCACGGGCTTTTGCCCACATGACCCTGAATCACGAAACTAATGTTCAGCCTAGTTTAATCTATTTTAAAGATTACTGTTATATCAAGGATTATAGGGGTTTCTGTCGGAAATTATTTCCAGCACATTTAGCCTATTTTACTGTTTTTTAAACCGTATTGCAGTAAAATTGCAGTAAAATAAACGGCCTATTATGCACTCAACATTAGAGTCTATAACAGGTAGTTTTTACCAAGGCAGAGAGTAACGCTGGCCACGTACTCACATGCCTTTAATATTTAACAGGCTTTAGAAACATTATTCTTCAAATATTTTTTTTACATCATTTGTCCAATATTTTTCTAGTTTTTCTTTTAACACGTCAGGTTTTTCTTTGTAATAGTACCATAATTTAGTTTTTACCACATAGTTATTGAATTTAATATTTCTGTCTTTTATGTGTTTTTCATAACCTTCTATTTTATATCCTGCATTCCTTGGCATTTCAATTCCTTTAGGATCTACAAATATAATAGTGTAAGTATTGTTACTCCTCAGCCAGAAAATAAAATCGGGGATAAATTTTCTATATTTGTTATTCTTCCTGTCAAAATAAGGAATATAAATTTTATTATCTATATGTTCATCAAGTTTTGAAAAACTCCACCAATCATAGCTATCTAAAACATTATCTTCTAATTGTAAATATTCTTCCAGTGCTTTCAAAAAATCAATCTCACTTTCTACTGTTATTATATGTTTAAAGTAATCTTCAGCCTCAATAGAAAATATAATAGGGTTATAATAATGTCTCAGAAATTTAGAAGACAAGGTTATTCTTTTACCTTTTTTTTCAAATTCAACCTCCATGTCATTTTTTATATATTTTAGAGCAGTACTTGATGTCCCTTTTTCTTTTTCCTTTAGATAATCTTCTTGTGCTTTTAATGTTTCTCTAATTTTATTTTCTATATCATCAATATCTTCATCTGATAGGCTAGTAACAATATACTTATAGTGCTCAATTTCTCCTTCTTCATTTTTGTATCCTGACAATACCTTTTCCTTCTTATTAAAGTGAATACTTATGTCTGTCAATAAATCAAGAGAAGATAAATTACTGTCTTCAATAGAAAGTTTAAATTTAGGATTACTTTCCAGATTATCATAATCAAGAATACCAGTATATAATATATCTGCAAATTTAACTCTATTATATGTGTAAACAGGAATTAATTTTAAATTTTGATTAATGTATTTTCTTAATCTTTGATAATCATGTTGAGAAATAAAATAAGGTTCATCAATTCGTTTATTCGTATCGTCATAAATGGGTATTGGTTTATTTAAATTAACTATGTCTTTATTCTTTTTAAAACCATTAATTTTTTTAAACTCACTTTCTTTTTCTTTATCTAGCTCTTTTATAATGTTATCAACTGCATCTTTATTGGTAGAAAAAACAAATAAAGTTTCAAGTGACTCCTGCAAATTGTCATACATAATTTTCTTTACATCTTCATTCTTTACTTTATTGTCAATATATTTTAATCTTTTTCTGTAATGAGTAATGGGTTCAATTCGAGCTCCCCTTCCGATTGACTGAAGTATATATTTTTGACTTTCTGATGACATACCGATATTGATATAATTGATAACATTTAATCGATTTGTATCCCATCCTTCAGTAAATACTCTTGATCCCATTAATATATTGATATTGCTATCTTCTCCCTCAATGTTATCTAAAAAGCTTTTTTTAAACACATTTTTACTATAAAAATATCCTTCCAGCTCTTCATTTTTCCAATTTGAAATATCACCTATCACAATACAAGCAAAAGGGGTATCAGAAGTCGTTAAAGAAAAAGCAAGTTCCTTTTCATTTCCTTCAATACCCGTAACTTCTATGGTACCAGGTGTATCAGAATTAAAAACATACTTCAATATGTCTTTAGAAGTTACTTTACCAATCTCATCAATAAAATTTTCACTTAAGCTCTCATCTTCATAATAGAAATCAGGATCATTGGATAATTCCTTTTTCAATTCTCTCTTTATTTCTTCTATTACAGAAATATCGTATTCCTGGTTAGCTATCTGAGCAAGTTCCCTAAAAAATATCTTTAATTCAGCATTTTTTGTATTTACTTCACTAGTCAGGGTAGTCATTAAAGGTTCATGATAAAATTCAGGGTTTATCTTATTAATCTCTTCTCTTTGTTTTTTTATAGCAGCAAATAAAATTAATGACTTTAGAATAATCTTTTTGCGGTCATCAGAGTCATATTCTTCTTTTTTAAAGTTTGAAAAAGTGGAATTTGCTAACTTCAAGTGTTTACCATACCCTTTATTTATATAATTAGATAACTTCAAATCATAACAGGTTGTAATTTTATCTAATGTATCTGTAAAGGTAGCAGAAAAATTAAATAAAAATCCGTTTTTTGAGAAGATTTTATAATACTGCTGTCTTATACTTTCTTTTTTATCTCCTTTATGAGCTTCATCAAGGAAAACATACCAATTACCGTTGTTATAATAACTTTTATAACTAATCAGTTTTTCTTTATTTTCGTCTGATATATTATCTGCTCTGTAATAAAATACTTTAATCTGGTAATCAGAAAACAAATCAATACCCTGGTTTTTTATTTCTTCAAATTGCCTCAAATCATAAGGTATAATTTTTAAATCACCTTTTGTATTAAATTTATCAATATGTTCTTTTATTTGATTTAAAATTTTGTCTGTTGGGGCCAATATAAGTATATCTTTTTGAGGAATCAATTTTTTCTTCATTAATCTGGTTACAATCTCAATCAGCTTAATCATTACTAAAGTCTTACCGCTACCAGTAGCCATCCATAAACTCATTCTGTTAATAAAATTTTTGACAGAAATATTCCCTTCGATTTCAGGAGTAAAATAATCTGCTAACAAATCAAAATGAGTATTATCTTCACTAATACTAAGTTCATCAATAGTCTCTTTATTTAATCCGTTTTTTATATAAGCCTCAAACAATTTATCTTTACAATTACTAAGTTTGTCATAATAAAGATATAAAACTGAAATAGCATTTTTAATAGCTTGTTCCTGGAAATCGAATAAATTCCATTCCATACTGAAACTATTTGTGTCTAAATTAGTATATTGCTTTGGTAGCATATCAAAATTATGATCTTTTTCTACTATGTGCTGTAATATATTTGTGTTAGACATCTTCTTTGTTCTCCCCCCACCATATAAGTGATTTAACAAAGGGATATTTTTCAAAAGTCATTTCATCAAATTTTATTTCCATACCATCTTCAAAAATTACCCTCTTATCATTAAGTTTTTTGATCTTTTTTCCAAGAAGATTAGACAAAGTTTCAGCTATATCTACATCTGGATACAGGTTTTCAAATTTTATTTTTATATTTTCATCTTTAAAGTCTAATTCTAAAGCATCTAACATCTTTTCGTTAGCCATAAAAGAATAATATTCTAAGTTACCATCAATTTCTTTATATTTTGCTTTTCTTAATACATCTTCATACTGTTCAAGTTTATAATATTTAAAAAATCCTCCACCCTGCCAATTGATATCTTTACTTAAATAGCTTTTTCTATCTTTAACAACTGCAGAAAATTGCTTATCTCCATGTAACACGTTTTTCATTCTTCCTAAAATACCTAATCTCTTTTCACCATCATCATTATAATAAAATTCATTAAAATAATCTCCGATTTCTACACCAATCCATTTTCTCGACAGTTTATGAGCTGTAGCAATAGTTGTCCCACTGCCAGCAAAAAAATCAAGAACAATATCTCCTTTATTCGATGAGGTTTGAATAATTCTTCTTAACAAGTTTTCTGGTTTTTGAGTTAAAAAACTTAAATTCTCACTAACCCTCATTTCAGATTGAGTAAATGAATAGATATCATTCCATATATCCCCAATTGGATAGATTTTTTCATCAATGTTTATTTGTTTGTATTCTAATTCTCTATTAGCATTATATTGTTCGATAAAAAAGTTATAATCATCTATTCCATGAGGTTTATCGTTTTTAGGCTTAGAAATCAAATCTAACCATCCAATATCTAAATTTGTTGTTCTTCGATTCGGTTTCCATAATTTATTAAAATGGCTTGAGTTATATCTACAATAAAAAATTGTACTATGTTTCTTTACGAATTTATTTCCAAAACTTTTATAACTATAAATGTCTGCCTCTTCATCTTTTGTAGCATTAGTATCAAAAATGATATCATTTATTTGGTCAAATTTAAATTTTGAAAGCAAAACTCTACCTAAATGTTTAGCATTTTCATCTAAATGTAAATAAAAACTCCCCTTTTCATGTAAAAAATCTTCAACTAAATTTAATCTATTTTCCATTAAAGTTAACCAAGTACTATTCTGGAATTTATCAATATATGAAAAATACTTTTCCTTTCCAGTATTGAAGGGAGGGTCTATATAAATTGTCATTACTTTATTCTTATATTTTGTTAAAATTGTATTTAAAGCTTGGTAATTATCACTATTAATTACCCATCCATCAAGATTTTCTTCAATGTCCTCAAAATTATCAAGTATTTTGTATTTAAGGTCTGGAAAATGTTTTGTATCAATAGGTAAAGTAGAATAATAAGGATTTAAAACTTCCCCAAAAAATATATCTTTAATATTAAAATCTTTTCCGACTATACCAAGATTTTCCCATTCTTCTATTTGTTTTTCAATGTTATTAGAATTAATAACGTCCTTAATTAAATTAATATCTAATCTATCTAATGTAACAACATATTCAGAATTTAAAACAAACTTAGGTTTCTCCCATATGGCCTTTAATTCATTCTCAAATCTTGCAATATATTTAATAACTTCAAAACCAATTTCCTTCAGTTTATTAAGCTGAGCAGCTCGTTTTAACCCTTCTCCTTCAAAAGAAATATTATTTTCATATACATAATTAAATAAATATATTTTGAATTGTTCTTTTAGAAAATGCTCAGGGTTTTTATGTATAAAATAATCTATTTCATTCTGTCTTTTGTATAAGCTAAACACTTCTTTTAGAGTATCCTTGCTTATTTTAAATTCCATTCTTTTAAGGTATTCAAATATATCATCAATACCCTGGGCAGCAAATTCTATTATAATTTGCTCAGTTACTGTATCATCCTTTGGTCTAATATCAAGCATTTTTCTGCGTAATGTTTTGGTTAAGTTATCATTCATTATATCTAGATCATTTCTAATTAAACGAATTTCTGGATAATCTTCAGGGTTATCAAAGTCTTCAATTAAAAAATCCTGTAATTTTCTATTATCGTTAATTTTGAATATTTCTTTTAATCTCGTATAATCATTGTTTTGTTGATACTTTATTTTAAACTTTAATAATTTGTTCTCTTTATCCGCTTCAACTAAATAAAATTCGATATTTTCTTTTGTGTTATTTTGTTTATGTTCCAGTTCTGAAGGATCAAAAGAAAAAGTAAAACCGTCCTTTTCAATTTCCATTGAACTATAATTATGTTCTGATTTTATGTAATATAAGTCTTTAGTTTTCCAGAATAAAGATACATCATCCTTATCTGAATAAATTTTTTCATATATATTCTTGTGAATCTGAGTACTATTAAAGAAAGGCGTCCCTGTTTCATTTAGATAACTTTCAAAAAAAGTATATAACTTTTCATAAATTTCCATTTCCTCATTCTCATTTGATACTAATTCATCAATTTTATTTCTGAGTTTATTCTCTATTTTATCATAATAACTACTTTTAATTTTCATTAGGTTTACAAATCCAGATTCACCTTCTATCTCTTCTCCCACAAATATATCTTTTAAAGCTGAATAAAATTTTTGTTTATACATTTTATTCCTCCTTCATTTATGTATATTTATCTTATTTCGTTATATAAATTATATCTCCTTTTTTAAAACTATAAAATCTGTTAGAGTATGTTCGAAAATTATATTTTTTGTCCTAAATAAATTTCCCTGGAAGGTGAATTTCACCGGCCAGGGATTTTTGTTTAAATATGAGCGTTGTATTTAAAATATCATTTTCTAAGGCCTAATTTATCTCTTAAATCATTTATATTGTGAGAGATATTACTCATTTCTACAAAAGTATCCTCTTCATACATAATTTCTTCAAGAGTTAAACCTTCTATTTGAGAGAGAACTAACCACTCAAAGTGTTTATTCAGTCCTTTATTTTTTTCATATGGTTTTTTATATCCTAGGTTCTTTAATTTTTTCTCTTCTAACTTGTACTGTTTTTTAAGATAATTTGCGAGTCTTTTTTTGTAATCAGTTAGTCCTTCCACCTCTGGGTGTGGCTTGGGTATTAAAATTACATCTGACATTTGAGGTATATTATATTCTTCAGCTATTGCCAAACATTGATTTATAAATTTTTCGTTCTCTTGTTTGCGAGTAAGGAAAATAGGTACTGAATATACCCAGGTTTTATTATCTTTATGTTTAGGATATAAAATCCAGGCGGACATATTCATCATATTGGCATTATAAATCCATTCGTATGCTAGATTATACTTTTCTCCCCATTTTTCCATAGCCTCTATAAAATCATCATTTTTAAAAACTTTAACTAAAGACCATTGATAGATAAACTCCTTTTTCCTCTTGAATTTTTCTTTATACCATTCAATAAAAGGCGTGTATATGTTCTGAAAGTGAGGAAAAACATCGTCATAAAGGGAATTAACTACTTTAGGTGATATTGCTTTAATATGATAAAAGAATAATGCCCTAAGCATAAACTTTTCTTCAGGCAGTAACTCCTCTTTTGGCCGGAGTTTTTGAGGTAAAAAAGTAAATCCTTTATTTTCATTATGCAATTGGACTATATAATTATACCACTCTTCTTCAAAAGACATTAAATGCCCCTCCCGTATTACACTTGAATTTTATTTTTTCGAAATTTAATTCATTCCGATATTCCATTACTCTCATTATAATAAAGTTAAAGAACTTGTTCAAGGAGGATGGTAATTTTGAAAAGATTAACATTAGAACGCCAAAAGCGGAATCTATCCAAGGCGGCTCTTGGATACAAGTTAGAAATCCACCCAAGTTTAATCGGGAAATATGAAAGCGGCGTTCAAAGGCCGTACAGACCGGCACAAAAGAAACTTGAGGCTTTCTTCGGGATGAGCATTGATGAGCTTTTAGAGGAGGTTGACTGATTAATGGAGACTGCTTATAAAAACACGAAATACAAATCCCTGGATGACTTGCCGGCCATTTTCAAGGTAAAAGATTTGGCGGAGATAATGGGAGTAAATCAGACAAAGGCCTATGAGATTGCAAAAAGACAGGATTTTCATGCCTCAATAAAGATAGGTCGGAGGATAATGATAATTAAGGAACAATTCCAGGAATGGTTAAAAAAAGCGACCCTGTGCGAACAGTTTAAAAATGGACATGAGAATTTATCAAAAAAAGAAAAGAGGTTGTATGAGACGGCATTTTGGGAAGCAGTAAACTTTTTGAAAAAGATGGAGGCAGAAGAAAATGACAGGAGAGCAAAAATTAAAGCACTTTTTTAATAAACTAAAAGGTATCAAACAAACCGGCCCGAATCAGTACCAGGCCCATTGTCCGGCTCACGAGGATAGAGTTGCTTCTCTGTCAATTTCCAGGGGGAAGAATAAAGTTAATTTTTATTGTCATGCAGGCTGTAGCGGCGATGAGATACTGCAGGCAATGGGATTAACCTGGTCTGATATCTATTTCGATAACAACCAGAGACAGAGGGAAATTGTTGCAGCGTATGATTACACAGATGAAAACGGCAATTTACTTTACCAGGTAGTCCGATTTGAGCCTAAGACCTTCAGGCAAAGAAGGCCAGATGGTAACGGCGGTTGGAAATGGGGCCTAGGAGATACCAGACGGGTCTTATATCGGCTAAAAGAGATTTCAGAGGCAATTAAAGCCGGAAAAACCGTTTATATCGTTGAAGGAGAAAAAGACGTTGAGAGTCTACGCAAACTGGGTCTCATGGCAACCTGTAACCCTATGGGGGCAGGGAAATGGGAAGAAGATTATACTAAAACCCTTACTGGGGCTAGAGTTGTAATAATACCCGATAACGATAAACCCGGCCAAGATCATGCAAAAACTATTGCCCAGAAATTGTGTAGAAAAACTAAAAGCGTTAAAATCCTGAAATTACCTGATTTAAAAGAGAAAGAGGACGTTTCAGACTGGTTGGCCCGTGGAGGAACTCGAGAGGAGCTGATTCGGTTGACAGAAAACTGTCCAGAGTATGAACCAGAGTCGGTTACTTCTAATCAAAATAACGAGGACAAGAGTAATTTAGCGACAAAAATTTACAATGCAGCGTTAGAAAACGCAAAACTCTTTACAGACGAACGAGACGAAGCCTATGCTGCTATCTCTTTAAATGGTCATTGCGAGGTGTGGAGCGTTAAAGGCAAGAGATTTAGTCTTTGGTTACAGCAAATCGGGCTCCATTGCAATGAATGGAATTTGCCCTATATAGAGGCTATTAATCAGGCAAAAAAACAGCTTGAGGCAGTGGCCTATTTTCAGGGAGAGAATATAACTCTTCACAACCGAGTTGCCCAAAAAAATGGTGATTTCTGGTATGACCTAAGTAATAAAGAATGGCAAGCCGTCAGAATTAATGAAAACGGCTGGGAAATAACGAGACCACCGATATTATTTAGGCGAAATGCGCACCAGAAACCACAGGTTAAACCGCAAGAGTCCGGTAAAGGTAACCCCTGGAGATTTTTGGATTATGTTAATGTGAAAAAAGAAGACGAGCTATTATTAATGGTTTCCATCATATCTGCTTTTATCCCTGACATTCCGCATATAGTTACCATTATACACGGTCCGCAAGGAAGCGCTAAGACTACTCTTCTAGAATTTATGAGGGAAATTATTGACCCATCAAGAGTGCCCCTATTAAGGATACCCCGAGATGACAGAGATATAATCCAAAATTTCGATCACCATTATGCGACTTTCTTTGATAACATCAGTCATATTCCTAAATGGGTGTCTGATATGTTCTGTCGGGCGGTAACGGGTGAGGGCATGGAGGCTAGGGCTCTTTATACCGATGACGAACCTTTTATCAGGCAATATAAGAGGGTTATCGGGCTAAATGGTATCAATGTGGCCGCTACAGAGCCAGATTTGTTAGACCGGTCGATATTAATTGAGCTGGAGCCGATACCTAAAACTGAACGCAAGGAAATAAAAATAATAAAAAGCGAGTTTGAGAGGGCAAAGCCCGAAATTCTGGGAGGGGTTTTTGACACCATTGTTAAGGCAAAAAACATTTATCCCGAGGTTGAATTAAAAGAATTGCATCGAATGGCAGATTTTACCAGATGGGGATATGCTATAGCAGAAGCATTAGGTAGAAGTGGCAATGAATTTTTGCAGTCCTACCTAGAAGATGAACGGGACAGAAACTTAGAAGTGATTGAAGATAACCCATTAGGACAGGCTTTGCTCCTATTCATGGAACAAAGAGACAAATGGGAAGGTAGTCCCGGGGATTTATTAAAAGAATTAGAAAAAATTGCAGAGGCAGAAGGATATAATAAAGATTCAAAAAAGTGGCCCGGTAACCCGACATGGGTAACACGCAGAATTAATGAAATTGAGTCACTTTTAAGAAGCGAAGGGATAAAATATAAAGCTTCTCATGATGGAAAGAAGCGAATATTGTCTTTTAGAAAAAGCACGAAAAATAGTGTTAATAGTGTATTTAGTGTTAGTCAAGAAGAAGATTCCCGACATGACAGGGATTATGGTACTAACACTAAATTAACACTAACTAACACTAAAGAAGTTAGTGTTAAAAATAGTGTTAAAGACGAAAAACCCGACATGACGGGGATTACAGAGGATACTAACGCTAATAACGCTAATAACACTAAATTTCCCACCTTTCTAAAAAAGAACAAAGATGGCATTATTATCGAAGGAGTAATTTAAATTGATGGGTTATGATATTATTAGCCGTTTAGAAGAGCTGGGGTACAATTTAGAATTAAAGCCCGGCCGGAAGATTAATATTAGCCTAAAGCCGGGCTTTAAGCCCGACCCTCAGAAGGCCGAAGAATTAATTAATGAACTGAAAGCAAATAAGGACGAGATAATTAAATATTTATCCCTTACCGAAGAAGAGGCATTTAATCTTTATATAGAAGAATTAAGAGAGAAAAACAGGTACGACCCACGGCCAGATTTGAAAGAAGATCATGATTATTGGCAAGCAGTTTTAAAAGAGGCAGAAAAGCTGGATAAACAGATATATAGCAATTTGCATGGTTTCAGGTGTGCAGGTTGCCGGTTAAAAATAGAGGGGGACGGTTTAAGGCTATTTCCGGCAGTTGGCCCGGGCCAGCAATGGAAAGATAAGAGAGAGTGGATACAGGACAGGCAGGAGCATTTACTTCCTTATGCTAAAGAGATTAAGGAGATATTTGAAAAAGTTTCGCAAAAGATATATTTTGTGTAAAAATGATTTTGAATTGGAGGCTATTGCAATGAAAATCCCTTACAAATATGCTCCAAAAGAGCTTAGAGAGCTTCTTAATAGCCTTGTAATCCTTATAGACACCAGGGAGCAGAAGAATGGGCATATAATCCGTTATTTGAATAATAAAGGGATTAAACACAAAAGTAAGAAGCTAGACTATGGAGACTATTCTTTTATCCTTCCGGCTAATAAAAAATTAGGCATACAGAGGGATATTTACTTTAACAACGATATAGTTATAGAGAGGAAGGCCAGCCTGGAGGAGTTGAGCGGCTGTTTCACCCAGGAGCGGGCTAGATTTGAGAATGAGCTAATACGGGCCAGTAACGGCAAGATGATTCTATTAGTGGAAAAAGCAAAGGGTTATCAGGACATTATCGAGCATAATTATAGGACTGATTATAAACCCAGGTCTTTTATTGGTACCTTGCATTCATTCAGACACCGGTATAATATGGAGGTGATATTTGCTGACCCAGCATACAGCGGAAACTTCATTTATTACACGTTCTACTATTGGCTGAGGGAATGTCTTAAATAGGGGGTGAGGGGTGTTGCCCTTCGAGATGGAACCCTTCCTTTAACGCCAGTAGTACCTCTCCCCTGTTGATTATATAATTTATAAAATTATTTTAAAATCATCATAAGTGATACTGGTATTATTTACCATTATTAAAGTCCATGATAACTTAAAACGAGGTGATACTCTATGAGTGAAGAAAAAAATTATCCGATTTGTGGAGCTAAGACTAAGGGTAGTGGTGAGCCATGTCAGAGACCGGCCGGGTGGGGAACCGACCATCCTGGGGTTGGTAAATGCAAATTACATGGAGGAGCTTCCCCGGTGAAACACGGTTTATATAGCAAATACACCAGCCACAGGCTTGCTGATATGGTGGATAAACTGTCTAATGATGAAGAATTACTGGACTTACGAAAGACCATAGCATTGCAGCAGGCGTTGATACTAAACATTCTTGACCAGATTAAAAAGGGCAAATTACAATTAAATGAAAAATTGAGCAGAACCCTAAATGATATTGCCGATAAACTGGGTAGAAACATAGAACGCCGGCAGAAGGTTGAGGAAGGCGAGAAATATATTTTGCAGGTTGATGAAGTCCAAAGAATCATTAACCAGGTAATACTGATTATCAAAGAAGAGGTCAAAGACTCGGAAGTAGTACAAAGAATCGGTCGAAGGCTTAAAGGAGTGAAGTACTAATGAAACCCGAATCTCATATCCTCAAAACCATCGGCGAGGAGCTGGAAAAAGCCTCAGGAAAGCCTGTTAAACAGGACAATGTCCGAGCGGCATTATCTCAGCTATCAGATGAAGATTTAATCTTTCTAAATGACTGTATTGAGAAATATAAAGAGGACCCAAAACAGTTATCAGAGGAAGATAGGCGGGCTATTGAAAAATATATTATTTTTTAAATTCCGAGGAAAGGAGGTTATATTAGTAGCATATAACAATTATTAGTCAATAAACGGCTGTATGAATAATTGCAATGAATTAGCACGGTAGATGACGGCTATTAAAGCCTGATACTAAATTTTACGACTAAAGCTAAGGTTAATTAAAATTTCTTTTAATACTCGCAAGGAGAGATAAATATGGAAGAAATAATCATTTACTATTTAATGATAACTTTTCTCCTGCTAGTCTCATTGGATAATGATATATGGAAATATTAAAGCCAATCTCAAAGAAAACTAATCATCTTTATCCGGAACATATTCAATTATATCCCCTGGCTGACAATCTAAAGCTTTACAAATCCGGTCTATTACTTCCAGAGAAACGTACTGGTTATTGCCAAATTTAGCTAATGTAGATGATGAAATACCGATTTTTTCAGCCAACTCGGTCTTAGTCATATCCAAATCTATAAGTAGTTTCATTAACGGTTTATAACTTATCATATTATTACCTCCCTTGCTTTTAATTAGTCCTGTTAAGTTATATGAAACTTGAGTTAGTCTCCTTCCTGGAATTATAATGATTTTAAAGCTTTTAAAAATACCCCCAGGAAAGGAGACTAAGAATTATGACTAAATCTAAAGTT
>Ga0209537_1004120_pt1 | contig 12683 bp, 12 predicted proteins | sample BioPla4DNA1_FD_187698 | JGI IMG/M metagenome (GOLD analysis project Ga0209537, IMG submission 187698) | Biogas fermentation microbial communities from Germany - Plant 4 DNA1 (SPAdes) (version 2) | ecosystem: Engineered > Bioreactor > Anaerobic > Digestate | place: Bielefeld, North...
GATTTTTTAAATTATATTAATATAATCCCTAAGGCTGATCATATTTTTACCGGAATAATTATGGTTGTAACAGGATTGTTTTTATTAGCTTATGGATGTTATCTTTATATGAGCTGTGGTCTTGGGTGTGGACCTAGGGATAGTCTTTTAGTCGGATTAAACAAAAAACTAAATAAGTCTATAAATTTAATTAAAACAGTTATGGAAGTGACGGTTTTACTAATAGGAATTCTATTAGGAGGAAGCTTTGGGTTAGGAACAGTTATATCTGCTTTAGGAACTGGTTATACTATGGAATTAATATTCAAATTAAAAAAAATTAATGCAGCTAAAATAAAGCAAAAATCATTAATAGACAGTTTACACGATCTTAAGACATTTTTTTGTTTATTATCGACTAAGAAGAGTAGTATTAATTAACTTTTTGTTGGAATATAAGTAAGGTTGATATATAATTCAATAGTGAAAGAGGTTTTTTAGATGTCGGGAGGAAATTAAGGTGAAGGAATTTTTTATTGTAGCTATATCGGGAATAACAACTTTTGTTATATTTTCTAAAATCTTTGAAAAATTGAACAATGATGTAAAATTATTTAACCCTATTAGAAAAATAACAAATAAGTTAAAAAAGAAAGAATCTTATGGAAGCTTTTTTCTTTTAATATCTATTGTTTTAGTAGTAGGAATAAGTAGATCTTTAAACTTAAATAATTTTATATATGGTATTTTATTAGGATTTGTTGGTGCCCTTCAAGAAGTTATTTTTAGAAAAGAAGATGAAAATAGTAAAAATAAATTAAATAATAAAAGAGTGACTTCTAATAAAAAAGGCAATAATAAAAGTAAAAAATAATAAAATATACAAAATTTAAGGAGCTATCGCTTAGAGATGTTAATATCCCTTGGTGATAGCTTCTATTTTTTTATATAGCTTTTTATTAAAATCTAAATTGCACTTTGAATTAATTTTCAAAATTTTATAAATTAAACTTTTAGAGGTGATTTTTTGATAAAAATTTATTTTAATTGTATTTTTTAATAAAAATACTTTAATTAATTAAATTATCTTTGTGTTATAATATATAAAATTAGACAAAAATGTATTTTTATATATACAAACTATGCCCTAAAAAGTCGTTACTATAAGAAAAAAATAATGCAATACTTTTCCAGATGAATGAAAATTTTTGTATTAATTAAATTCCTTTAAGAAGAAAAAGAAAGTATTAATTGTCAATAAATTATAAGATATACTTTCATTAAAGAAAGGAGGACATATGAAATATTTTTATGACGAAAACCGCGCCTCTAAGATTTTAAATATACTAGAACAGAAAAATTCAGTTTCTTTAGAAAGCTTGGCTGAAAAGCTAAATGTCAGTTCTAAAACCATAAAAAATGAGGTGAAAAATCTTAATGAGCAATTAGAGAATTCGGCTTTTGTTGATATTAAACATGGTATATATAAAATTTATATATTTGATAGAAGTAAATTTGAAAAAGTTAAGCAGGAGATATATTATCAAAGAGATTTTCTTAACTCACCTCAAAGAAGAATGGCATTTATTGTCTACAAGCTTATTAATAGTAAAGAACCATACTTAACGGATGATTTGGCATATGAAATGAATGTTGCAAGAACAACAATTATTAATGATATGAAAAAAATTAAAGAAATATTGTCTAATTACAACTTAAACATTACTGGAAAACCTAATAATGGTATTGTTCTTGAAGGTAATGAATTAGATATAAGAAATTTTCTTCTTGAAAATATTTATGAAATTACTTATGAGGATTTCAAAATAGATGAGGATATTGTTGAGTTTGTAAAAGAGACAATTAGTAAGTATAAACTTGATAAAACAACTTTTGATTACTTTATAAAATCATTAACTGTTAGCTTTGATAGAATAATGAATGGACATCCTATAAAAATATTAAGTAATAAGTATGGTGAATTATTAAGAAGCTGGGAATTTGAAGTTGTGACAACTATTGTTGAAGAAATTGAAAGAAGATTAAATATTAATTTTGCCTTAGAGGAAAGATTATTCTTAACTTTGCCAATTGTAGGAATGAGAACTCCTACAAATATTGAAGAAATTTCTCAGCATGTACATATAACTGAGGAAATATTAAATCTTGTATCTGATATAATTGAAAGAATTCGTTTTAAAATGGGATTTAATATTACTAAAGATGATATTCTTGAGGATTTTATTTATCATATAGCATTTTTAGTTAATCGACTTAAGTATGGTGTTCATCTTAACAATCCTCTAATTGATGATATAAAGGAAAATTATAAGGTTGCTTATAAGATGGCAGAACTAGCCAAAGAAGTTATAGAGGAAAATTTAAAGGTAAGTATGACACAAGATGAAGTTGGATTTATAGCAGCATATTTTGGATTGTTTATATCAGAGCAGGAACTTGTTAAGCCAAAGGATTATAAAATTGCAGTTATATGTGGTACTGGCAGAGTTACGGCAAAGTTAGTTGAAAGTCAATTAAGAAATATCTTTGATTCAAAAACCACAATAGACTTATTTTCAGATGATAAAGTTATTGGAGAGGTATTGGACACTTATGATTTAGTTTTATCTACTGTTAAAACAAAGTATAACACAAATATAAGAGTTTTATATATAGATAAAATTTTCGATAAAGAAGTTTTAAAGAGGAAAATTAAAGAGCTTTTATATTCTGAAAAATTGGACATGCCACTAGTACAAGGAATGGATACTTTATTATTAAGTATTTTAAAAGAAGAAAGATTTTTTATCCTTAACAGTCAATTAAGTTATCAGGAAAATATTGATTTAATGGTCGATAGTCTATATTTAAAAGGATATGTAGATGAAGGCTTTAAAGATAGGATAAGAGAAAGAGAAAAGAAGTCTACTATGGCCATAAATGATTCTGTTGCATTGCCTCACACAATTAATTATAAGAGTAAACAGATATTAATAAGTTTAGGTGTTAGCAAGGATGGAGTAAAAATTAATTCTCATGAAAAAATAAAATTGATATTTTTAATATGTCTTCCAGAACAAACAAATGATGATTCGATTTTAGTAAGGGTCTACGATGAAATTATAACTATTGCTAATAATCAAAAAGCTGTAGATGATATTTCTAAAATTGATAATTTTAAAGAGTTAATTTTATATTTCGTAAAAGAAAATGACATTTTTGATTAGAAGTAGGAGGGGTAAGATGAATTTTTGGTTTTTATTAATATGTGCAGGAATAGCATTTATGCTTCAGTATTTATTAACCTTTATTCAAATAAAAAGTTTTACTGAGTATTATAAAAAGTTAAGGAAAAAAGGAAGAGTTGCAATAGGCAAATCTAGAGGAGCCTTTCATGCTGGCTGTATAGCAATGTTTGCAATAAATGAAGATGGAATTATACTTGAAGGCAGCTATATGCAAGGAGTAACAGTATTTGCTAGAGCAAAAAAATTAACTGGCTTTGAAGGTAAAGATGTTGGTAGTTTAACTGAAAAAGACTGCAAGGGACTAATGAAACCATTAAAAAAATCTATTCTAGAGGCCTCTTCCAACTACAATATCATAATGGCAGGGGGTGAAGTTCTAGAACCGCCATCACCTATACAAAGATTAACTAATATTATTATTCAAAAAAAATAAATCAAAAAATAGCTTGAAAAATTAGGAGGGAGAAATCTATATGGACACAATTGTTAAATTTGCCGAAGGTTTTATGGGATTATTTGATGTTGGAGCTGAGACTTTTGTAAGCTGGGTTACAGGAATCGTTCCAAAGGTAACATTACTATTAATATTTATGAATGCTTTAATTGCTTTAATTGGACAAGATAAGATTAATAAATTTGCAAAGATTGCATCAAAAAATGTTATTTTAGCTTATGGAATTTTACCATTCTTATCAGCCTTTATGCTAGGAAATCCAATGGCTTTATCAATGGGAAAATTTTTACCAGAAAGAATGAAACCAAGTTATTATGCATCTGCTTCTTATCATTGTCATACTAACAGCGGTATTTTCCCACACATTAATGTAGGTGAAATCTTTATATATTTAGGAATAGCAAATGGGATTGAAACCCTTGGATTAAGTACAACACCTTTAGCCCTTCGTTATTTATTAGTTGGTTTAGTAATGAACTTCTTTGCCGGTTGGGTAACTGACTTTACAACAAAGTATGTTATGAAACAACAAAAAATTGAGTTAAGCAATGAAATTGTAGCTAAGTAGTTTAGGAGGGAGTTTATATGGGAAAGTATAATGCAATTAAAATAGTAAAAGGTAATGGAGGATTTGGAGGTCCGCTTATAGTAAAGCCGGAAGAAGGAAGAGATACCTTATTATATATAACTGGCGGTGGAGCTGAACCAGAAATAGTTCAAAAGATAGTTAAGTTAACTGGATGCAAAGTTGTAAACGGCTTCAAGACATCTGTTCCAGATAATGAAATATTCTTAGTTATTATAGATTGCGGTGGAACGTTAAGATGTGGAATATATCCGCAAAAGAGAATACCAACAATAAACGTTATGCCTGTTGGAAAAAGCGGTCCTTTAGCTAAATTTATAACTGAAGATATATATGTTTCTGCTGTAGGTTTAGATCAAATATCCTTAGCAGAGGCAGAAGATGCAGTTGCTGCAACAGTAATAGAAGAAAAGAAAGAGGAAAAAAGAGAATTCAAATATAGTTCTGATAAGAAAGTATCTCAAACTCTTGCGGAGACAAGCAACTCAAGCATTATTCAAAAGATTGGTATGGGAGCTGGTAAGGTTGTAAATACTCTATATCAAGCCGGCCGTGATGCTATTCAATCTTTGATTACAACAATATTACCATTCATGGGCTTCGTTGCCTTACTAATAGGTATAGTTCAAGGATCAGGCTTTGGAGACTGGTTTGCAAATAAGCTAATACCACTAGCAGGAAATGGAATAGGTCTTGTAATTCTTGGCTTTATATGTTCAATACCAGTATTATCAGCCTTATTGGGACCTGGAGCCGTTATAGCCCAAATAGTTGGTACTTTAATAGGTGTTGAAATTGGAAAGGGAAATATTGAACCAAGCCTAGCGTTACCAGCTCTATTTGCAATAAATACTCAATGTGCCTGCGACTTTATACCAGTTGGTTTAGGTTTAGCTGAAGCAGAACCAGAAACTGTTGAAGTTGGGGTTCCATCGGTACTATATTCACGTTTCTTAATAGGGGTACCTAGAGTTCTAGTTGCATGGCTTGCAAGTATAGGATTATATAATTAATTGATTAATAATAGTTGAGTAGTTTTAAAAATTACTCAACTATTACTTAAAAGAATATTGGGAGAGAGGGTTATGAAGTTTCTTATAGATGATGTAAATATAGAAAAAATTAGAGATATATATGATAAGTTTCCGATAGATGGTATAACAAGTAATCCAAGTATATTGTCAAGGTACGGTAAGCAGCCTTATAAAGTTTTAAAAGAAATTCGTGAATTCATAGGAGAAGAAGCAGAACTTCATGTACAAGTTATTTCTGAAAAAGCAGAAGGAATGATAGTAGAAGCCTATAAGATAGTTCAGGAATTAGGGGAAAATACATATATTAAGATACCTGTAACAAGAGAAGGGCTTAAGGCTATTAAAATTTTAAGCAAAGAAAATATTAACATTACTGCAACTGCTATATATACACAAATGCAGGGGTATTTAGCAGGAAAGGCAGGAGCAAAATATGCAGCACCCTATGTTAATCGAATAGATAATTTAGGTGCAGATGGAATTAAGACATCTAAGGAAATTCATGATATTTATAAAAATAATAATATAAATACTAAAGTCCTTGCAGCCAGCTTTAAGAATTCACAGCAAGTATTAGAGCTCTGCAGGTATGGAATAGGTGCAGCTACTATTGCGCCAGAAGTTATAGAAGGATTAATAAAAAATCCTACAGTAGATATGGCTGTAAAAGCTTTTAAAGATGATTTTGAGAAACTATGTGGAGAAGAAAAGAGCATGTTAAATTGCAAATAATAATTTCTTTTATAAATTGACATAAGTATATAGGAAGGTGATAGCATGAATAACAAAGCAATATATCAAAGTAAAATAAAAGCACTAGGACCTTTAGTAGAAACTTTTAAAGATGAAGGAATGATAATACTATTTGGAGAAAATGCACCAGATACCTTAGCGGATTATTGTTACTCTATCGAGGTAAATCCAGTAAAAGAACAAATCAAGGTTGGACAAACTTTTGTATTAGATGGAATTTCATATAAGATTACAGCAGTAGGAGATGTAGCTGAAAGGAACTTGGAAAGTTTGGGGCATATAACTCTTGCCTTTACTGGAGCAACGCAAGCACCATTACCAGGAACAATTTGTGTAGAACAAAAGGAAATGCCGGATTTAAAAGCTGGAAGTAAAATTTATATCTTAGCATAACTTGATAAGAAAATAATTAGAAGTGTTTATATAAATCAAGATTGAATAAAATAATAGTTTAGGAGGGTTTAAATGGAAAAGACATGGTTGGAATTAGAAGGAAAAACTGTAATTGTAACTGGAGGAGCATCTGGAATAGGAAAAGCAGTTGCACAGGAATTTTTAAATCATGGTTCAAATGTAGTTGTTTGTGATATGAATCCTAACAAGCCTAAATTTAATGAGGAAAAGGGAAGAGTTAAATATGTTGTTACAAATGTTGTTGATAGGGAAAGCGTAGACGAAATGATAGCAACTACTAAGGAAGTTTTTGGAAGTATAGATGTGGTAGTAAATAATGCAGGAATTAATATTCCAAGATTATTAGTGGATCCAAAAGTAGAAAAGGGTAAATACGAATTAGATGAAGAAGTTTGGGATAAGGTTATGAATGTAAATGTCAAAGGAGTATTTAACTGTACTCAAGCAGCAGCAAGGGAAATGATAAAACAAGGGAGAGGAGTTATAGTTAATATGTCTTCTGAATGCGGTCTTGAAGGTTCAGAAGGACAAAGCGTTTATGCAGCTAGCAAGAATGCTGTTAATTCATTAACTAGATCCTGGGCTAAGGAATTAGGAAAACTAGGAATAAGAGTTGTAGGAGTTGCTCCGGGGATTTTAGAAGCTACCGGTCTAAGAACTGATGAATATGAAACAGCTTTAGCTTATACTAGAGGTATAACAGTAGAAGACTTAAGGGCTGGATATAGTAAAACTTCAGTAACCCCATTAGGACGTTCTGGAAAACTTACTGAAGTAGCAGATTTAGTATGTTATTTGGCGAGCAATAGGGCTAGCTATATTCATGGAGTAACATATAACATAGCCGGAGGAAAAACTAGAGGATAAAATTTTAAGAATTTTAAGGGGAATTATGGGGAAACTATATTGTGCTAATAACTAAAAACGCAATTATTGCTGAATTTATATGCGAAAATTTTATTCAATATGTTATAATATAAACGAACAATATCAAATATAAATTCAAATAATGCCGGAGGTATGAAGATGAAAAAAGGTTTAAGATTAGACTTATCTAAAGTGGAACCATACGCAAAAGTTACAGAACTAGAAAAAATGGCAGCAATGGTAAAGGGAGCTCATGAAACTCTTCATAATGGAACAGGTGCGGGAAATGACTTTTTAGGATGGATAGATTTACCTGTAAACTATGACAAAGAGGAATTTTCTAGAATAAAGAAAGCGGCTCAAAAGATAAAGGGAAATTCAGATGCATTAATAGTTATAGGAATTGGTGGATCATATTTAGGTGCAAGAGCAGCTGTAGAAATGTTAAATAGCAATTTCTATAATTTACTTGGCAAAGACAAGAGAAATAACCCACAAATATTCTTTGTTGGAAATAATATAAGTTCGACTTACATAGCTGATCTTTTAGAAGCAATAGAGGGCTTAGATATTAGTATTAATGTTATTTCAAAATCAGGTACTACTACAGAACCTGCAATAGCCTTTAGAATATTTAAAGATTATTTAGAAAAGAAATATGGAGTAGAAGGATCAAAGGAAAGAATTTATGTAACTACTGATAAGCAAAAGGGAGCTTTAAAATCCTTAGCTGATGAAGTTGGATATGAAACTTTCGTAGTTCCAGACAATGTTGGTGGTAGATTCTCAGTTTTAACAGCAGTAGGTTTATTACCAATAGCAGCAGCTGGAATTGATATAGATGAAATGATGCAAGGAGCTAGAGATGCAAGAGAAGCATATGCTAATCCAGATCTTGAAAATAATGATTGCTACAAATATGCAGCAATGAGAAATGTATTATACAATAAGGGTAAGGATATAGAAGTTTTAGTTAACTATGAACCAAACCTACACTATTTCAATGAATGGTGGAAACAATTATACGGAGAATCAGAAGGTAAAGACCAAAAAGGTATATTCCCAGCAGCAGTTGACTTCTCAACTGACTTACACTCACTTGGACAATTCATCCAAGATGGTAAAAGAAATATGTTTGAAACAGTTCTTAATGTGGAAAAAGCTAAAAAGGAAATAACTATTGGAGAAGTAGAAGGTAATTTAGATGGATTAAACTTCTTATCAGGAAGGACTGTAGACTTTGTTAATAAGCAAGCTTTCAGAGGAACATTATTAGCTCACAATGATGGTGGAGTTCCTAATATGGTATTAAATATTCCAGAAATTAGTGCTTATTACTTTGGATATATGGTTTACTTCTTTGAAAAAGCTTGTGGTATAAGCGGATACTTATTAGGAGTTAACCCATTCGACCAACCAGGTGTTGAAGCATACAAGAAAAATATGTTTGCATTACTTGGAAAGCCAGGATTTGAAGACTTAAAGGCTGAATTAGAAGCTAAATTAAAATAATGAGAATTATAGTAGATGGAGATGCCTGTCCAGGTATCTCCATTATTAAAAATGTAGCAAAAAAATACAATCTTCCCCTGATAGTTTATTGTGATATTAATCATTATATCCAATTAGACTATGGAGAAGTAAAAGTTGTAGACAGCGGCTTTCAAAGTGTAGATATGTATGTTGTAAATACCTGTAAATCAAAGGATGTTGTAATTAGTCAAGATTATGGAGTAGCAGCCCTGTGTTTAGGAAAGGGAGCATTTTTATTGTGTCCAAAGGGACATTTATATACAGAAAAAAACATAGATTTACTTCTTGAACAAAGACATATTTCCCAGAAAATAAGAAAGGCTGGAGGAAGAAGTTCAAATCCAAAAAAAAGGACAAAAGAAGATGATTTCCGATTAGAGAAAAACCTAATTAACATAATTGAATGTAATATAAAAGGATAAACTGTAGAAAAATAGATAATAGTTTATCTTTTTTTTTTATATCACTGACAAATTTCTATTAAATATTTCTTATGTAAACTGTATAATAGAATTATGGTAAAAATGTGATAAATAGGGTGTGAATTGTATGAGTGAATTATTGATAAGCTTTGATAAAGAAAGTCCATCATTAATTGATGAAAAAATAAAAATAAAAGCAATTACTGAGGATAAAGCTTCTTTAGAGTATAAATTTTTAGAGGGCACACCAGGGGAGGGGAATTTAGTCTGGAAGCCTATCCAAGATTTCTCTAATAAAAATGAATGTGAATGGAAGCCTATAAAACCAGGCGAATATATGATAATGGTACAAACTAAGGACAAAAAATCAAATACATTAAAAAATGCTAAGGCACGCTATAAGATAAAAAACTCTAAAGAGGAAATTTCCAGTATCAAAGAAAATAAAGATAAATTAATAACAAAAATAATTACAGAGAAGGATAGCTTAATATTAGGAGAAAAAATTAATATAGAAGTTATAGGCAAGGAAGGGGAAGAACTTCTATATAGATATTTAATAATGGGCAGCCATGATTGGGAAATTATTAAAGATTACAGTACTGAAAATAAGTTAACTTATACTACTATAGAAAATGGCACTATAGAAATACTAGTTGAATGCAAAAGGTTAGCCTCTGAAGAAAATGTTGAGGACTTTGAAAGGGTGACCTTTAAAGTTATGAATCAGCCAAAGATTGAAATTGAATCTTTTGAATGTCTATCTGAAAATATATTAGTAGATGAAGAACTTATTTTTAAAGTCGGGGTAAACTGTGATAAAACAAGAACAATATTATATAAGTTTATAAAAATAGACAGTAATGGAAGAGCTGCCTGCATTCAAGATTATTCAACCAATAATATTATAAGCTTTTCTGAAGGTACAAAAGGAGAATATAAGCTTCTGTGCTATGTAAAGGACCTTTTTTCTAATAAAAGGTTTGATGACAGAGCTTATATAATTTATAAAGTAAAGCCTTATAATGAAATAAGAATAAGAAAGTTTAGTTCTGATTTAAATGAGCCTCAAGTAGTTGGAACTAAAATTAATTTTAGAGCTTCAGTTAATGGAGGAAAAGAGGTTTTATACAGATATATAGTTGAAGGTCCGGTAGCTGAAGATACAGGATATATAAGATCAAAGCTATTTACTTGGGAACCAAAGGCTGAAGGAGAATATAAAATAATATTAAAGGTTAAAGATATTTCCTTTGAAGCTAATGGAGAAAAGGATTATGAAGATATTAAGGAAATATTCTTTAAAATAGAGAAAAAAGCAGAAAAGCCGGTAAGAATAGTTGATATTATAACAAGCAAAGCTAATGGTTATATAAAAAATGAGCCGATTAATATTAAGATAAAAGCAGAAGGCGGAACAGAACTTAAATATTCTTTTATAGTTTATAAAGATGGAGTTGAAAAAGAAAGAACAGATTATGGTTTAACTAACTGGATTAACTTTACCCCAGAAGAAAGTGGAGAATACGAGCTTGAAGTAAGAGTTTTAGATAAATATTCAGATAAGGAGTTTGATGTTCATAACTTTATATATTTTAAAGTAAGGGATTATCAGCTTGCAGAAATAGATTATGTTCTATTATCTCAAAAGGAAATATACCTAGTAGGAGACACAATTGATATTGAGACAATTGTTCAAAATACAAAAAATGTTTTACTGAGATATGTAACTAAAATTAATGGACATGAAGTTGAAGATACAGGATTTCTTAAAAATAAAAGATTTAAAGTAAAACCAAAGGCGCCAGGTAAATATACTTTTGAAATTTATGCTAAAAATGTATTATGCACAGAAGAATATGATGTAAAAAAGGAAGTATCAGTTTATGTTTATGATGCGATTCCAGTTACAAATACAAAAATTAATATAAAGGAAAAAGAAATTAAGGTTAACCAGGAAATTACCTTTGAAGTTACAAGTGAGGGCGGAAGAGATGTCTGCTATGAATTTTATATTATGGAAAAGGGAACTTGGGTTAGAGTTCAAAGTTATAGCAAGAAAAGTTATTATACCTTCCTTCCATTTTCAACAGGAAAATATAGAATTCTAGTTTTAAGTAAAAGCTATTATAAAAAGGTAAACTATGAAGATTATACTAGCTTAGAATTTGAAGTTAAGCCTTAAGTTCTTAAAAAAAACTCCGATAATAATAAAAACTGAGATTTTGGGAGGGCATAAGGTGAAAATTCCAAGTGTAGAAAAATACCTAGGAAGCGTAATGACTAATAATGTACTAAAAGAAGCTTTGGGAGATGGATATGAATTTGAATTAGTTTATGAATCTCTTATAAACAATGATAATTATCAAGATATATTTACTGAGACTGAAGCTGAACAAACTTATATTCCAGTATCTTCAGGTCAAAATTTAGAAGACATTCCTTTGAGATATAGACAAGCTCCAATAGTTACAGGAGAATTAAATTTAGATGATATAAATAAGATAAGTGCTTCGACAGATATAAAGATAGAAAGTACTGCAAGTGAAGCAAGCTATATAAATGAAGGATCCTATAATATGGAGACTATTTATAATGCTGTTGATAAGTATGCTTCAAAGTATGGAGTAGATAGAAGTTTAATTCTTGCAATTATTAAACAAGAATCAAACTTTAACCCAAATGCAACTTCCTATGCAGGGGCTAAGGGACTTATGCAGCTTATGGATTTTAATTCAGAGGCTTATGGTTTAACAAATCCTTATGACATAGAACAAAATATAGAAGCTGGAGTTAAACATATAAAAAGTTATTTAAATATGTATAATGGAAATTTAGAAATGGCATTAATGGCTTATAACGGCGGGCCAGGAACAATGGAAAGAAGAGGAGTAAAAAGCTCAAGGGACTTATATAAAATGCCGGAAGAAACTCAAAATTATGTGCCAAAGGTACTGGCTTATTATAATGAATATAAGAACAGTTAGGAGTTTAGTTTTGAGTTCAGAGTTGGGAGTTATTAGTAAAGGGGGCTGCTTGTCCAAGTTATCCCCAACTCTCAACTCCACACTGTTTTTGCTCCACACTGTTTATATAGTATTAAGTTTTTAATGAATTATTATTTATAAAATATTACTGGAAATTTTGATTTTCAGTAATATTTTTTTGTTATGAATAAATACTATTTTTATGCTAGTTTTATAATTAGCTTGTCCACTCAACTGCCCACTCCACACTTCAAACTCCACACTCAGCACTCCACACTCCAAACTCCACACTCAGCACTCCACACTCAGCACTCCACACTCAGCACTCCACACTCAGCACTCCACACTCAGCACTCCACACTCCAAACTCCACACTCAGCACTCCACACTTAGCACTCCACACTCA
>Ga0209537_1004124_pt1 | contig 12676 bp, 10 predicted proteins | sample BioPla4DNA1_FD_187698 | JGI IMG/M metagenome (GOLD analysis project Ga0209537, IMG submission 187698) | Biogas fermentation microbial communities from Germany - Plant 4 DNA1 (SPAdes) (version 2) | ecosystem: Engineered > Bioreactor > Anaerobic > Digestate | place: Bielefeld, North...
TCCATAAATGAGATATTCCATTTCGTAGGATAATGCCGAGGGTTTTCTTCCTGCGGTGTCCTCTTTGGGCATCGGGTAACTGTAAAAATGCTCTTTTATATATTCCTGGACCAATAAGCGCTCCAGTATTTCGTCCGCATAACTTCCGACAAGCGATCCAATGCAATAATCTCCGAAATTATCAAATAAATCCCCTGTCTTTGATTCTTTCGCTCCGATTTTCATTCTCTTAAGGAGATTTTTAAATGAAAATCCTTCCTTTTCCTTTGATATCCCGTAGATTGCCGACGGAATCCCTTCATGGTCAATTCTCTTTTCAGAAACGTTTTTTGTGTCAATAACAAGGCTCATTATACCATTGTCAATAAGATCCTTTATGCCTTTAAGATAGTCCGGAGCGTCCTCGTCCTTGTCGGCAATGGTGCTGTAATCAATACGCAGTTCTTTTGTGTCATAGGTTTTTAACTTTACGGATGCATTGGAAAATGCCCTCTTTGCTTCCGAATGGTTTTCGGTTGAAAGGTGTTCAAACCCTTTGTCAAGATAATCCCTGCCGGCTTCAAGTATGCCTTTATTACTGGTTAATACCTGTTTCATGCGGTAAAAATCATATCCATCATTGTTATCTATCCTGTATTTAAGAATTTCATCCAAGCCTTCCTTAAGGCTTTCATAAATGCTATCCTCCAAATCTTCTTTTTTGCTGTTTAAATTTTGCTCATAAGAATCAATCATTGGTAATGCTTTTTCTGCGGATGATATTATTTTCTCAAGCTCCCTTATCGCCTGTTCACAAGCACCAAGGCAATCCGTTACCAGGTTGTAAATCTCTTTGCCGTTATAAATTATTGAATCAATATGCTTTTTCTTCTGCATCATATATGAATCTATATCCATGGAAATATCAACCGCTTCGTCATCAAGCAGAGCTAATGTTTTCTCCACCTCCCGTATTTTACTCTCTGTGGTTTCCGTAAAAACAGGATCCGTGTTGCCGCTTTTGGACAAATCCTTTTTCAGCTTCTCAATTTCTTTTTCCCGCGTCTCGGCATCGCTTCGGTTTTCAGCCAAGCGGATTTCCAGTGAGTTTACAGTATTAAGAACCATTTCAAGTGCGCTGAAATTGTCAGCGATAGCTTTGAATTTATCACCAGGATTAATATACTTGTCCTTCAGCGCCTTAAAAACCGTCTCATTGTTAATACCCGTGTTTTCCATGCTAACCATATCGTACAGCAGCTTTTTTACAAAGGTATTCACCGTCTTAAGCCCGCCGCCTTTTGCCCTTTCAATTCCGTTCCTATCAGCGGAAATGCCGTCAATATATTTCATCAGGGCAAGAATCCCCTCATCTATGGCAACCAGTTCTTCTTCCAGGTTGCTTTTCTCTTCGTACAATACACTGACCTTACCGGGCTGCTCAAGCAAAGAAGCCTTATCCAAAAAGAACTCCGCGGCATTGCCAATAATGCGATATTTCATATATTCGGCTATTTCATTTATGATTATCTCTCCCTGGTAATCCGCAAGCCCCGTGCTGCCAACCACCTCAATTGATTCAATTGAGCTTGGGTATATGTAAATCAGGTCATCGGCATTATCCAAATCCAATCTTGGTTTTAATGTATATAACATATAATCCCGGACCCTTTGGGCAATATCATAATGGATATCTGCGGTTTCTTCATATGGCAGGTATAATCCCAGGATATGATATTCGTCCATAAGCGGTCCGAAAAAGCCGGCTAAAACCGAATCCATGGCCGTACTCATTGCTCTTTCCGTAAAAATAACTGTTGCTGTCCGCCTGGCCCCTTCTATAACAGTCATAATTAAAGACAACAAAAGCAATAATGTCAGGCTGAGATATACTGTAATTGATGCATTCTGTTTTATTCGCATAATAGATTTTTATGCTCCATTTTCTCTTCATTCTTATTCTTTTAAGAACTAATTGTGTTTACCTGGTCATTTATATTCTTGAATATGCTGTTTACAATTCCTGTGAGCTGGTCTTTAAATACGACAACCAACAGAATTAACACAAGAAGTATCAGAATAACTTCAACAACACCTATTCCCTCCGCCTCTGCACTAATGAACTTTTTGAAATTTCTGAACATGCTATTCCTCCATTCAATTAATTATTAGATTCTGAAAGATATAAATGCCGGAATCAGGATAATCGCCAATACCATAAAGAGCAATATAATCATGGGTCCCAACAGCTTTGTGGATGCTTCCTCCCCCAGCTTTTTTACTGTTTCCTTTCTTTCCTGAAAAGCTTCAGCTGCCTCCTGCCTTAATAAATCCACCATGTTCCTGTTGCCCTTTTTCAAGTTCTGTACCAATATAGAGCTGAATTTCATGAATGGCAGCAGTCCTGCTCTCATGCCAAACTGTTCATAGGCGCTGGCTTCCGGTACTCCCAGCTTAAGCTCATGCATTGTCATAAGCATTTCCTCATAAGCATACCGAATCAGATTTCCGTCAGGCTTAATGTTCCTTTCATAATCCTCGGCAATTTTGAACCATGCCTGTCTGACGGTCATTCCAGCATTCACAAGTAAAATGAACTTGTTGATTATTTCAGGATAATCAATGAGCATCTGGTTATTTCTTGCCTTCATCCTGTCATCCAGGCTCCTGTTCATAAAAATCCATAACAGTGCGGTTCCGGCAATGCCAATCATAAAAATTTGCAAAGCTTTGCTGCTTTTAGGCTCATGCCATGTAATCAGGTAATCCCTTATTCTTAAGGGCAACTTCCAGGTACTGTCCGCAGCGGTTTCATCCTGTATCGAGTCAATGATTTCTTCCAGTTCATTATAAAGCTGTTCCTTTTTATCCGGGTTTTCGGGCCACACTGTCAAAGAAACCGTATGCTCAACCTTTTTGTCATTATGCCTTAATATGGCCGTGACCAGAGTGTCGGCTCCCCCGTCCGGGATGTTTTCGGTTATAAGTCTTCCGCCTTCAGATATAAGCCGCGGATCCTGCGGAATCCAATCCACCGTTATACCGGTGCCGGGGATTTCCTTAATAAAGTTCAAATCCTTGTCAACATGCTCCAAAGATACATTTTCACCCGGCATATTCCGCTCAATATACGGAATAGCAGATTCAAGAATTCTGTCCCATTCATCATCCGTATATTTCCGTTCTTTATTGTTAATGGTTATACTGTCCTCATACACATCCTTGCTGTCGACTTCATTAATCATAAGGAATGACAAGACCAATTGCCTGTCCCCCTGTCCTGTCCCAGGCCTTTTTATTGTGTTGTCATAAGCCTTCCTATTTAAGGTTTCCTGGAAAGACTCAATAAGCAGAAACCCTGAAAGAACGAAAACAACTATAATAAACAGTGATACTCTTTTATACCAATAAAGCCTTACCTGGTATTCCTGGCGGTCCGTAACATAAAGGGCACGGATTTTCCCTGATATATCGGTCTTGTTAAGCAACCGTTTCTTAAGCCCCGTTATGGAAAGAAGCCGTTCCGCCATGGGATACAGGAAATACAACCTGTGTTCCTTTTTATCATATTCCACCGGGATATCTGCCTTTGTTCTTAGTGAAGCTGTAAAAAGACAAATCATGAGTATTATAACTAAAGCACTTGCATAAAGCATGTCTTCCCATCCTATATTTCGATAGTGGTGATTTTATCAATAAAACGACATGATAGAATATAGACTGTCAACAGAACTGACATAATAAGAACTCCAAAAATATTATGATACAAAGGCTCCAGAAACCCCGAAGAGGTTGCTGACAGGTAAAGCAAGATACCCGCCGGAACAATTTTCATAATATTTGCTTCAAATTTCTTTGCCGCAATCTGGGTTGCAATCTCCCTTTTTATTTCCAGCTTGCTGCTGATAATGCCGGCCGTGGTCCTTATTATCTGCGTCAAATCTCCTCCTGTCCGTTTTGCTGTGGCAAAAACCTCCGAAAAGCTAATTATGTCTTCAACATGACTTCGCCTGCCAAAATCATATAACGCCTTTTCCGCCGGTTCATTCATCCGTATCCTGTTGATAATACAACCAAACTCATCAATTATCATAGCTCCCTTTGGATATATACGTTTTAAATCTTTTATCGCCTGCTCAAATGCGTGCTCGACACTGTATCCTGCGTTTAATGAAGCCGAAAGGCTGTTTATTCCGTCTCTGAATTCCACGTTCAGCTTCCACTTTCTCATTTTTATCAGTTCGGTTTTTTTCCTTTTTAAATACACATATATAAACGGACTTAGCACAAGAATGCCAGAGACACTTTTATAAAACAGGCATCCAAGAATAATAATTATTACAAATCCTTCAATGGAGTATCTTATATATTCCCTCGGAGAAAACCTGTATATATCATAATCGTTTATCATATCTGCCCCCTCTCGTCCGACAGTATGCCGGCTCGACTCAGCTTCTCGGTAAATATAAGGTCATTAATTTTCTCAAGTTTTCCTATGACCTTGTCTTCCTTGCAGCCTGTTTCCCTGAATTTATATAACGGGTTCAACAGGATTTCATTGTCCTTAATGCCAAGCACTTCGGCAATATCTATCACCCTTCTTGACTTGTCTCTTAGCCTCCCCAAATGGACAATGATATCTACCGCAGAGGCAATCTGTCTTCTTACCGCCATTAATGGGATATCCGCCCCGAGAAGAACCAGCGTTTCCAGCCTGTTTAACATATCGGCCGGGGAATTGGCATGACCAGTGGAAATTGATCCGTCATGTCCCGTATTGAAAGCCTGCAGAAGATCGATTGCGGCCTCATCCCTGACTTCCCCGATTACTATCCTATCAGGCCTCATACGCAAGGCTGTCTTTATTAAATCCCTGATGGTTATCTGACCGGTGCCTTCGGTGTTCGAGTTTCTAACCTCCATGCGTACCAAATTGGCAATCCCTCTTATCTGCAGCTCCGCAGAATCCTCAATTGTTATAACCCGTTCACCTTCGGGTATATAATTGGACAGGACATTCAGAAACGTGGTTTTTCCGGAGCCGGTTCCCCCGCTTATAATGATATTATATCTTGCAATGACCAGTTTTCTTAAGAATTCCGCGGCTTCCGCGGTTATTGACTCATATTCTATCAGCCGGTCAATTGTTATCGGGTTTTCAGGAAACCGCCTGATGGTAACCACAGGGCCATTAAGCGCTATGGGAGGAAGAACAACATTTACGCGGGAACCGTCGGAAAGCCTTGCGTCCACAATCGGGCTTGCGGTATTTACTATCCGGTTGCACTGTGAGACAATCTGCTGAATTACATCCTCAAGCTTTTCTTCAGATTCAAAACACTTAGGATACCTGAAAATGGCTCCATCCCTCTCAATAAAAATATCCTTTGAACCATTTATCATAATCTCGGTTATTGCCGGATCCTCTATGATTTCCTGCAGCACATCAAGTCTTCGTATTGAGTTAAAAATCTCCCTACGCAGCTTTATCTTATCCTGAAGGCTTATGTAGACATCCCTGTGTTTTGACACCAGTGCTTCATCTATGACTTCAAGCAGCTCTTCATCAGTTATTTCCGAAGACAAATCTATATAATCCAAAACCTCCTGTTTTATTCTTTCTTTTAAGCCGACCATAACCTTATCTACCAACCTCGCTGCAGTTTTACCCTGTTTAATTTATTCTTTTCCATGTCCATTCCGATCAAGCTCATCTGGCGCCGCCATTCCTCATAAACATCCTCTTCATACGATATATCCGAAATTATGACATTAATCTCATCACAATGTTTTAATACTTCCATAGATGCTTCGGAATACATGCCGAGGTAAAAAACCACGATTTCATAATCAGCAAGATTCTCAATGTCTTCCATGAATCTTTTCATGTCCTCCCTATTAAGGGACAACAGGTCGAATCCATGTACCGGTTTTCTTAGAAATGCCATCTTTTCCGAGTATTCAAGGCAGTCTTTCAATCTGTTTATATATTCCGGTTTGCCTTCCTTCAAGTAATACAGCAGTTCCGACATGGACCGACTCTCATCTTCCTGTTTTAAAAAACCCGATGCCGGCAGCATCTCAAGGTTGATGAACAAAGTCTTGCTGCTTTCGGACATTTTCTTTGCCTGCGCCCATGCATGGGAAATCTTATCGCCGCCCGGAATCGGTGAAAAGTATGCCACGAATCTAACCTTCCCATTACAATTGGAATATCTGCCGTCTTCAAGCTTGGTATACCGGGACAATATTTCCGAACATACTCTGTCCGCCGCCTGGTATTTGAAAATCGCCTCTTCTCTTTCCCTCATTAGCCTCTTATCATCGCACAGAATAAAGACATGTCCGATATTCCCATCCGGAAAATCATCCGCCAGTTTCTCTCCCCCTAAAAGCAATATTTCAACGGTCTGATGCTTCAGGAAATCAATCAGTATATCCATCCTGGTAAAAAGAAGCACTTCGAAATCGCAGCGGTCCGATTTTCTCAAATATTCCATTAACCTGGACGCATATAATACATCGGTATCAAAAACAGCCAGCAGTTTAGCCACAATCCTGCCTCCCTGATAAATTAATATATCGTTTGAATCCGGGATTCCTAAGAGAAATATAAAGAGGGTTATTTTACTTTGGAATTAACAGAATTGAGATATTTAGAAAAAAATAATAATAAACCTATCGTGTTTATCACGAAAAACTTGCTTAACCTAAATGTAAATTTTAAGTATATTCATAATACACAGCTACAGGGGCTTTGTCAATACATGCCTTTTTCTGTTAATTATTTTTGTATAAATATACAAAAAAATCCGTCCCGCGGTGAGAAGTTGCACAAAAGCCGCCTTGCCGGATTTGAACAAACTCGACATTCGATTCTATATTATTAGGATAAAATGCACCCGTATGGTCAAAAATTATCAAAGGCGACAAGATAATACGGGTCAGCTGCCGTCCCTCATATTGAATAATATACCGCCAAACCATATAAAAGAATGAATCCCGGCAGTCCCAGCAGGCCGTTTGTCAGGATTGTAAAAGCATTTATGCCGACGGCAACCTGGTATCCGCATGAGGTAAGAACAAAATCCAGCAGGTAAATCCCCGCCGTGCCCACAAAAGCCCGAAGCAGGAAATCCACCATCATGTCCGGCCTTTTTTTGACTATGCACGCCCCAATGAATACCAGGCATGCGGCTATTATAACAATAAAGATAACGGTGTCCATTTACCCCCTCCGTTTTCCGATTGCAGCCCCTTGAAGCAGGCATTGTCCGCATGTAACCTATCATATTTATATACATTAATATCCAGATTATTCTATAAAAAAGAATAAGTGGATATTTTTTTGACTATACTATTAACATAACACCAGGGAAAGTGATGATGGCTATGAAGTTGTTTTCAAAAAAGAAAATACCCTATGAAGATCCCTTAATCAAAGAAATAAACAAGACGAAGCTGGCATTGGAAGCGGCATATTCGCAGTTTGAATATGTGGTTGATCCGGACCTGATTGACAGCTGCATATATGAGTTAAATGCCATTCAGAACCGGTACAAATATCTGCTTAAACAAGCCAAGGCCTCCGGTATAAGTTATGTTGATTCCAATTTCTGACCTCTTTATCTAAAACAAGCAGGCAGTCCAAGGACTGCCTGCTTGTCGTTATAACGGTATCATATGTATTTTACATTCTTTTGTGCCTTAAGATTCTCTTTGGTATTGGCTTTATGCTATGAACCCGCGGCTTTTGCTGTTTGGATCAATGAATGTTTCATTCAGGGATCCCTTGCCGTAGGTTAAGCCCGCATACAACTGCTGAGCGTTGCGCATCATGGGTCCGCTTTTATCAGCATCACTTACCTCCTTGAACCCTCCCAGAAGCTTCTTCACCACTGTTTTAGCGTTTTCAAGGGTATCGGGATTTTGCCTTATGATGGCTGTAATAATGTTTTTATTAACATATATGTATAGGCTCAGCAAATCATAGGATATCTTATACCTGTAATCCAGCGCCGCCATAAGCTCGCTGACATTTCTTTGGGCTCCCTTAAGCTCCCTGTCAAATTCGTTTAAATCGTTATCTCTGTATGCTCTTTCCGCTTCCTCTATTCTTGCCAGGGTCATTTCATATAAAATGACTACCAGCTCACTGCGGGATGCCTGGGTTACCCTTGCGGTAAAATACTGAACGGCTTCTTTATTCATATTGTACTACCTCCCGGGCAATAAGTATAATGGAAAATTATGCTGTTTCTTATTGCTGCAGCAGGGACAATATGTTCTGAGGCCTTAAGTTTGCCTGGGCGAGCATGGAGATGCCTGCCTGTGACAAAACCGCCTTTTGCGTGTATTCGGCCATTTCTGCCGCCATGTCCACATCCTTGATGCGGGACAGGGATTCGGTCATGTTCTCCGACGCAACGTCAAGGTTTGAAATGGAATGCTCGAGGCGGTTCTGATATGCGCCAAGCTTTGATCTTATGGCCGAGATTTCTCTTATTGCATTGTCGAGAAGTTCAATTGCCTTCTGTGCCCCGTCCGCGGTTCCTATATTTATTTTATCTATTCCGAGGGTTTGAGGTGTTACTTTCGGTATCCTTACGGCCATGGTCTGACCTTCGTTGGCACCAATCTGAAGGTCCATGGGGCCGGCGTCCAGTACGGTTACTACGATTGGCGCCTCGGTTCCGGCATCTACAATAGAACCTGCGGCAGGTTCCGTATCGGACGCGGTAATCTTTGCGTCCGTGAATCTTGTTGAAACCGTACCCGGTTTTATTTCAAACACCATCCTGAAATTGTTCCGGTCGGAAACAGTAACCTTGTTTCCGCGGATGGATACGGTAGCCGTTTTTTCAAAAAGAGAATCCGGTTTGCTCTTGGACAGGTCTATTTCAGCCTTGGCATCCGTTCCGTACGCCTTGGCTCCAGCAACGGTCAGCCCAAGCAAATCACAGAGCGCGGGCTTGTCACAGTTAAGTTCGATTTTTTGGTCGGAACCGTACTCGCGGCTTACAAATACCAATAAGTCTCCTGCGTCCAGCTGTTTGCTGGTATATCCCGCAAGCTCCTCGTTTCCGGTCAGGGCTGGCTGTCCTGTCGGATTGGTTGCCGAGTCGTATAAATCATTTGCTGTGGCGAATACGTTAATGCCGACATTGTCACAGGCATCCCTTATTTTCTGGAACACCTCGTCTATCGTATCCCCTTCTTTGATCTCCACCGTTTCTCCGTTTATATTGATGGAACCGGCTTCATTAGCGGTTATTTTTCTTGTGGTCGAAGTATACGGTACTCCATATGGATCGGTACCGAAATCTGCTATTGCGTTTCCTACCAGGACTGCCTGTCTTGCGTCCTGGGTAATCTTGATTGCATAATTTCCAACATTGACCGTATCCGACAACGATATCAGGCTTACGTTGTTGTTGTTTGAGAACGATTTTCTGTCGATGTTTCCGTCAAGCAGCTTCATTGTATTAAACTCGGTGGTTTTGGAAATACGGGTAATCTCCTCGTTTAGCTGGTCAATTTCCGCCTGTATGGCTTTCCTGTCTTCGGCGGTATAGATTCCGTTGGCGGACTGTACTGCCAGCTCCCTCATTCTCTGAAGCATGGCTTCAACCTCAATCAGCGCACCCTCCGCCGTCTGAATAACGGATATTCCATCGGAGGCATTCCTTGAAGCCTGTTCCAGGCCGGATATCTGTGTTCTCATTTTTTCGGATATTGCAAGCCCTGCCGCATCATCAGCCGCACTGTTGATTCTATAGCCGGAGGATAACCTCTCCAGGCTGGCATCCAGAAGCTTGTTGGTCCTTGATAGCTGATTGTTTGCCTTTAATGCTGGAATATTATGATTAATTCTCATTCCTATCACTTCCCTTTCATCCAGGCTGCCATTGTCTTCCTTGATGATGGTCAGCAATAATTTATATCTTCAGCTACCTCCGTGTGGCTGAATTATTATTTTTATTCCTCTTCGGCATTGCGGATCATGTAAATGATTGCCTTTGCCGCCTTGTACAGTATTTTTTCCGTTCCGGGGTTCTTCCCAACCTCGTCATCACCGGGTTTGCCCGGTAAAAATATGGTGTCGGGCGCCTGCATAAGACAGAAATTCAAGTGGCTGACAGTCACTTCCTCTTCCTGCATTGCCATAATCAGCGGATCCGCCTGTTTTTCAAGCATGCCCAGGCTTTCCGCATTATCGCAGGCTATGTAGCCGCTCAGCCTGTTGCCTTTTAACACGGCTTCCGCCCTTATGCTTCCAAGTTTTTCAGAATCCAGCAGAACCGTTACTCTGCCCGTCATGCCATTGCCCCGTACTATGGTTAGGTTGATGTTCGTAATCTTCCCTGATGTTTCTATCGGAATCTGGTAGAACTCCCTCTTTGCAAGGTTTTTCAGGAAACTGACATGCATTCCCATGAGCTTTAGCTTCATGATCTCATCATAGCTGTTGTCTTCCCTGGCAATCTCATCATCTATGACTGCCTTAACTTCCTGCTCCAGCTGCTCATAAGCCTCCGTCATGGACATATTGTCAATTAAAGTATCGGTTAAATCCAGCTTTTTCTTAAGGCTGTTTCTTAACTTTTCTTTGTCTTCATTGTCTTCTTCGTCCTTTTTGCTGGCTAGGCCGAACAGCTTTTTAAACACCGCCGTTCCATTGTTCAAAACGTGCCCCGCCATCATCAGGTTTGCCGCCGTACACGGCATGTCGAAGGCATTCAGAAAACGGATGGACTGCTCGCTGTTTCTAAGAATATCCTGCAGCACTCTCATCCTGTCATCGTAATAACCCTGGTTTTCTTCAGGATTCTCAGGCAGGTCCCTTATGCTGTCCAAAAGCCGTTCAACCGATGTGTTTCCAAACAGATCCCATATGCCTGGTTTTGATTCTGCTTCTTCCCCGTTATTAAATGCCGAATTCTGAAAATCAGCATACAGGCGGTGCAGTTTTGCCGGTGTCAGGTTCTCGAGAAGCTCTTTTATTATGGCGTTTTGGATTTCGCCCTTTATACCCGCTTCTTCCTGGTACGGAACCGTGCCGTATTTAAATACGGCGTTAAGCTGATCCGAGATGGTGTCGCCGCTCGTGGTCATTTCCTCAAGTACCCCGAACCCGTCGTCAATCCGATAGTTGACCGGACCCTTTTTGATTGTGCGGACAGCCGTCAGCAGGTGGTTTAAGGTAACCTCACGGTCGGCTTTTATAACCGCTCCCAATGCGGCCCCGTCGGATTTTTCTATCTGGTAAAGAAGCCTGTATATGCCTATATAGGCCTTCCTTTCCTCTTCGGATATCCCTTCCTCCCTTTCCAGCTTGTAAAGGTACGTGCTGTACTTGTCCAGTGACAGGTACCCCTGCTTTTTTAGCATATCAATATGCCTGTTCAGATCATCTATGGACATGTCCATCGGGTTTATGCCGGACCTTATAATCCGGAGCGCAATCTGCGGATTAAGATTTTTTAGCAGGTAATTGACACTCAGGTCGTAGGCCTTTACCTTTTCAATGGATTCATGGGTTATCTCCATTCCGTTGTATCCCAGGATCCTTACCGCCCTGCGGTTAAGCTCAGTATCCTCTATGCCCATTTCCTCCATTAATGAGCCCATGTTGGAAAATGCCTTCTTAATACTGTCGCCATACTCCGCCTTTGGCATGGTAAGCAAGGGTTCATATGCCTTTTGAGCCTTGTCCAGCTCAGCCTTCATGCTTTGACCCGCTGCCAGCAGTCCCGGCATGGTTTGCCTGCTTCTCTCACTTAAGGTTGCTCCAAGGATATACGCCGGCATGTATTTCAGTCTAAATGCTGTTTCCGATGTCAGCATAAGCAGTTTTACGGATGCCTCATCCGGCTCTCCGGCTTCCGGCATGGCTTGCCTGTAAAGCTCCCTGTAATACTTTTCTTCCTCCAGCCGGAGCCTCTCCACTACGCTTTGCAATGTTTCGGTTTCTATATGAAATCCTTTCTTTTCAAGCCGCACAGCCGCTTCCAGGGTCATCTTCAGGCGTATTTCCTCCAACTGCCTTTTGGCGGTAAGGTATTTTGCCAGCTTTTCATCGGAAATACCCTCCAATGCCCGGTCTTCACCGGCGTCCTCACCATGGATTTTTTCCAGGTCTTCAATGGTTGCTTCATCATAGGCATCTACAGCACGCAGGATATCGCTGTCGGTAATTCTTTGGATGTCCCCAATCAGCCGCTCAATGCTTCTTACCGATGCGGCATATGTCTGGGCCGTCGGCCGCGATATGTCATCAGTGGCCGCATTGATGTCCTCGACCGGAATCACATCCTGGGGCATGGTCCCTTCCTTCATACCCTCAATTATTCTGTCCAATATATGGTCCTTGCTGTAATCCCTCGTTAATCTCTTTACGCCTGTCAGCAGGTCAAGGTTTTCCTTTGTAAGGGGAATGTTGTTTTCTATAAGCCGTCTGGCATCATCATAAATTTCCTTGTCAGCCGATTTACCGCTTTCTTCAATAATTTGCCGTACCTGCGGGATTAAAGCCTTCCATTCCTTTTCGGAAATCTTTGCCTGTGAGCCGCCGTATTGGCTGCTGTATCTTGCTTTATATAAATTCTCAATGGTCGGGCTCATCCCGTTGTTAAGCAGATACATTATGTCCTTATTCTCCAGCAGGGGGATGTCTTCACTCATTTTCAGCGCGCCT